>Ga0209062_1002700_pt1 | contig 22705 bp, 24 predicted proteins | sample Coa_R2_2_FD_187158 | JGI IMG/M metagenome (GOLD analysis project Ga0209062, IMG submission 187158) | Surface soil microbial communities from Centralia Pennsylvania, which are recovering from an underground coalmine fire - Coalmine... | ecosystem: Environmental > Terrestrial > Soil > Unclassified... | reverse complement strand
CATCGTCGAGCATTGCGGGGTGCCGCGCTTTCTGTTCAGCGACTTTCCGCTCGGCAACTCGGCCGGCAGGCCGCACGACCCGGCCTCGCAGGCCTTCACCCTGGAACTGGCCCTGCGCGTGCTCGAAGCCGCGCCGGCGGCGCGCACCACGGTGCAGTCGCCGCTGCGCTGGGCCGAGGATTCGTCGTGGAAGCTCGACTACTCCAACATCGAGCGCCTGTCGCCCGAGGAGATCGCACGCCGCCGCGCCGAGTTCGACCGCGAGAAGGAAAAGGCGCGCGCCGTGCGCGAACGACCGCAAGCGGCGGAATAGGCGGGCGCACGATCCCTTCGACTGCGTCGCCCTCCCCGTCGCCCCCGCGGCCGACCCTCTAGGCTAGCGCCGGGCCGCGGCGATGGCGCGCACCTGGCGGGCGAATTCGGCGACCGCCTCGCGCGAATATTTGAGGTGGACGCGGCGGGTCGAGGCGGGCTGGCGGTCGAGGCACACGCCGGGGCGCCGCTCGACCGCGGGGCGGATCGGGCGCGGTGCAAATCCGCCGCCGCAATTGGGGCAGACGTCGAACAGCACGGTATCGACGCAATCGGCGCAGAAGGTGCACTCGTAGCTGCAGATCCGCGCCTGCGGCGAATCGGGCGGCAGGTCGCGGTCGCAATATTCGCAATTGGGGCGCAGTTCCAGCATCGCTCAGGCTCCGCCGAGCCGCGCCGCAGCGGCCTCGACCGCCGCGCGCCGGCGCGCGGCCAGCGGCGCGTTGAGCGCCCGCACCCGCGCCCGCACCGCCTCCGGCGCGGTCTCGGGATCGCCGGCGGCGAAGGGCGGCGCCGGCGCGTATTCGAGCTGAAGCTGGATCGCCTGCGCCGTCTCCGGCCCGGCCAGCTCGGCCACCAGGGTGAGCGCGAAGTCGATGCCGGCGGTGACCCCGGCGCAGGTGACGATGTTGCCGTCGCGCACCACCCGTCCCGGATCGGGAATCGCGCCGAACGGCACCAGCAGGTCGCGCCACAGCCAGTGGCAGGCGGCGCGCCGGCCGCGCAGCAGTCCCGCCGCGCCGAGCGCGAGCGAGCCGGTGCATACCGAGGTCACGTAGCGCGCACCCGCCGCGAGCCGCCGCACCTCGCCGAGAAACACGCTGTCGTGGATGGCGTTTTCGGTGACGCCGCCGCCGCCCGTCACGCACAGCACGTCGCAGCCCGGGATGTCGGCGAGCCGGCGCAGGCCCGAGAACGCCATGCCGTCGGCCTCCACCGTCCCGCCCAGCGGGCTGGCGAGGATCGCGCTCGCCCCCGGCAGCCGCGCAAACACCTGGTGCGGCCCGGTGAAGTCGAGCTGGGTGGCGCCGGGAAACAGCGCGAAGACGATGACCGGGTTGGTTTCGCTCATGCCCCTCTCCATCGTTGACGGTCGAGCGTAGCCGGATTAGGGTTTGGCCGAAATGACCTATTTCCCTCATTTCATGACATGACCCGGTCGATCGGCATCGTCGTCTTTCCCGAATTCCAGCTCCTCGACGCCGCCGGGCCGATCGCCGTGTTCGAGGCGGCGGGGCGCGAGACCGCGCCGCCCGCCTATCGCCTGCGGGTGATGGCGCGGGAGGCCGGGCCGGTGACCAGCTCGTCGGGTGCGCAGCTTGTCGCCGAAGCCTTCGCCGACGGCCCGCTCGACACGCTGCTCGTCGCCGGCGGCTGGGGCACGCGGCAAAGCTCAGCCTGCGCCGCCACCCTCGACTACATCCGCCGCGCCGCCCGGCAGGCGCGCCGGGTCGCCAGCGTGTGCTCGGGCGCCTTCGTGCTCGCCGCCGCCGGGCTGCTCGACGGGCGCCGGGCGACGACGCATTGGGCGCGCGCCGCCGAGTTCGCCCGCGCCTATCCCAAGGTCCGGGTCGAGCCCGACCGCATCTTCATCCGCGACGGCGCGGTGTGGACCTCGGCCGGCATCACCGCCGGGATCGATCTGGCGCTGGCCCTGGTCGCCGACGATCTCGGCGAGCCGGCCGCCAAGCGGGCCGCCCAGCACCTCGTCGTCTACCACCGCCGGCCGGGCGGACAGTCGCAGTTCTCGGCGCTGATCGAGGCCGACCGCGCCGGCAGCCGGTTTTCCCCCGTCCTCTCCTGGGCGCGCGAACGGCTCGGCGAGCGCCTGCCGGTCGAGCGGCTGGCCGAGCGGGCGGCGATGAGCCCGCGCCACTTCGCCCGCGCCTTTGCCGCCGAGACCGGCATGACCCCGGCCAAGGCGATCGAGCGCCTGCGCCTGGAAGCGGCGCGCGAGCGGGTCGAAAGCGGCGGCGAGCCGATCGAGGGGGTGGCCGTGCGCACCGGCTTCGGCGACCCCGAGCGCATGCGCCGCGCCTTTCTGCGCGCGGCCAGCCGCCCCAGGCGCTGCGCCGCGCCGCCCGGGTCAGTGCTGCTCGCTGAAACAGCCTACCGGCGCGGCGGCCAGGATTGCGCGCCGTGCAGCACCCGCAGAATCTCTCCACCCGATTCTTCACCCGGTAGACGACAACCCACGGCGTTCCCGCGACGACCAACTCGCGGGTCGCCGGCACGCGGCCGGGGCGACCCATCTGGGGGTAATCGGCGAGCTGTGCGACCGCGTTTCGGACCCTGACGCTCGCCCGCGCCGCAGCGGCGGGATTGTCGGCGGCGATATAGGAAATTTGATCGTCAAGATTGCGGAGCGCGGTGCGCAACCATCTAACCTGCATCCCGGCCAAGGTTCCGCCACTTCCCGAACGCCGCCGTCACTTCCTCCTCGGTGGCGAAATCTCCGGCCTCGGCCTCGGCGAGAGCCTGCTTGATGTCTTCGATCTGGATGAACGATTCGAGCGCCTGCTCCAGGACCCAGGAACGCGAACGGCCGAGCGCGTGCGCCAGCGCATCGAGACGGCTTTCCAGCTCGGCCGGCACGCGCATTCTCAACTCGATCGTTCCCGCCATCGGCGCCTCGCATCCATGCAAGCCCGACAACATTACCACCCAGCCCGGTCACCGCGCCTTCAAATCTGCTCCCGCGTCTCGCTGAAGGCGATCGCCGGGAATTCCTCCATCGTGCGGCGCAAATCCCAGGCGTTGCGGGCGAGGAACACCGGCACGCCGTCGTGGTCTTCGGCAAAGGCGGCGGAATCGCGGCTGCGGAGCCGGTCGAGCTGGTCCGGGGCGGCGGCGAGCCAGCGGGCCCGCTCGTACGGCGCGGCTTCGAGCCGGGTCGAGAGCCCGTATTCGGCATCGAGCCGGGCCTGCAATACGTCGAGCTGCAAGGCGCCGACGACGCCGACGATCCAGTCGCCGCCGTTCGCCGGACGGAACACGCGGGTGACTCCCTCTTCGGCGAGCTGCTCGAGCGCGTGGCGCAGGTGCTTGGCCCGCATCGGGTCGGCAATGCGGATGCGGCGGAGGATTTCCGGGGCGAAGCTCGGCACCCCGGTGACGCGGATGTCGTCGCCCTCGGTCAAGGTGTCGCCGATGCGCAGGCTGCCGTGATTGGGAATGCCGATGATGTCGCCGGGCCACGCCTCTTCGGCGAGGTTGCGCTCGCGCGCGAGGAAGAACACCGGGCTCTGCACCGACATGACGCGGCCGGTGCGCACGTTCTTAAGCTTCATGCCGCGGCGGAAGCGGCCCGAGCACAGCCTGACCAGGGCGACGCGGTCGCGGTGCTGCGGGTCGATATTGGCCTGGACCTTGAAGACGAAGGCGCAGACGCCGCTCGCCGCGGGATCGACCGGTGCCGGCTCGGCCGGCTGCGGGCGCGGCGGCGGCGCCGCCTCGGCCACCCCGGCCAACAGTTCGCGCACCCCGAAATTGTTGAGCGCGCTGCCGAAATAGACCGGGGTCAGGTGCCCCTCGCGGAAGGCGGCGAGGTCGAACGGCCGGCACAGCCCGCGCGCCATCTCGACCTCCTCGCGCAGCCGGGTCAGCGCCGCGGCGGGCAGCAGTTCCGGCAGTCTCGCATCGTCGAGCCCGGAACAGCGGATCGGCTCGACCAGCCGGTCGCCGGCGTTGCGCTCGAACAGCAGGAGGCGGTCGGCGAGAAGGTCGTAGGCGCCGAGAAAATCGCGGCCCATGCCGATCGGCCATGCGGCCGGGGTGGCGTCGAGCGCCAGGGTCTGCTCGATCTCGTCGATCAGGTCGAACGGGTCGCGCGCCTCGCGGTCCATCTTGTTGACAAAGGTGACGATCGGCACGTCGCGCAGGCGGCAGACCTCGAACAATTTGCGGGTCTGCTCCTCGATGCCGCGCGCCGCATCGAGCACCATTACCGCGCTGTCGACCGCGGTCAGGGTGCGGTAGGTGTCTTCGCTGAAATCCTGGTGGCCCGGCGTGTCCAGGAGATTGAAGGCGAGCCCGCGATGCTCGAAGCTCATCACCGCCGACGACACCGAGATGCCGCGCTCGCGCTCGATCGCCATCCAGTCGGAACGGGTGCGGCGGCGCTCGCCGCGGGCGCGCACCTCGCCGGCAAGCTGGATGGCGCCGCCGAACAGCAGCAGTTTCTCGGTCAGCGTGGTCTTGCCGGCATCGGGGTGCGAGATGATCGCAAAGGTGCGGCGGCGGGCGATTTCGGCGGCGAGGCTCGGCATCACGACACCAGCTTGCGCAGCCGCTCGGCGATCTGGTCGGGCGTGTTGTCCGGGGTGAAGGTGGCGGTGAAGCGGCCCTGCGGGTTCATCACGTAGATCAGCGCGCTGTGGTCCATGTCGTAGCCGCCGTCCGCGCGCGCGTGCTTGGCGAAATAGACGCGGTAGTCCTTCGCCGCCTGCGCCACCTGATCGACATTGCCGGTCAGCGCGACGATCGGCGCGTCGAACGCGGCGGCGTAATCCTTCAATACCGCCGGGGTGTCGCGCTCGGGATCGACGCTGATGAACACGATCGACACCTTGGCGCGCGCCGCCGGGGCGAGCTTGTCCATCGCGAGCGAGAGGTCGTTGAGCGCGGTCGGACACACATCGGGGCAATGGGTATAGCCGAAAAACACCAGGTGCCATTTGCCCTTGAGGTCGGCATCGGTGAAGGGGCGGCCGTTCTGGTCGATCAGCTCGAACTTGCCGCCGATCATGTCGGCGAGGCGGCTGCCCGCCCCGCCCGGCGGCGACTGGGTCAACAGCAGGCCGATCAGCGCACCGGCGGCAAGCACCAGGAGGCCGGCGCAGACCACCGCGATCAGCAGAAAGCGCTGCGACGGCTGCGGCCGCCGCGACGAGCGGGTCATCGCGCGCCTCCCGTCAACGGCCGCGGGCCGGGGCCGGCATCGCCATCGGCGGCGCCGCGCCGCCGGACGCCAGGCCGGGCGGACCCATCGCGGCGATCCCTTCGACCACCACCGTCACCTCGCGCGGCGGGCTCTTGGCGAATTTGAGCGTCAGCGGGAAGCGGTCGCCTTCGTGCAGGGGACGGGCAAGGCCGAACAGCATGATGTGCACCTGTCCCGGGCGCAGCGTCACCGGCTGGCCGGCGGGCAGATCGAGCCCGGCGAGCGGGCGCATCTTCATCACCCCGCCCTCCATCGTCATCGTGTGCAATTCGGCGGACTTCGCCACCGGCGTCGCCGCCCCGGTGAGGCGGTCGCCGGTCGGCGACAGGACGGTCAGATAGGCGGCGCCGGCCTCGGCCTTGGCCGGGGTGGCGCGGGCCCAGGCGTCCTTGACCTCGACCTCGCCGGTCTCCGCGGCGGCGGCGGAAAGCGAGACGGCGGCGGCAAGACAGGCCGCCGCGGTGACAGTTCGGAGCGACATCATCGTTCCCCATGGCTGCCGGACCGTGCCGGTCCGGGAATGGACGGATCAGCGGGCGGAAATATTCACGCCCGATCCGGCGGGCCGCGCGGCTGCGCCGCCCGGTATGGGGAAGGCGAAGGCGCCGCCGCGGCGGCGGCAACGGCGGCGACAACGGGGCGCAGCCGCAGCAACCCGGCTGCCGGCGGCGGCGACGGCGCCGCGACAAGACAGCACAGCGGGCATTGGTGCACCGCCGCGCCCGGCAGCAGCGGCGAGCGGTCCGGCGGATGGCCGCACATGCCGGCGGCCAGGCCGGCGCCCGCCGCCGGCACCGCCGACAGCGCGGCCGGCAGCAAGGCGTTGATCAACAGGGCGACGATGCCGAGCCAGGCGAGGCCGCGGCGCCGCCGCCATCCGGGCCGCTTGCGCATCGCCGCATTGTAGCCCGCCGGCGGCGAAAGCGCCGCCGATCTTTTGCCGGCCGCGTGACAGCGCCGCGCCATGACACTAATCTCCCGCCATGGACGGAGCGGAACCCCGGCAATCCGCGCAAGACGAGACGATCCGCCTGCGGCAGCCGGCGGCGCATACCCTGCCGCTGGTGCTGTCCTCGCCGCATAGCGGCGCCGCCTATCCGGCCGAATTCGTCGCCACCTCGCGGCTCGACCCGCTGACCCTGCGGCGCTCGGAAGACAGCTTTGTCGACGAGATTTTCGCGGCGGCGCCGCGGCTCGGCGCCCCCCTCCTCGCCGCCCGGTTTCCCCGCGCCTATCTCGACGTCAACCGCGAGCCCTACGAGCTCGACCCGGCGATGTTCTCCGACCCGCTGCCCGGCTTTGTCAACGCGCGCTCGCCGCGGGTGCGGATGGGGCTCGGCACGATCCCGCGGGTCGTCGCCAGCGGCGAGGAGATCTACGCCGACAAGCTGCCCTTTGCCGAGGCGCAGCGGCGGATCGACGCGCTCTACCGCCCCTACCACCTGGCGCTGCGGCGGCTCGTCGAGGAGACCGAGGCGCAGTTCGGCGGCTATCTCTTGATCGACTGCCACTCGATGCCGTCGGCGGCGGGCGGCGGCGACGGGCCGGACGGCGCCGATATCGTGCTCGGCGACTGCCACGGCTCCTCCTGCCATCACCGCATCGTCGAGGCGGCGCGCCGCTTCCTCGCCGAGCGCGGCTTTTCCGTGGCGCTCAACGCCCCCTATGCCGGCGGCTTCACCACCGGCCATTACGGCGACCCCCAGCGCGGGCGCCACGCCCTGCAGATCGAGATCAACCGCGCCCTCTACATGGAGGAGCGCAGCTATCGCCGGCGCAGCGCCTTTGCCCGGCTGTGCGGCGAGATGGAGGCGCTGATCGGCCGGCTCGGCGCGGTGATGCAGGACAGCCTGGCGCGCGCCGCCTGAGCAAAAAAAACGGGCCGTTTGCACGGCCCGAGTTTAGGGAGGAAACGCCTAGAAGACGTACGGCAGAACCATCGCTCGATGATCCATACCGCACTGCACAATTTAGGGCGCGCGCCGCCGAAGTCAACCCCCGTTATGTTAAATCCTTGTAATAGCCGTGTTTCCTATGCGGGGCTGGGCTGCGCCGGACGCAGGCTGCGACTGTGCGCCGCACAACGATCCGCGGTTCCGCGGGGCGCGGCCGGTTGACAACCGCTTTGGCCTGGCACATTGGCAGCAAAGGGGTGGGCGATGGCGATTTCCGAAACCTGGCTGGTCGGCGATATCGGCGGCACCAACGCGCGCTTCGGCCTGATGTCGCCGCAGCGCGAGCTCCTGCACTCCAGCGTGCTCGCCGATTCCGACTATCCCGAGATCGGCGACGCGATCGAGGCCTATCTGGCGATGCGCGGCGAGGTGCCGCAGCCCCGGGTCGGGGCGATCGCGCTGGCCTCGCCGATCACCGGCGACCGGGTGCGCATGACCAACCACTCGTGGAGCTTTTCGATCGAGGAATTGCGCAAGCGCATCGGGCTCGACCGCCTGCTGGTGATCAACGATTTCACCGCCCAGGCGCTGGCGCTACCGCATCTCGGCGACGGCAAGCGCAAGATCGGCGGCGGCGCGCCGGTCGAGGGCCGGCCGCTCGGCGTGCTCGGGCCGGGGACCGGGCTCGGGGTGTCCGGGCTGATCCCGGACGGCAGCCGCTGGCTGCCGCTGACCGGCGAGGGCGGGCACGCGACGATGGCGCCGGCGACCGCGCGCGAGAGCGCCGTGCTCGACCACATGCGGCGGCAATTCGACCACGTCTCGGCCGAGCGCTGCATCTCCGGCCCCGGGCTGGTCAACCTGTACAATGCCCTGGCGGCGATCGACGGGGTCAAGGCGGCGCAATACACCGCGGCGCAGATCACCGATCCGGACGTTGCGGCGGCCGATCCGCTATGCCGCGAGGCCACCGAGATGTTCTGCGCGATGCTCGGCACCGCGGCGGCGAACCTGGCGCTGACCCTCGGCGCGCAGGGCGGGGTCTACATCGCCGGCGGCATCGTGCCGCGGCTCGGCGAGCGCTTCGCGGCCTCGCCGTTCCGCCGGCGCTTCGAGGCGATGGGCCGGTTCCGCGACTATCTGGCGGCGATCCCGACCTGGGTGGTCACCCACCGCCTCGCCGCCTTTCTCGGCTGCGCCGCGGCGATCGCCGACGACGCCGGCCGCGGCTAGGCGGGGCGCGGGGCGGCGGCGCGGCGCAGGCGGTCGTTGATCGCGCGGCCGAGCCCGCGCTCGGGGATCGGCATCACCGCGATGCCGGTGAAATCGGGGCGGTCGAGCCGGCGCAGCATCGCGAACAGGTTGGCCGCCGCCTCGGCGAGATCGCCGCGCGGCGACAGGTTGAGCACGGCGCCGGGCGGCGCCGGGCCGAAGGCGAGCAGCGCCTCGCCGGGCCGCGCCTCGCTCGCCATCAGCCGCACCGGCAGCGCCGGCGCATAGTGGCTCGGCAATTGCCCGGGGCCGCGCGGCCGCGGCGCATCGCCCGCCACCGCAACCGCGCCCAGCGCCTCCAGCGTCACCCCGCCGAGACGCAGCACCTGCGGCGCGGCGCCAGACAGATCGAGGATCGTCGACTCGATCCCGACCGGACAGGCGCCGGCGTCGAGGATCAGGGCGACGCGATCGCCGAGCTCGTCGGCGACATGCGCCGCCGCGGTCGGGCTGATCCGGCCGGAGCGGTTGGCCGAGGGCGCGGCGACCGGCACGGCGGCGGCGCGGAGCAGGCGCTGCGCCGCGGGGTGGGCGGGAACCCGCAGCGCCACGGTGTCGAGCCCGGCGCAGGCGAGGTCGGCGATGCCGCCGCCGTCGCGCCGCGGCAGCACCAGGGTCAGCGCCCCGGGCCAGAAGCGCGCGGCGTAGGCGCGGGCGCGCGCGTCGAAGCGGGCGATGCGCTCGGCCGCCGCGAGATCGGCGACATGGACGATCAGCGGGTTGAACTCCGGCCGCCGCTTGGCGGCAAAGATGGCGGCGACGGCGCGCGGGTTGGCGGCGTCGCCGCCGAGCCCGTACACCGTCTCGGTCGGGAAGGCGACCAGCTCGCCGGCGCGCAACAGCCGCGCCGCCTCGGCGATCGCGGCGGCATCGGCGGGAACGATGCGCCGGCTCAGCGCGGCCCTCGCCCCGGCTGCGGATCGACCCCCATGCGGCCCGAGCGGTTCCGATAGAGATGCACCTCGGGCACCAGCGGCCGCGGCGGGACGCCTTCGAGCCAGAGCCGGTAGAGCAGCCGCTTCCGGGCCGGGTCGTCCCAGTCGACGAAGGCGGTGCGGGCGTGCAGAATCTCGTAATTGTTGATGAACGACGCCTCGCCCGGCTGCAGCCGCGTCTCGAAGCGCACCCCGTCGCGCATCGCGACCGCCTCGAAGCAGGCGAGCGCCTCGCTCTCCTGCGCGGTCAGCGGCTCGCCCAGCGCCTCGGCGCCGCGGTCGATGACGCCGCGGACATAGCGGCAGCTCACCACCCCGCCGCGCTCGGAATAGACCGGCACGCGATAGGGGGTGACCGGCTCGTCCTCGGGCGCCTCCTCGCCGCGCCGGTCGCAGCGGAAGCCGCGTTCGAGCACCGGCAGGTATTCGGGGTGCTCGCGGGCAATGATCTCGCGCACCTTCAAGGAGCTGGCATAGATGCTCTCGCCGCCCTCGCGGGCGTCGCGGATGCACAACAGGCCGACGATCTCGGCCGAATCGGTATGGAGGTTCAGCTCGCGGTTGGTGGTGTAGCCGCGCGAGGCCTTTTCGACATTGGTGACGTGGCCGAGATAATCGCCGTCGGCGCTTTGCGACACGGCACGGCCGAAATGGCTGCCGACGCCGAAATAGACGGTCTGCATCTCCGCGGCGGTATATTTGCCGACCGGGAAGCCGCGCATGATGAGCAGGCCCGGTCCGGTCTTGATGCGGTCGAGCACCGCGGCGAGGGCGCCGTCGAGCGCCGGGTGGGAGAACTCCCGGCGGGTGATCGTGTGCGCCGGCTTGCCGGCTTCGAGCAGCGGCGCCGCCAGCTCGTCGATCGCGCGCAGCTGCGCCGGGGTGAAATCCCAATACAGCGCCTCGCGGTCGAGTTCGCTGCCGAGCCAGCCTGCCATGGTTTCCTCCTCCGCTACCGCGTCCCGCGCACCCGGCCGGTGATCAGCACCGGCCACGGGTCCGGCATCTCGCCGACCGCGACCTCGATGAGGCTCGGGCCGCGCCGCTTCATCGCCGCCGCCAGTTCGCGCCGCAGCCCGGCGGGCGTCGTCGTGCGCACCCCGGCGATGCCGAAGCTTTCGGCCATCTTCGGGAAATTCGGGTTGAGCAGGTCGACGGCGATCAGGCGGTTGCCGTAATCGTTCTTCTGCATGCGGCGGACATTGCCGTAGGCGCCGTCGGCAAAGACCACGGCGATCGCGTCGATGCCGTGCAACGCCGCGGTGGACAATTCCTGCACGTTGTACATGAAGCCGCCGTCGCCGGCGATCGAGACCACCGGCAGCTCGGGCTTTGCCACCTTGGCGCCGAGCGCGGTGGCGTAGGAGAAGCCGAGCGTGCCCTGATAGCCGCTGTGGATATAGCGGCGCGGCCGGTATACCGGAAAGGCGAGGCGGCCGACATAGCCGACCTGGGTCAGGTCTTCGACATAGATGCCGTCGTCGGGGAGTTCCGCGCGGATCGCCTCGAGGTATTCGCATTGCGGCCCGAGCCGTTCGCGCAGCCGTGCGGCGACCCGGCCCTTCAGCGCCTCGAGCTCGTCGCGGCGCGAGGCGACGCGGCCGCCGCGCGCCTCCAGCGCCCGATTGAGCGCCGCGGCCGCCGCCTTGGCGTCGGCAACCAGGCCGATCGCCGGCCGAGCGATGCGGGTGATCTCGACCGGGTCGAGATCGACGCGGACGATCTTGATGTCGGCGTCGGTGCCCCAGCGGGTCAGCGGCTGGTTGAAGCGGGTGCCGATCGCCAGGGCGACGTCGGCGGTCCGCCACAATTCATGGCCGGCCACCAGGTTCTGCGCGAGGTAGTGGCGGTCGCTGACGATGCCCTTGCCGCCGGTATAGGTGACGACCGGCGCCTGCAGCCGCTCGGCCAAAGCGAGAACCTCGTCCGCCGCCTCGCTGGCGCCGCTGCCGACATAGATCAGCGGCGATTTCGCCGCCGCCAGCAGCTCGGCGGCCTTGTCGATCAGGTCGGGATCGGGCGGGGGCGGCGCCGGCGGCGGCGGCGGCACGGTCAGCGTCACCTCGCCGTTGAGCGCCATGACGTCGAGCGGCATTTCCAGCGCGACCGGGCGCGGCCGCCCGTCGCGAAGCTGGCGGAACGCCTCGTCCACCAGCTTTGCGGTCTCGGTCGGGTGGCTGATCCGCGCCGCCCATTTGGTCAGCCCGCGCAGGATCGCGAGCTGGTCGGGGATCTCGTGCAGCAGGCCGAAGCCGCGGCCGATCAGGTCGGACGGGATCTGTCCCGAGATGCACAGCACCGGGGTGTTGGTGGCATAGGCGGTGGCGAGCGCGGCGGTGGTGTTGAGCAGCCCCGGCCCCGGCACGACCGCGAAGGCGCCGGGCCGGCCGCTCGCGCGGGCATAGCCGAACGCCATGTAGGCGGCGGCCTGCTCGTGGCGCGGGTGGATCACGCGGATCGCCTCGCCGGCGTCGTAGAGGGCGACGAACAGCGCGTCGTTCTGCACCCCCGGCAGGGCGAACAGCGTATCGACGCCGTGCCGCGTCAGCATCTCGACCAGCGCGCGTCCGCCTGTCATCCGCGTCATCGCTGCCTCCTCAATGGCTGCCCGTCCCGATCCGGTCCATCCAGGCGAGCATGACGCCGGCGACGACCAGGGCGAGAAATACGGCGATCGACCAGACCACCATGTCCTTGTCCAGCGATTCGATCGCAAAGAAATTTTCCAGCAGATCGACCGCCGCGATGGCGATGACCGAGCCGACCACCTTGAGCTTGAGCGCGGTGAAATCGACCTTGCCCATCCATTCCGGCCGGCGCAGGCGCGCCTTGGCGCCCTCCTGCGACAGCACCGTGTCGAGCCCGGCGCCGATCATGATCAGCAGCAGGTTGCCGACCAGCACGAGGTCGGTCAGCTTCAGCGCGGCGAGGATCACCGCATCGCTGCTCATGCCGGCGAAGCCGGCCGCAGCCAGCACCAGTTCGCGGCAGAACTCGACCAGCAGGATCGCCAATACCGCGATCAGCCCGAGATAGAACGGCGCCATCAGCCAGCGGCTGGCCAGCAGCAGGATCGCGAACAGGCGCTCGATCGCCTCGGGCATCGCCTGCGCTTATCGACCGGCCGCGGCGATGTCAATGACCGCCGGCAACGCAGCGTTGCCGAGGCTGCGCTTGTCGTGCCGCGGCGCGCCTGCCTATTTTGACGGCACGCGAAGGCGGGAGGCTGCGCTACAGATGACAACGATGACCGCCGCGTCCGGCGGTGGCGGCGAAAGGATGGGCGAAGTCCGCGCGATCGCGCTGGTGTCGTCGGCGCATTTCGTCAACCACTTCCAGAACCTGGTCCTGCCGCCGCTGTTTCCGCTGCTGAAGGCGAAGCTCGGCATCGGCTTTGTCGAGCTCGGCTTTGCCCTCACGGTGGCCAACGTGCTGGCGGTGGCGGCGCAGCTCCCGGTCGGGTTTCTCGTCGACCGGGTCGGCTCGCGCCGCATGCTGGTGCTGGGCCTCCTGGTCTCCGGCCTCGCCTTTGTCGGCTTCGGGCTGGCCCCGTCCTATCCCCACTTGCTGATCGCAATGGCGCTGATCGGGCTGTCGAACAGCGTCTTCCACCCGTCCGACTACGCGATCCTCTCGGCGGTGATCCCGCCGTCGCGGGTCGGCCGGGCGTTTTCGATCCACACCTTTTCCGGCTTTCTCGGCAATGCCGTGGCGCCGATCGCCCTGCTCGCGGTGTCGGCCAGTTTCGGGCTCGGCGTCGCCCTCGTCGCCGCCGGCGCGCTCGGCCTTTTGGCGCTGTTGCCGCTCAGCGCGGCCAAGGGGCTCGACGCCGCATCCGCGCACGGCGTGCCGATGCATGGCGGCGGCGCCCGCGGCGGGCTGACCGCGGTGCTGACCCCGACGATCATCGGGCTGACCGGGTTTTTCGCGCTGCTCAGCCTGTCGGGCAGCGGCATCAGCAATTTCTCGGTGGTGGCGCTCGGCAACGCGTTCGGCACGCCGCTTTCGGTCGCCAATTTCGCCCTGACCGCCTATCTCACCGCCCAGGCCTTCGGCGTCCTCGCCGGCGGCTTTGTCGCCGACATGACCCGCCGCCACGCCGAGGTCGCCGCGCTCGGCTACGCGGTCAACGCCTGCATCGTCCTCGCCATCGGCACGCTCGGCCTGCCCGCCCTGCCGCTGGTGCTGGCGATGAGCGCGGCCGGGCTGCTCGGCGGGCTGATCATGCCGTCGCGCGACATGCTGGTGCGCGCCGCGGCGCCGCCGGGGGCGGTCGGCCGCACCTTCGGCGTGGTCACCAGCGGGTTCAATATCGGCGGCATGGTCGGGCCGCTGATGTTCGGCTTTCTGATGGACCACGGCGCGCCGCGCGCGGTGTTCGGCGCCAGCGTCGTGGTGATGATCCTGGTCGCCGTCGTCGCCATCGTCGGCGACCGCCGCGCCGCCACGCGCGGCCGCCGCGCCGCTACCGAGGCGGCCGAGTAGCGGTCAATTCCGACAGGCTGAGACGCTGGCGCCCGTCGCCGTCGAAATTGCCGGGATCGAGCCAGCGCGCGAACGCCGCCTTCAGCGCCGGCCACTCGGCGTCGGTGATCGAGAACCAGGCGGTGTCGCGGTTGCGGCCCTTGACCACGTCGGCCTGGTGGAAGATGCCCTCGAAGCGGAACCCGAGGCGCAACGCCGCGGCGCGCGAGGCGGCGTTCAGCGCATTGCATTTCCACTCGTAGCGGCGATAGCCGAGCGCGTCGAACACGCGCCGCATCATCAGGTACATCGCCTCGGTCGCCGCCGCGGTGCGCTGCAGACGCGGCGCGTAGGCGATCGCGCCGACCTCGATGCTGCCGGCCGACGGCTCGATGTTGAGATAGGAAGCGACGCCAAGCGCCTTCTCCGTCGCGCCATCGACGATCGCGTAGGTCAGCCGCTCGGGGTTGGCCGCGGCGGCATGCGACGCCGCCAGATACGCGGCGAAATCGGCGAACGGGCCTGACGGCAGATAGGTCCACATGCGGCCGTCGCGGTCCTCGCTGTTGGCGGCAAACAGCTCGGCGGCATGGCGCCCGGGATCGAGCGGTTCGAGCCGGCAGAGGCGGCCTTCCATCGCCGCGCGCGGCGGCGGACGGCGCGGCGTCCAGCCGTCCACCGCAAAGCCGATCGGCTGGCCGAGGTGATTGACCTCGGCGGTCATTTGACCGGCCCGTAGAACACCACCCAGACCGCGAAATCGGCGGAACAATCCTCGAAGCGGTGCGGCTCGTGCGCCGCGGCAAAAAGCAGGGCGCCGCGCTCGACCCGGCCGACCCGGTCGCCGACCCGGTAGGTGCCGCTGCCGGCGGCGACGAAATACAGCTCGTCGCGGTCGTGCGGCGTCTGCGGATCGGGGTTCGGCGGCGCGTAGAAGCGGATTTCGAGGTCGCCGTCTGCGAACACCGGCGCCGAGCGGCGGTCCGCCGGCAACGGCAGCGCGCGGGCGGCGGCGACGCCGAGCGGTGCGGGCGTCTTGTCCATCGCTATGTCTCCGGCCCGTAAAAGATCACCCATACCGAGAAATCCTCGGAAAAGCGGTCGTAGCCGTGCGCGGTGTGCGCCGCTGCGAACATCAGGTCGCCCGGCCCCACCGTCGTCTCGCCGCCGTCCCAGCGGTAGCGCGCACTGCCCGAGGCGACGACGTAGAACTCGTCGCGCGCATGCGGCGCCTGCGGCCCCGAGGTCGGTCGCGCGGCGAAGCGGACCCAGAGATCGCCGTCGCGCCAGACCTCGGCGGCGGCGCTGCCGCGCGGCGGGGTCAGCGCCCGGGCGGCGGCGAGGCTGAGCGGCGGCGGCGCCTTATCCATCGCGTCGCGCCAGCGCCAGCAGCACCCGGTCGAGCGCGGCCCCGGGGCCGAGAGGGCCGAGCTCCTGCGCCGGGTCGCCGCGCGGCGGCGCCCGCTCGTCGGGGATCGGCGCGCCGAGCCGCAGCGCGACCGGGACCGTCCCGGCCCAGCAATCGGCGGCGTAGTCGGCTTCGAGATCGAGCGGCCCGCCGGCGCGGATTTTCGCCGAGGCCTCGTCGATCGCCATGCCGATCAGGCTCGTCGCCTTGACTTCCTGCGGCAGGATCGGCCGCAGCCGCGCGGTGCGGCCGGGATAGAGCCGCTCGACAAAGGCGTTGAAGCCGCGCTCCTTCTCGGCCGCGTCGGCGACGATGGCCGCGGTGCCGAAGACCATGACGGCGCGGTAGTTCAGCGAATGGCGGAAGGCCGAGCGCGCCAGCACCAGCCCGTCGATATGCGAGACGGCCAGGCATACCGGGATTCCGGCGGCCTGGGCGCGCAGCATGCGGCTCGCCGACGAGCCGTGCCAGTAGAGCCGGTCGCCGTCGCGCCAGAACAGGGTCGGCGTCACATAGGGCCGGCCGTCGATGACGTAGCCGACATGGCACAGCAAAGCGGCGTCGAGGATGGCGTAGACGGTGGCGCGGTCGTAATGCGCGCGTTCGGGATGGCGGCGCACCCGGGAGCGCGCGGTCGGGGTGAAGGAGTCGGGCATGGCGGCCACTCTAGGCCGGCGAGTGGTCTTGCGTAAGCTCCAATTCCTGACGATTGAGCAGACCACCTGGCCGTGCGAACACCGCCGCCATGCGCTCGACCGCGCGGGCCAGCGCCGCCTCGTCGTGGCCGGAATAGCCGAGCACCAGCCCGGGCGGGCGCGGCGCCTGCAGCACCAGCGACGACAGCGGCAACGCCGCCACCCCGGCGGCGGCGAGCGCCGCGGCGGCGGCGCGGTCCGACCAATCGGGCGGCAGCCACGCCGTCAGGTACATGCCGCCCGCCGCCGGGCGGGTCGCGACGAGGCCGCCGAGCCGCGCCGCCAGCAGGCCGCGCAGATAGTCCTGGCGGGCCGCGTAATGCGCCCGCATCCGCTTCAGATGACGGGCAAAATGGCCGTCGAGGATGAAGTCGCAGAGGATCGTCTGGGTCAGCGCCGAGCTTTGCCGGTCGCTGAGGTGCCGGGCCGCGGTGAACGGCGCGACCAAATCTTCCGGCAGCACCGCATAGCCGAGCCGCAGCGACGGGAACAGCAGCTTGCTGAAGGTGCCGAGATAGATGACGCGGCCGGCGCGGTCGAGTCCCTGCAGCGACGGCAACGTGCGGCCGGGGAGCTGGAACTCGCTTTCGTAGTCGTCCTCGACGATCCAGGCGCCGCCGGCCTCGGCCCAGGCGAGCAATTCCATGCGCCGCGCCAGCGGCATCGCCATGCCGAGCGGGTATTGCCGCGACGGCGTCGTGTAGACGAGGCGCGGCGCCGCCGCGGGGCCGGCGGCGACGGCGAGCCCGCCGGCATCGACCGGCACCGGCACGATGCGTGCCTCGGCGGCGGCGAGGATGTCGACCGCGGCGCGGTAGCACGGGTCCTCGACCCAGGCGGCGTCGCCGGGATCGACGAGGAGGCGGGCGGCCAGGCTCAGCCCCTGCTGGGTGCCGGCGGTCAGCACGATCTGCTCGGCGCGGCAGCGCACCCCGCGCGCGGCGGCGAGGTAATCGCCGATGGCGCGGCGCAACGCCAGCTCGCCCTGCGGCTCGCCATAGGACCATTGCAGCCGCGTGCGGCGCGACATCGCCCGCGCCGACAGCCGCTTCCACGTCGTCATCAGGCGGCCGTCGATCTCGGCGAAGCCGAGCTCGAACGGGCGCGGCGGCTGAACGCGGGCGGGCGGCGCCAGCGCGCGCAGCCGCTCGGCCTGGCGCGACAGCGGCCGCGCCGGCGGGCGCGGCGGCGCCGCCTCGGCGCGCACCAGGCGGCCCGGCACGAAATGGCCGGCGCCGCGGCGCGCGGCGAGGTAGCCCTCGGCGACAAGCTGCTCGAACACGGCGACGACGGTGCTGCGCGCCAGCCCGAGCTCGGCCGCCAGCTCGCGGGTCGAGGGCAGGCGCGCGCCGCCGCCGATCGCGCCCTCGGCGATCGCCCGGCGCAGCGCCGCGGCGAGCTGCCGCGCCAGCGGCACCGGCGAGGCGCGGTCGAGCGCCGGCGCCCACAGGGCAGGGGTTTGTCTCACACCGCGTAATTTGCTTCGATGCGGGAAGCGCGACCAGAGAGAAACCGTCGATGAGCCCGGGACCCTTGGTGGTGTGTTTCAGCATGAGCGAGCGCAGCCGCGCGATCGTGGCCGAAGAGCTCGCCGGCGCCGCGGCGGCGGTCTATCTCGCCGATCTCGCCCCGGCGGCGCGCGAAGCGGCGCTGCGCGGGGCCGGCGCGGTGCTGGCCAACGACATCTCGGCCGAGCTGACCCCGGCGGAGCGGCAGATGATCGGCAACGCCAGGCTCCTGCAATTCACCGCCGCCGGCATCGACTGGGTGCCGCTGATCGACCTGCCGCCCGGCCTGCCGGTCGCCGGCAACGGCGGCGCCTCGGCCGAGCCGATGGCCGAGCACGTCGCCGCGCTGGCGCTGGCCGCGGCCAAGCGCCTGTTCGTCGAGCATGCCAAGCTGAAGACCGGCGAGTTCAACCAGCGCACCCCGAACAAGATGCTGCGCGGCGGGGTGTGCGGCATTCTCGGGTTCGGCGGGGTCGGCGTCGCCACCGCACGGGTGATGCGCGGGCTCGGCATGCGCATCCACGCGATCAACCGCAGCGGCCGCAGCGCCGAGCCGACCGACTGGATCGCCACCCCGGAGCGGCTCGACGAGATGCTCGCCGCCGCCGACGTGTTCGTCATCTGCCTCGCCTTGACGCGCCGCACCCTCGGCATGATCGGCGCGCGCGAGCTGGCGCTGATGAAGGACGACGCGATCCTCGTCAACGTCGCGCGCGGCGAGATCGTCGACGAGGCGGCGCTCTACGCCCACCTGGTCGCGCATCCGCGCTTTTTCGCCGGCATCGACGCGTGGTGGGTCGAACCGGTGCGGCACCACCGCTTTGCGATGGACCACCCGTTTCTCGACCTGCCCAACGTCATCGGCTCGCCGCACAATTCGGCCGGCGGCGGGGTGTGGCGCGACACCTCGCTGCGCCGGGCGGTGGCGAATTGCCGGCGGGCGCTTCTAGGCGAGCCGATCCTGCACCTCGCCGGCGACGACGAGCGGATGATGTAGCTCGGCCGGCCGGCGGGTGACGGTGCGGCGGCCCGCCTTCCACACCGCCAGCGGCGAGCGGAGCTCGGCGACCGCCTGCTCGGGCGTCTCGGCGTCGATGACGACGAGATCGGCCGGATTGCCGACCGCGATGCCGTAGTCGGCAAGGTTCAGTACCCGGGCCGAGTGATCGGTCAGCATCAGGAACAGTTCGCGCAACGCCGCCGGCCGCGACACCTGCAAGACGTTGGCCTGGAGATTGGCGATGCGGATCAGCGAGCCGTCGCCGTACGGCGTCGCCGGGTTGAGGATGTTGTTGCTCGACAGCGCGCAGGCGACGCCGTGCTCGGCCAGGAAATTGGCGTCGGCGACGCCGCGGCGCACCGCGCAGTCCTGGTCGCGGCCCATCAGGTAGAGGTCGGTCGCCGGCAGGACGCTGACCGCGATGCCGGCATCGGCGAGGCGCCGCGCGATCGCCGCCAGCCGCGCCGGCGGCAGCAGCGACAATTTCGCCATATGGCCGACCGCGACCCGGCCGCCGCGCCGGTAGCGCTCGGTCAGCGCCAGCACCTGCTCGATGTCGAGCCGCTCGGCGCTGTCGCCGACATCGAGATGCAGGTCGATCTCGGTGTCGTATTCGCGGGCCAGGGCGAAGATGCGCTCGATCTGGCCGGCGGGGTCGGTGTCGTAGCGCGGCGCGCCGCCGAGCGCGCGCACGCCGCCCTGGCGCAGCGCGGCGACGAGCAGTTCCTCGGTGCCGGGGTAGTTGGTCAGGCCCTCCTGGGGAAAGACGCACAGCTCGAGGTCGACCGCCCAGCGATAGGCGGCGGCGAGCGCGCGGATCGCCTCGAAGCCCTTGAGGCCGATGCCGGGGTCGATCTCGACCTGGCTGCGCATCCGCGTGGTGCCGTGCTTGAGGCACTCGCACAGCGTCGCTTCGGCCCGCTCGTAGATGTCCTCGACGGTAAAGCCGCGCTTCAGCGGCGCGGTCAGGGCGACCGGGTTCAGCCGGCGCCCCTCGACCGGCGGGCAGCGCCCGATGATGCGCGACTTGTCGAGATGGATATGGGTCTCGACCAGCCCGGCGCAGACCAGCCGGCCGCCGGCATCCCAGCTTTCGCCCCCGCCGGCGAGCGCCGGCGCCAGCGCGACGATGCGCCCGCCGGCGACGCCGATATCGACGCGGTCGCCGCCGGCCAGGCGCGCGTTTCTGAGGATCAGCTCCACATCAGGCGTAGATTTTCACCAGCTCGCCATGCGCCCAGGCGACGGCGTCCTCCGGCTTCATGCCCTGCACCGCCTTGGCGTACATGTCGACGATGATGTACTTGGTCTGCACCTCGGCGGCCTTGCGCGAGGGCGGCCCGGCATAGCCGAGCAGCCGGCCGGTGACCGGGATCATCTTGAACGGGGTCAGCACCGGATCGGCGGTCCACACCGGATCGTTCTCCCACATCTTGGTGGCGCCGGCGGTATAGCCCTGCTGCGAGGTGAACCATTCCTCGAACACCGGCTTCGAGTGGATCCAGCGCAGGAACTCCATCGCCGGCTTTTTATTGGGCGAATAGCCCATCACCATGTCGGTGAAGGTGCCGGGCAGGTTGAACTGGCCGCCCGGACCCTTGGGCAGCGGCGCGTGAAGGATGTCGTCCTTCATCGGCGTGCCCTTTTCGGTGAGGTAGGCCTGCGGCTTCTTCTTGGCCTCGATATAGATCGAGGCGCCGTTGTTGGTCAGGCTGATCGTTCCCGACAGGAAGGCGCGGTTGTTCGACGAATCGTCCCAGGCGAGGCCGCCGGGGTCGCAGGCGTCGTTCCAGAACGGCACCGCGCGCCGGACCGATTCGAGCGTCTCCTTGGAGTTCAGCACGACGGTCTTGCCGTCGGCCTCGACCTCCTTGCCGCCCCACGACCACAGCCAGGGATACCAGAAGCCCGGCGGGTCGCCGAACGAGTGGCCGAGCGCCTGGCCGATCGGCCGGCCCTTGGCCTTCAACTTCTTGCCGGCGTCCTGCAACTTGTCCCAGGTGTCGGGGAAGGTGTCGTAGCCGACCTCGTGCAGCCACGATTTGCGGTAGGCGACGAGGCCGCCGCCGACCGCCCAGGGCAGGCCGATCCACTTGTTGCCGACCGTCGCGGTGATCTTGCAGATGTCGTAGAAGCCGCCCTGCTCCTTGCCGATCTCCTCGGCCAGCTCGCTGACGTCGGCGAGGCTGGCGGCGTAAAGCTGCGGCCAGTTGTTGAGCGCCATGATGATGTCCGGGCCGGCCCCCGACTGGATCGCCGAGGTGACGCGTGCCTGGATGTCGTTGCCGTTGATGGTTTCGAGATTGAGCTTGATGCCGAGCGCCTTCTGGCACTCCTGGGTGATCTTGCCCTTGAGCAGCTGGTCGGAAGCCGGCACGAAATCGGACCAGCGCACCCAATGAACCGTCGTACCCTGGGCGAAGGCCGGCGCGCGGCCGCTCGCCAGGATCGCCGCGATGCCGCCGCCGGAAAGCTGCAACATCCTGCGCCGATTGATCCTTTCCATGTTCGCTCTCCCTCGCTGGCGGACTACAGCGCCGCCTCGGTTTCAATGTCGAAGAAATGCAGCCGGTCGGGATTGAGCGCCAGGCGCAGCCGGTCGTGCACCTTGGCGGTGACGGTCGGCTCGACCGAGGCGACCATCGTCGCCGGACCGACCGCGACGTCGAGCAGGATTTCCGAGCCCAGCCGCTCGACCACCTCGACCGCGGCGTCGAGCCCCAAATCCTGCGCCTCGCCGTCGCGGGCGACGCGCAGGTCCTCGGGCCGGATGCCGAAGGTGACCTGCCTGCCGACCGCCCGGGCGACCCGGCCGCGCGCCGCCTCCGGCACCTTGAACCGGATGCCCTCGCCCTCGGCCCAGATCGCGTCGCCCTCGGCGATCAGCCGCACCGGCGCGAAATTCATCGCCGGCGAGCCGATGAACCCGGCGACGAAGCGGTTGGCCGGCTGGTTGTACAGCTCCATCGGCTCGCCGACCTGCTGCACCCAGCCGTCGCGCATGACGACGACGCGGTCGCCGAGGGTCATCGCCTCGACCTGGTCGTGGGTCACGTAGATCGCGGTGGTACCGAGCCGCTCGTGCAGCTTTTTCAATTCGACCCGCATCTGCACCCTGAGCTTGGCGTCGAGGTTCGACAGCGGCTCGTCGAACAGGAACACCTGGGGATGCCGCACGATCGCGCGGCCGAGGGCGACGCGCTGGCGCTGGCCGCCGGAAAGCTGCCGCGGCTTGCGCCGCAGATAGTCCTGGATGCCGAGAATCTCGGCCGCCTCGTGCACCCGCTTGCGGATCTCGGCCTTGTCGAACTTCCGCATTTTGAGGCCGAACGCCATGTTGTCGTAGACGCTCATATGCGGATAAAGCGCGTAGTTCTGAAACACCATCGCGATGTCGCGGTCCATCGGCGGCAGCTCGTTGACCACGGTATCGTCGATCAGGATGCGGCCGGAGCTGACCGATTCGAGCCCGGCGACCATGCGCAGGGTCGTCGTCTTGCCGCAGCCCGACGGGCCGACCAGGACGACGAACTCCTTGTCGCGGATGTCGAGGTTGACGTCCTTGACGGCGTGAACCTCGTCGAACTTCTTGTTCAGATCGCGAATGACGACGCGGGCCATCGCTTCACCCCTTTACCGAGCCGGTGACGCCCGAAACGTAGTGCTCGACAAAGAACGAATAGACGAAGGCCACCGGGATCGACCCCAGCAGCGCGCCGGCCATCAGCTCGCCCCAGTAGAACACGTCGCCGCGCACCAGCTCGGAGGTGACGCCGACCGGCACCGTCTTCTGCTCGGGCGAGGACAGAAAGACCAGGGCGTAGATGAACTCGTTCCACGACAGGGTGAAGGCGAAAATCCCGGCCGACAGGATGCCCGGGATGGCGATCGGGAAGATGATGTAGAGCATCGCCTTCCACCGCGTCGCGCCGTCGATGCGGGCGCATTCCTCGAGCTCCTTCGGGATCGACTTGAAGTAGCCCATCATCAGCCAGGTGCAGAACGGGATCAGAAAGGTCGGGTAGGTCAGGATCAAGGCCCAGGGCGAATCGCCGAGCTTGAAATTGCGGATGATGTCGGCGAGCGGAATGAACAGCAGCGTCTGCGGCACCAGGTAGGTGATGAAGATCGCCGACCCGAGCAGCCCGGCGAAGCGGAACCTGAGCCGCGACAGGGCGTAGCCGGCGAGCAGCCCGCAGAACAGCGAGATCACCGTCGACACCGCGGCGATCATCATCGTGTTCATCATCCAGGTGGTGAACAGGGTCTCGGTG
>Ga0209062_1002699_pt1 | contig 22706 bp, 21 predicted proteins | sample Coa_R2_2_FD_187158 | JGI IMG/M metagenome (GOLD analysis project Ga0209062, IMG submission 187158) | Surface soil microbial communities from Centralia Pennsylvania, which are recovering from an underground coalmine fire - Coalmine... | ecosystem: Environmental > Terrestrial > Soil > Unclassified... | reverse complement strand
CCCGGCCTGCCAGGTGCCTGTTGCCGGGTCGTATACCTCCACGGTGCTGACCGCCGCGTTTTCATAGCCGCCATCGGCATAGGATACGCCGCCCATGGCGTAGATGCGGCCACCCGCCCCGACCACCGCGGCCAGATCGGCGCGCGGCGAAGGCTCAGGTCGCTCACGCCACCCCCAGGTTAGCAAGAACCATGCCATCCATCATACATTCGGCGTCAGACCGCCGAGTGATGCGGGTACGGCGCAGCGAGCCGGCAAAGCATCAACGTGGTGCTTCGCGCCGGCAACTGTATGGGCAGTGTACGAGCGGTGTCGGTAGTGCCTGCAGCGGCCTGGTCCCAACATGGGAGATGATACGGCCTACCGTGGGCCTCGTCTGAGCAACAGCAGGGGCGCGAGACGTCGATTCTGGCCGTCATCATGACTAACGCGTGCATCTGTCTCGTACGTTCAGAGCACGTGTCGCAAGGAGGAGGTCACGACATGTCGAGGATCGTAGTATTGGGCGGCGGTGTCGTCGGGCTGTCGACGGCCATGATGCTGGCGCAGCAAGGCCATGATGTCACCGTTGTCGAACGCGACGGCGAGCCCCTTCCCGCCTCGCCCGATGACGCCTGGTGCGCGTGGGAACGCCGCGGGGTGGCGCAGTTCCGGCAGCCGCACTTCCTGCAACCGGCCGGGCGCCAGATCCTGGATCGCCATCTGCCGGAGGTGACGGAGTCGCTGCGCCGCGCCGGCGGCGTTACCTTCGATCTGAGCAGGATGCTGCCGCCGTCCATTACCGATCGCGCGCCGCGCCCTGGCGATGGAAGATTCGTGACGGTCACCGGCCGCCGCCCCACCGTCGAGTACGCGGTCGCCAGCGTCGCCGAACGGTTCGTGTCCGTCGTGCGCGGCGTCGCGATCAGGGAGCTGCTGACCGGCCCCGCGCCGCTGAACGGGACCCCGCACATTGCCGGCGTGCGCACCACGAACGGCGCGGAGTTGCCAGCCGACCTCGTCGTCGACGCGATGGGACGGCGTTCGAAGCTGCCGGATTGGCTGGAGGCCGTCGGGGCGCGCCGTCCCATCGAGGAGTCCGAGGAGTCGAGCTTCATCTATTACACGCGCTTCTTCCGCTCCACGACGGGAGCGGTCCCAGCACATCGGGCCGGGGTGGTGACCCATTTCCATTCGTTCTCGCTGCTCACGCTCCCCGGCGACGCGGATACGTGGTCGGTGACCGTGTTCATCTTCTCGGGTGACCCGGCGCTCAAGGCGCTCCGCGATCCCGCGCGCTGGACGGCGCTGGTCGGCGCCTGCCCCCTGCACGCCCACTGGCTGGACGGCGAGCCGATCACCGAGGTGCTCCCCATGGGCGGCGTCACCAACCGCTATCGACGTTTCGTGGTGGACGGTGTTCCGGTCGCCACGGGGATCGTCAGCGTGGGCGACGCCTGGGCCTGCACCAACCCCATCGGCGGACGCGGCATCAGCATCGGCCTCACGCAGGCCCTCGGCACGGCGGAGGTCGTGCGCGACCACCTGGACGACCCCCTGGCGCTCGCGCTCGCACACGACGCCATGACCGAGGCGCGCGTGACGCCCTGGTACCGCTGCACGGTGGCCTTCGATCGCCTGCGGACCGTCCAGATCCAGGCGGCCATCCAGGGCCGGCCCGCGCAGCAGCCGGCGGGCCCCGAGAGCGCGCTTGGGGTGGCGATGCTGTACGATGCCGACCTCTTCCGAAACTTCCTCGAGATCATGTCGGTGCTGGCGTTGCCGCAGGAGGTCATGGCGCGGCCCGGCGTGAAGGACCGCATCATGGAGGTGGCCGGCACGCACGAGGCCGCGGTGCCTCCTGCACCCTCCCGGGACGAACTGCTCCGTCTGGTGGCATAGCGAACAGTACGCTGCACGCCGACTGCTGACCTGCCGGCGCAGCGCGATTGACAGGTGGCCGAGCGCCGTGTTAGCCTAGCGTGCACGGTGCCCTGCCATGCCGTCAGGAGGTGTAAAGAATGGTAGTTCGCGACAGCGCAATTGAGGACCTCTATCTCGCGTTCCAGCGCGGTATCATCGATCGTCGTCACTTTATTCGTCGTCTGGTAGCCCTTGGTGTCTCCGCCTCTGTGATGGCCGAACTGGTGCCGGGGCTCGACGTGGCCGAGGCCGCCCACGGCGTGCCCGGCCCCGCCTGGCAGGGCGGCAAGCCCGGCGGGACCCTGCGCGTCTCCTATTCCGACCCCATCGGCGGCATGACCAACCTCGACTCCAGCAACGGCGGGCCACCCTTCGCCGCCTACTGGAGCGTCAACCAGTTGTTTTACCGCGGCCTGATGTTCTTCGGCAGCGGCCCGACGCTCACCCCCCTGCCCGACATGGCCGAGGACTTCCCCAAGATCAGCCCCGACGGCCTGGTCTACACCTACAAGCTGCGCAAGGGCATCCGGTTCCATCACGGCCGCGAGTGCACGGCCGAGGACTTCGTCTGGACCTGGGACCGCGCCCTCATCCCCAGCACCGGCGGCTGGGTAGCCGGCTATGTCGGGCCGATCAAGGGCGCCAACAACGTGGTCAACGGCAAGACCACGCACGTGTCGGGCTTCAAAGCGCTGGACCGCTACACCATCCAGGTCACGCTGACGCAGCCGGACGCCGTGCTCAACAGCATCCTGGCGTTGCCACCGTTCTATCCCATGCCCAGGGAGATGGTGGCCAAGCTCGGCAAGAACTGGCGCACACACGTGATCGGCACCGGCCCCTTCAAGCTGCAGCAGGTCGACACGGTCAACAACCAGGTCATTGCCGTCAAGAACCCGCACTACTACTACCCGCAATTGCCCTACCTGAATCAGATCGTCATCCAGATGAACGTGCCCGACACGCTGGCCTTCGAGAAGCTGACGCGCGGCGACCTCGACATGATCGGCTACGGCATCCCCACCGGCGTCTACGGCCAGGTGGTCACCAATCCCAAGTACAAGGGCATGTGGGAGAACGCGCCCAACCTCTCGACCAACTACCTGGCCATGAACGTCAAGAAAGCGCCCTTCGACAACGTGAAGGTGCGCCAGGCCATGAACTACGCCATCAACAAGCAGCGCATCGCCCGCCTGCAGGTGGCCACGGTGAACCCCGGCAAGACCATCTACCCGCCGGGCATGCTCGGCTACGACCCCACGCTCAAGGGCTACGACTACAATCCCGACAAGGCCCGCCAGTTGCTCAAGGAAGCGGGCTACCCCAACGGCTTCAGCGTGGAATACGCCGTGATTACGCCGCCCATCGACGGTGTGCTGAAGGCGCCGCTGATCGTGTCCGACCTGGCCGCGGTGGGCATCACGGCCAGGATTCGCCAGTATCCCTCCGACACCTTCAACACACTGGCCGCCAAGGCCAGCTTCATGCTCTACGACTGGAACTACACGGTCGGGGTGCCCGATCCCAGCGATATCATCGGCGGCCAGTTCACCTCCGACGCCGCCTACAATTACGTCCACTTCAGCGACGCCGAGGTCGACCGGCTCGCGGCGCAAGGGCTGGCCGAGCTGAACACCGCCAAGCGCGTCGCAATCTACCGTCAGATCGAGCGACGCCTGGTGGATCTGGCGCCGATGGTCTTCGTCTCCTACCTCAAGACCACGACGTTTCACGGCAAGAACGTGCATAATCTGCTGATGAACGGCATCACCGGCGCGCAGTTCGACCGCATGTGGCTGTCGTGACGGGCGGGGACCAATTGGAATGGCCACATTCCGGGTTACGCGATGCCGGACGGGCGTAGAGTGGCTGCACTCGGGAGCACATTCGAGCGCGCCTACGGCGATTTTAGGCGGGCGGGGACGCCCGCGCTCCGAAGGTCGAGCCCCCTCGCCAGATGTCCGGGCGGCGTTGCAGGATCCTCTCGACGAGAGCGCGTCAATCGGCTTCTCCTTGCCCGGCGGTTTTAACCGCCGGGCCCCTCGGCTCCAATTGACGTCAATCGCCGGTTCCTGGCTACCTCCCGACGAGCACGACGCATGAGCACCGGCCAGTTCCCGATCGCCGCCACACTGCCGCAGGGCGCCGAAGACGACGCCACCATCACGGGTGGCCGCGGGCAGCGCCTGCGACGCCGTCCGTGGCGCGCGCCCGCGCTCTTCGGCGGGGGCATCATCGTGTTGCTGCTGGTGCTGGTCGCCGTGTTCGCGCCGTGGATTGCGCCGGCCGGCCCCAATCGTTCGTTCGACAACGGCCTCAGCGCCTACGGCCAGCCCCTCGGGCCGCTCAGCAATGGCTTTCTGCTGGGCACCGATAGCCAGGCGCGCGACGTGCTCAGCCGCCTGATCTACGGCGCACGCATCTCGCTCTTCGTCGCCGTGGTCGCCAATGCGCTCTCCATGGCGGCGAGCCTGCTGATCGGCGTGCTGGCCGGCTATCTGCGGGGCGCGGTGGAGACGGTGCTGATGCGCTTCACCGATCTGATGATGAGCCTGCCCAGCCTGCTGCTGGCCATGGCGCTGATCCTGATCTACCAGCCGGGCCTGGCCGTTGTGATCGTCGCCATCGCCCTGGTCAACTGGACCTACCTGGCGCGCGTGGTCTATGGCGAGGTGGTCTCGCTGCGCGAGCGCGAATTCGTGGAGGCGGCGCGCGCCGTCGGCGTCAGCCCTCCCGGCATCATGTGGCGGCACATCGCGCCGCACCTGCGCAACCTCAGCCTGGTCTACTTCGCCCTCAACGCCAGCCAGATCATCCTGACCGAGGCGGCACTGAGCTTCCTGGGCGTGGGCGTGCAGCCGCCCGCGCCGTCCTGGGGCAACATGATCGCCGACGCCCAGCAGGCCTACCTGTCGGCGCCCTGGCTGCTGCTCTGCCCGAGCGCGTGCATCATCGTGACCATCGTCGGCTTCAACCTGCTGGGCGACGGCTTGCAGGCCGTCCTGGAGGGCTAGGCGATGATGTCCTTCATCGTGCGCCGCCTGTGGTGGATCGTGGTCGTGCTGCTGCTGGTGGCGTTGATCACCTTCCTGCTGGCCTTCGCCGTGCCGGCCGACCCGGCGCGCGCCATCGTCGGACCGCGCGCCGACGCCACGATCATCACGGCGGTACGCCAGAGGTTGGGTTTGAACGATCCGCTGCCCGTGCAGTTCGTGCGCTACCTGTGGAACCTGCTGCACGGCGACCTGGGCTATTCGTGGGTGCAGAACAAGCCGGTGTCCACGCTGATCCTGGAGCGCTTGCCGGCGACGCTGGAGCTGGCCGCGGCGGGCCTGCTGGTCGAGCTGACGGTCGGACTGCCCACGGGGCTGCTATCGGCCGCGCGGAAGGACGGCATCTTCGACCGGCTTAACTTCCTGATCATGATGGTGCTGGTGGCCACGCCCCCCTTCGTGCTGGGCACGCTGTTCCTGTTCTTCCTGGCCTATCAGGCGGCTCTGTTCCCGCTGGGCGGCATGGGCACGCCCCTGCACCTGGTGCTGCCCGCGCTGACCCTGGGCCTGCCGGGAGCAGCCTGGTACAGCCGCATCATGCGCAGCAGCGTGCTGGAGGTGTTGCGGCGCGACTACGTGCGCACGGCCCGCGCCAAGGGGCTGCGCCGCCAGGCCATCCTGCTGCACCACGTCACGCGCAACGCCCTTGGCCCGGTCTTCACCATGATGGGCATGGACCTGGCCTACTTCCTGGGCGGCGTGGTGCTGGTGGAGACGGTCTTCAACTGGCCGGGCATCGGCCAGCAGGCCTACCAGGCCGTCCAGACCGTCGATCTCCCCCTGATGATGGGCACCGTGATCGTGGCCTCGCTGGCCATCCTGGTGCTCAATCTGCTCGTCGATATCGGACGTTCGTTTCTCGATCCGCGCGTCGCGCTTGCATGAAAGGAGCAGACAGATGGCCGACACAACCTCCCGCCCCTCGCGACCCGGCCGGGTGCAGCGGTTGCAGCAGCACCTGGCCGCGCACGACATCGACGTCGCGCTGGTCTCCGGCACCGGCAACGTGATCCACCAATCCGGCTACGAGCGCTACTACCAGGGGCTTGCCATGGTGGTGGTGCCGGCAGAGGGCGAGCCGGCGCTGATCGTGTCGCGCGACGAGGTCGAGGCCGCGCGCGAAACGGCCTTCACCACTGCCGTGGCCGGCTACGGCGAACGCGGCTTCGGGCTGAACCTGGACCCCGAGGCCGACCTGGTGAAGCCGCTGCCGGAGGTGGTGAGCCGGGTGCTGGGCGGCCGCGCCGTACGGCGGGTCGGACTTGCCGGCGCCTCGCAGCGCGCCGTCGAGGCGCTCTCGGCGCTCGGCCCTGTCCCGGAGGCGGTCTCGCTGGACGCCGTGCTGAGCGGCATCCGCGAGATCAAGGACCCCGACGAGGTCGAAGCCATCGCCCACAGCTACCGCCTCTGCCTGCTGGCCCAGGACGAGGTCGCCAAAGCGGCGCGTCCGGGGACCACCGAGATAGAGCTCTTCTCGCTGGCCCACCATGTCGCGCAGGTCGCGGCCGGGGCTCCGGTTCCCTACGTCAGCGACATGCTGAGCGGCCCGAACACGGCCGAGGTCTGCTGCCCCATACGCGTGGCGGGGCCGCGCCGGCTGGAAGAGGGCGATATCGTGGTAGCCGACATCGCCGTTGCAGCGCACGGCTATTGGGGCGACACGGCGCGCACTCATGCCGCCGGCGCGATGCCCGCCGACGCGCAGCGGCAACTGGCCCAACTGGAGGAGATCAAGCGGCAGGCCGCCGAGCGGTTGAAGCCGGGAGCCCGCGGCAGCGACCTCTTTGCCTGGGCGCGCCGCACCATCGAGTCGACCTTCCCCGGCGGCGAGTTCCCTCATCACCTGGGCCACGCCGTGGGCGTGACCGGCTTCGAAGACCCGCACCTGATCCCGGCCGATGCGCGAGAGCTACAGGAGGGCATGGTCATCGCCATAGAGCCCGGCGTCTACTTCGCGGGCCGCTACGGCCTGCGTACGGAGGATATCTACCTGGTCACCGCTCAGGGCGGCCGGCAATTGCCGACGCAAGCGTCGTAGGGCTGGGGACTGCGGTTAATGTGCGTGGCCAGGATCGTGAAACCCCGCCTTTCAAGGCGGGGAGCACGTCATGTCGCGCCCAGCGGTGGGCTTCAGCCCGCCCGGATCTAGGGTCGAGCGGGTTGAAACCCGCGGCTAGGCCAGACATGACGTGCTCCCCGGACTGAAGTCCGGGGTTTCCGCGCCACTTGTGAAAGGAGCAAACACATGGCTGGACGGTTTGAGGGCAAGGTTGTGCTGGTGACGGGTGGTGCCGCCGGGATCGGCCACGGCATCGCCACGGCCTTCGCGCAGGAGGGCGCCAAGATCGCCATCGCCGAGATCAACGCCGAGGCGGGCGACAAGGCCGCGCGCGACTTCGCGGAGCAGGGCGTGACTGCCCGATCCTACCAGTGCGACGTGGCCAGCTACGAGGACGTGCAGCGGGCCATCGGCGGCGCCATCGCCGACCTGGGCGGGCTGCACGTGCTGGTGAACAACGCCGGCGTCAGCTTCGTCGGGCCGCACACGCAGGACACCGCGGTTGAGGTCTGGGAACGCTCGGTCGCCGTGATGCAGTCGGGCGTCTTCTACTGCTCGCAGGTGGCCGGGCGCCATTTCCTGGAGCAAAAGGAAGGCAACGTCATCAACATCTCGTCCATTCGCGGCTTCTCGTCCAACCCCGGTCGCATCGCCTACTGCGCCACCAAGGCGGCCGTGATCATGATGACCAGGGTGATGGCGGCGGAATGGGCGCCGTTCGGCGTGCGCGTCAACGCCATCGCCCCGGGTATCACGCGCACGCCGATGTGGGACGACGACGTGGCGCGCGGCGCCATCGACGAGCCAAAGCTGGTGTCGCTGGTGCCGATGCTGCGCATGTGCACGCCGGCCGAGATCGGCAAGGTCGCGACCTTCCTGGCCAGCGAGGATGCCGCCTACATCACCGGCACGACCGTGACTATCGACGGCGGCGCCACGCTGATCCCGCGCGTGTAGCCGAGCTACGGACGGAGCCTGACCCAAAGGCGACTCCACTCTCGACGGGGCTGCGTGGTTGCTGGACCTTGGGGGAACCCTCAACCGGCGATCCGACGTGTCCTATGAAGAAGCAGCAATCGAGTCGATGCAAAGGGCGTGGATAACTCTGGGCGAACAGCTCACAGACGTCATGGACCAGGTCGCCCTGGTTGGCGCCTTCATCTATGGGCGCTCAAAGCGATAAAAGGTCGCGCGTGCATAGCGGGGTAACGACCCAACATTGACATGAGCGGGAATCGGTTAACAGTCACACCTCACGCTCACATGGCGACAGAGAAGAGCGCCTCCCCGAGCAGCGACAGGTCCGGCTCCACGCCCAGGCCGGCGCCCGAAGGAGCGGCGCCAAGGCCGTCCTGCGAGCGCGGCCGGTAGCCGGCGATGTGTTCCTGCACCCAGTCGTTGAAGAACGATACCGTGAACAGGACATCGCGGCACGTGCTCGCCGCCAGGTGGCTGACCGCCGCCGTGGTGAGATCGCCGCCCCAGGTGTCCTCGATCGTCACGCGCAGGCCCAGCGTATCGGCCAGGTCGCGCAGTTGCTTCGCCGGGGTGAGCCCGCCCACCTTGCTCAGCTTGAGATTGAAGGCCTCCAGGCCGCCCGCCTGATAGGCGCGCAGCAGGGCCTGCACGTCGGCGATGACTTCGTCGAGCACCACCGGCAGGTCGGTGTGCCGGCGCAGGAGCAAGCATTCCTCCAGGGTGGCGCACGGCTGCTCCAGGTACACGCGCGGCAGAGAGCCGAGAAGCCGGGCCGCCACCAGCGCATCCTGGAGGCGCCAGCCGCCGTTGGCATCGACCACCAGCACATCCTCGTCGCCGGTCGCCTCGACCACGCACCTGACGCGCGCGGCATCGTCATAGGGGTCCGCGCCGACCTTCAGTTGAAAGTGGTGCAGGCCGGCGGCCTTGCGCTCCCGCACGAAGGCGGCCATCTCGTCCGGCGGGCCGAGGGGCACGGCCTCGTAGAGGGGAAATTGCTCCTGTTGCCGGCCGCCCAGCAGCGTGGTGACCGAGCATCCGGCAGCCTTGCCCAGCAGATCCCAGCAGGCGATATCGATGGCGCTCTTGGCGTAGTCGTGCCCGCGCAGCGCGCCGTCGAGGCGCCAGCGGACTACCTGCAACTCGCGGGGATCGGCGCCCAGCATGGCCGGGGCCAGTTCCCGCAGCGCGGCGCGGGCGCCGCCGGCAAAGGCCGGCAGGTAGCGCGGTCCGAGCGGGCAGACCTCGCCCCAGCCGTCCAGACCGGTGTCCGTGGTGAGGCGCACCACCGTGCTGGCCAGCGCCGTGACATCCTGGTTGCGCGACATGACGTAGTGGCCATAGCGGTAGTGCAGGTCGTAGCCATAGACGGTGATACGGTTGATTATCATCTCTGATCCACCTTCCTCTGAGCTACGCCGGTCCGATGCCAACTGACGAGCGCGTTGGCCGGCAGGATGCCGGCGCTCCCAGGCCTATGCTCTCGTGCCAGGAAGGCCGCTGATTCAGCACTACCGGCTGAAGGCATAGGTGGCCAGCGGGCGCCCGAGGGCCTGCCCGACGCGCTCCACCTCGGCCACCAGTTGCGCGAAGCGCTCGGGCTTCAGCGACTGCTTGCCGTCGGAGCGGGCGTGCTGCGGGTCGGGATGCACCTCCACGATCAGGCCGTCCGCGCCCGCGGCGATTCCCGCCCGCGCGACCGGCGTGACGTAGCGCCAGTCTCCGACGCTGTGGCTGGGGTCGAGGATCACCGGCAGGTGGCTCATCTCCTTGAGCACGGGCACGGCATTGATATCGGTGGTGTTGCGCGTGGCGTCCTCGAAAGTGGTGATGCCCCGCTCGCACAGCACGACCTGCGGATTGCCCTCCACCATGATGTATTCGGCGGCCATCAGCAGCTCTCTGATGCGCGAGCCGGGCCCGCGCTTGAGCAGCACGGGGTGGCCGCTCTCGCCCACCCGGCGTAGCAACGCGAAGTTCTGCATATTGCGCGCGCCGATCTGCAACATGTCGGCGTAGCGGCAGACCAGGTCCACGTCGTGGGTGTCGAGCACTTCCGTCACCACGGGCAGCCCGGCGTGGCGTCCCGCCTCTTGCAGCAGGCGCAACCCCTCCTCGCCGAGGCCCTGAAAGCTGTGGGGCGAGGAGCGCGGCTTGAAGGCGCCGCCGCGCAGCAGCGTCGCGCCGGACGCGCGCACGGCCTCCGCCGCGGCAATGATCTGGTCGCGCGACTCCACGCTGCACGGGCCGGCCGCGATCACCAGGGCCTCGCCGCCGATGCTCACATCGCCGACGCGCACCACGGTGTTCTCGCGGTGGTACTGCCGCGAGGACAGCTTGAAGGGGTCGGAGATCAGATCGACCCGCTCCACGCCCTTCATGTTGGCGAACTCGTCCACCAGGTCGTACTTGCTGATGTTGACCTCGCCGAGCACGGCAATCACCTTGCGCTCCACGCCGGGGTTGATGAACGGGCGAAAGCCCGTCTCCTCGACCCGGGCGATCACCTGCTGCACGTCCGCCTCGGGCGCGCCTACCTCCATCACGATGACCATGGCCTGACCTTTCTCCTCTTTCCGCTACATCTACATCGGGACGCGCCTTCATGCTGAAGTGTAGCATCTGCCCGCATCGCGCCAGGACCCGACGGACCGTACGAGAAGGCGCTTGCGGACAGTGCTGAGATTGGGCATACTCTTGCTGGGAGTGTATGTGGTAAGGAGGGGCATGTGCTGTCAAGCCGTGTGACCAGGTTCTGTGCGCGCTGCGGCACCTCGGTAGCGTTGGTGCGGCTGGAAGACCCCATACTCGGGCAGTGCAGGACCTACACTGATAGCACCGATCACTACCACGTCGGCCGGCTTTTCCTGTGCTCCGAGGAATGTCTGGCCGCCGTGCTCAAGGGCTTCGGCTCGGTTGAGGCGTTTGAGGAATGGGCGCTGAGCCCCGCATCGTTGGTTAGTAGCATGGGACGATAGGCCATGTCCAGAATGCGCGGCCACGCGCGCCGCAGAAGGCCCCGGCAGCCGGACCAATCGCCCTCCACGCTGGTCGACGATGGATCGCTGGCTGAACAGGTCGAGCTATCGGACAGCAGCGAGTCGCTCCTCGATATCCTCGACTTCCTGCGACATACGCAGCCCGATCCCGTGGCCGTCCCGGCTTCGTACAACGATCCCGCCAGCATCTTCACCGGCGCTGCCACCTTCCCGACCGAACGCTATGTGCTGGGTCTGGTGACCTGCCCGCAGTGCCAGAACGAGATCCTCTATTATCAGGACCGCGACGTGCTCGCGGCCGGCTATCGCTTTCGCTGCCGCATCTGCCAGTGCGTGGTGCAGGCCTCGCTGCCCTGATCGCCGCATTGCCATCGCAACGTTCGTGGATCTTTCAGGCTACCCCTCAATCGCTCGACCTGCTTAGCGAGTTGCGCACGGGCGAGGCTCTGACCTGGTCCGTGGCGCGCTATGCCCGCGCGGTTCAGCCGGGCGACCGCGTCTACTACTGGCAGGCCGGGCGCGATGCCGGTATCTACGGCGTCGGGCGTATCGAGTCTGTCACGGCCGGCGCCAGGGGCACACCGGCCGCCGTGCGCACCGTGCACGATCGCCCCCTCTTCGCGCCGATCACCCGCGCCGAGCTGCGCACCGACCCGGTACTGTCCGGCCTGAGCGTGCTGCGGCAGGCACGCGGTACAGTCTTCCCGCTCAGCCCGGAGCAGGATGACGCCCTGCGCGCGCGCCTCGGCGAGGCCACGGCCGCCCTGGCTGTGCCGGCCCAGCGCGTCAGGGGCCACTCCGTGCGCATACGGCGTGCGAGAGACGAAGCGGCGTACGCGGAGATCGCCGCGGCCGAGCGGCGCAGCACGGTGCCGGCGATCGTGGTGGTTCGCGACGGGCAGATCGTGGCACGCCGCCTGGTGGCGGCCGTGCACCACCTCCCATCGGGCGACCTGCGGCTCGACCTCGCGCCCGACAGCCTGCCGGCCGGCATCGACCTGCCCGACGAGACCCGTGCATCGCTCACCGGCGGCCACATCGGCCTGCTGCCCATTCCAGACGCCGGGAAGCCGCTGCCGCGCGCCGTGGCGGAGGAAGAGAGCGCCTACGAGCCACTGCCGTCGCTCTCCGCCGAGCTGGTCAAAGGCGACCTGGAGCTGCCGGACGCCGTGATACAGCAACTCCTCACCTGCGTGGCGGCGGGGCAGCACATCCTGTTGCTCGGGTTGCCGGGCACCGGCAAGACCACCCTGGCGCGCAACCTGGCCGAGGCCGCCCACCGCGCCGGCCTCTGCGGCGAGCCGCTGGTGGCGACGGCGACGGCCGACTGGACCACCTTCGACACCATCGGCGGCCTGGTGCCGCGGCCCGACGGTACCCTGGACTTCTCCGAGGGCGTGGCCCTGCGCGCGCTGCGCGAGAACCGCTGGCTGGTGCTCGACGAGTTGAACCGCGCCGACGTCGACAAGGCTTTCGGCGCCCTGCTGACCGTGCTGGCCGGCACCGCGGTCGAGCTGCCGGCCCTGATGAAAGGCGGGCGCTCCATACGCGTGCAGCCGGTCGCCGGGTCGAGCGGCATCTCTCCCGATGGCGCCACCTACTACCTGGGCTCGCGCTGGCACATCATCGCCACCATGAATACGCGCGACCGCGCCGCGCTGTTCTCGTTCTCCCTGGCCCTGGCCCGGCGCTTCGCCTTCGTGGTGGTGCCGGCGCTGGAGCCGCCCGCGTTGGCGGGCTTCCTGCGACGCGCCGTCCCGTTGCAAGGCCGGGCCGCCGCGCTGGTCGAGCGACTGGTCGCCGTGTTACCCTCTCCATTGGGACCGGCCGTGCTGCTGGACGCCGCCCGCCACCTGGCGGCGCGGGCCGGCGGCGGCGGATTGGTGGAGGCCGTGGGATCGTTCGTGCTGCCGCAGCTCGAAGGCGTCAGTCCGGCTCGGCTGCACGCCTTCGTGGGCGATCTGAGCGGCGTGCTCGACGCCGACGAGCAAGCGGCGCTGCACGCCTACGTCGACCTCCTGCACGGCAGCGTGTGAGGTAGCCGGCCGGTAGCACTGGACGGGCGACCATGATCGACAACTCGTGCTGGACAGACCAGCAACGCGCCCGCATCATCGATGAGATCGCCGGCGACCTGTGGCGCTACGGCGGAACGCTGGCGCTCGATATGCAGCTCGCCGATCGCCTGCTGGCCAACCTGTTCGGCCTGCCGGAGGCGGCGCTAGACCTGCTGCGCCACCGCCACCTGTTGCTCTCAGACGCGGTGCGCTCGCTGCTCCGCGACGAGCTGCCGTCCATTCTGGACAGCCTGCGCCTCACCGCCAGCTACGCCCGCCGGGAGGCGCGGAGCTCCGTGCGCGGCTCGATCGATTGGGGTGCCACCACCAGGGAGCGCGTGGCCCAGGGCGGCGATCGCGGCCTGTTCGTGACCGTCGTGCCGCGGCCCGGCTATGGCTCGCCGGAGACGCGCCTGCTGCTGGCGACGCTGCGCGCACTGCGTCGCTCCGCCCGCCACCTCTTGGCCCGGGCGAACGGCGAGACGGAGGGCACCTGGCAGGCCGCCGTCAGCGAGATGCTGCTGCCCATCGAGAGCGCGCTGCACCACCGTTGCCTGGCCGGCATCGAGGCGCCCGAGCCGGTGCGGGCATCCGACCTCGCGACCTGCCGGCGCTCACCGCACGCATCGACCGCTGTGCTGGTGCAGGCCCATGGCCTCTACCACGACCTGATCGCACAGCGGGACCCACTGGCGCTGCTGCGGGCCATGAGCGAGCGATCGGTCATGCCGCTGGACGACAGCGTGCTCTACGAGGTGTGGGCGCTGCTCGGCGCCCTGCGGGTGTTTGAGGGTAGCGGCTGGACCATCGCGGCGGCAGACCTGGTGGGCCGTTCGGCGGTGCCGTTCACCCTGCGGTCCGCCTCGGGAGACCTGCAGGCGCGCCTGCGCTTCGATCACACGCCGCGCCGCTGGCGAGCGGCCAGCGTCTATCGCACGCTGTTCAACGCCTATGGCGTCGCGGGCGCGATGCGGCGGCCCGACCTGATTGTTGAGATGAGCGGGCAGAACGGCCGGCGCCGCGATCTGTTGATCGAGGTCAAGCTCACCCACGATCCACAGTACATCGCGGACAGCATCTACAAGGTGCTGGGCTACCTGGCCGACTTCGGCCCGGTGCTGGGCCGGCAGGATGGACCGCCCGTGGCTATCCTCCTCGTCTGGGACGGGATTACGGCGGGCGACGGCCGGGTGCGGGGGGAACGGCTGGCCATCGCCACGCACCGAGATTACTGCACCTGGCTGGAGCGCCTGATCGCCGCCACGAGCCGGGAATTGCGGGCTACAGGCCCTTAAGACGGACGGTCCAAGGGACGAAACTATAGATATGCAGTGGGACGTCTTCGACGAGAAAGAGCCTCGTGGCGGCACCAGGGGCAGCGATGTCTCCTACCTGGCGCTGCCGGTGCGGCTCGAAGTGAGCCTGACCGGCGCGCCATGGGAGTTCCGGGCGCGGCTGGTCGAGCTGGGCTCGGACTACTGCATCCTCACCCTGCTCAGCCCGTGCGCCCCCGCGCTGCGCCGCGATGCGACCGCCACGCTGTACATCGGCACGCTGGGGCCGGGCGAAGTGGTCTTCGACGCCATCATCACCGATCTGCTGCCGCGCCACACCGGCATGACCTTCCGCTGCGCCATCCACCACCGGCGGGTGAACCCGGCGCCCTCCTCCACCCAGGCGCCCGCCAGGCGTGACGAGCGGTCACACAGCGCATAATCATACCGATCCTGTGTCCGCGGTGCCATATTCTCTGTGTTCTTGTGTATAGATTTGACACTTGCCATCAAAGGCGCGGTATAGTAGCGGGAGGCATGCTTGAATGTCTTGCCCGCCTGGCTGCCAGGTGCGCATGCAGGCGACAATGAACACAAGGAGGAGTCAGTCATGGCGACCGCGACTCAGGAAGCATATTGCGTCAAGTGCCGAAGCAAGCGTCCGATCAAGGATGCCCAGGAGGTGACGATGAAGAACGGCCGCCGCGCGCTCAAGGGCACCTGCGAAGTGTGCGGCACCGTTCTGATGCGCATGCTCGGCAACAAGTAGGCTCTCGGCAAAGACACCTCACGCTGGAGTGGTAGCGCCCTGCCTCACCACTCCAGCGTCCGTGCATCCGGCCAGGTATGCACGGCCAGCAGAATGCCGTCCGCCACGCGGACGGTGACCGTTTCTCCCTGGAAGACATTGCTGACGCCGCGCGAGGGTCCGAGGCCCAGGGTCTCGCCGTGCAGGCTGTAGGCAACGTCGTCTACCCAGATGCCCTCCACGGCGGCGCCGACCGGCAGGAGCGAGAGCAGGTCGCCCGGCCTGCCGCGCAGCGTGACCTCGCGGCGGACCGCGACGACGCGGGTACCTGCATCCAGGATGGCCGCGCGCACCTCGGCCAGGAACGGGGCGGCCAGCAGCAGGACGTTGGCCAGCTCATGATCGAGCCGTCCGCCCAGCGCGCCCAGGATGGCGATCTGGCGGGCGCCGCGCTCGACGGCGTAATGTAGGGCGATCTCGAGGTCGGTTTGATCCTTGTCGGCCGGGAAGCTGAGGGTGGTGCCGCACTGCTGTTGCCAGCGCAGCAGTAGCGCGGGCTCGAGCGAATCGAAGTCGCCCAGCAGGATGTCGGTCCTGACGCCGGCGGGGAGCAACGCCCGCGCGCCGCCGTCCGCGGCGATCACCAGGTCGGCCGTCTCCAGCAAGGGACGAAACGGGGCGAGGTCGGTCAGGGTGCCGTTGGCGACCACCACGGCGCGTCGGCTGGCAGCAGGTTGGACCATTGACAGATAGGAACCTCCCTCCCTATACTACACACCATCGGCGCCTTTCGCCGATGTATGCCGATGTAGCTCAGCTGGCAGAGCACCCGTTTCGTAAATGGGCGGTCGTCGGTTCGAATCCGACCATCGGCTCTGGTTATTGCAACGAATCGAGCCACGAGCACGGGAAAGCGTACGGCGTTCCGCTCCTTGGTTATCGCAAGAGTGGGGAGCAAACGGCTTGGTTGGCTGTGCTAGCTCACGTACGCGATCGATTCGCCTGGTTCCGCCCTCTACTGTCGCGCTACGGCGCGGCTCGGAACTTGTCATCGCCATCCTACCGAGATAGCCGATCAGGAAACGCTGACGCCGGACAAGCTACGCCGCTTCTGCGCCCGCCTGGCCACCTTACACGAGGAACTGCGCGCGGCGTTGACCCGGCCCATCTCCCCACCCGGTGGAGGACCTCATCAGGGCTCGTGCCGCCGTCCATCGTTGGGTGGGATTGGCGACGGTCCGACCTTTAGGGGCGATGGCTTCAACGTCCGAGGCGCGAGATGTTCGGTGACAGACTATAGGCTACGGACTACACTATGAAGAGAGGAGACTTGTGGCATGGACCAGTCACACGAAACACACCGCAGCGATGATGGCTTCCCGCCGCCGCTGACACCGGAGCGCGTCCGGCAGGCCCGCGAGCGGGTGGAAGCGATTCGCGAACGGATACGCAAGCGTGGTGTGGATCTGGCGGAGTTGCCCGATCCGGTGGAAGAGCTGAGCAAGGCGCGCGCCGCGGGCGGGTGGGAATAGGCGGCCCATGCCGGCCGCAGCGTTTGTGGTGGATGCCTCCGTTGTGGTGCGCTGGCTCGTCGGAGGCCCGTTCGAGGAGGCGTGCAACGACTTCCTCGATCATTGTGTCGCTCACGATGCACGTCTGCTCGCCCCAACGTGCCTCTACTCGGAAGTGGCCAACGCGCTCTATCGCTTGTGCCTAGCGACGCCGCCCCTCCCCGTCCTGGCCCTGGACGAAGCCATCGACTTCGTCCGGTCGCTGTCTACCTATGACATCGCCCTCGTCGATCGGGTCCATCGCACCGCCGACGGGGGCATCGCGCTAATCCCGCAGTGGGAGCAACTGGGGGACGGGACCATCCGCGATTACCGGGCCGACATCTACACGCGGGGCATGGAGTGGAGCTTTCCGGCGCGGCGTAGTTCCCTCTTCGACATGGCCTATGCTGCGCTCGCCGAGCAGGCCGGAACCAGTATGTGGACGATTGACGAACGCTTCTACAACGGCGCCCGCGCGCAGGGCTTGACCCACGTGATGCATCCTGGCCGCGATCCCTTGCCGTGAACGTGGCGCAATGCTAACCGAGAGACAGGCAAAAAGAGGCGCACCAGAGCGACCCGCTCCATGTCACATCCATGTCACGGACGAGGGCGGAATAGGTTGATTGGATCGGTACGACGCGGCACGAAACGGGAGAATGGACACCATTCCACGCGTGACACGCCCACTCGGCGAGATCCAATGACACGGTACGCCACTTCGGGGCTCGTTTCGTAAATGGGCGGTCGTCGGTTCGAATCCGACCATCGGCTCTCTTTAGCGCCACAAGTCGGGGCTGTCCCACGGGTAGTTATTCATGGATCAACAGCAGCAGCTACACATGGGAGGTGACGGATACCCGCCCCCGCTCACCCCGGAACGGGTGGAGCGTGCCCTTGAGCGCGTGGCCGCCGTTCACGAGCGGTTGCGCGAACGTGGCGTTGATCTCTCTCAATTACCCGGCCCAGTCGAGGAATTGGTGAAGGCGCGGGACGCGGGTGGCTGGGCGTAATTCTCCCGTTGCTGCGCCCGCCGCCTTTGTCGTCGACGCCTCAGTGATCGATCTAGACAGGGAGGGAGACGTCCATGTCGGAGCCTGAAGCATTCCCTCGTCGTCCCCTGGTAGTGCGAGCGGTCGACGCGAACAGGGAAGACAGTATCTACATCGTGACCCGGCGCGTCTCGCAGTCCAGTCCCAGATCTCCTTTCAAACCGACTTGCGATAGTAGTCTCGGAGCACGTCCATTGGTTTGAGTGTGCCGTCCCTGTCTCTAAACTGCCAGAAAGTCCAACCGTTCACCTTCCAATACGTTAGCCCGTCTGGTGGAGGCCCATTCACAACAATCTGTGCGACCCCGCCGGCATGCGACAAGGAGTCGCACTTTTGCTCCTGGAACGTTACTTCTCCATTGGACTCTACACAGGCGACGAGCCGTCGTTTCTTGAAGGTCGCTTCAATTGTCAGTGGCGGAACGATGAAGCCGGTCTCTATGAGATGCCGAAGCTCTATTCTGGTCCGTTTTCCTTGTCTCACCTGAGCGCTCGCTGTGGTACGCGTAGGACGTGGGGTGGCTACCATGCGTGGTTTCCTGGCACTTGCAAGACTGCGGCCTTCTGGCTCGGCGGGTAGGTCAAACTGAATCCGCATGCGGTTCAGGCTCGCTCTGATGTCACTGGGCGTCAGGGCAGGAAGCCGCCTTCTGACGAGGCTCACTATGGATGGGTCCGGATCTGGCGAGAACAGACTACTCAGCGTTGCCCGGATCTGGCGATCCACGAAGTAGGCTTTCCACAGAGTGTCGATTTGATTCTCCTGGAGCCGTTCCTTGGACAGCAGGTCCAGCGTCTCCTCAGCCGTCGCTTGCGCATCAGTAAGGCGGACCGTGCGGAACAGCTTCTCCTCGACCGGCACCGGGGCGTGCGCATTATAGATGCGGTACTCGTTGCCGTTGGTCAAGACGACCCATTCCACGCCCGCTACGCTGGCATACCCCATGATCTGACTGGCCCACCGGCGGTCGTCGAGGTTCTCGGTCAGGGCCTTCGCCTCAACGAAGAGGCGCGGCGTGCGCAGGATCAGCAGCGCATAATCGACCGGATTGTCCGCCGCCTTGGGTTTGTACTCGCGCTGCACCTCATCCAGATCCTCCATGTTCCAGCCAAGGGCACGCAGGACCGGGTCGATCAGAGCGGCTTTCGTATTCTGTTCGTTGGGTGCCCTGTCTCGATAGAGGTGGATCTTCTCTCTCAAGTTGGTAATGCAGTCGGTCAGTGATGTCATGTTGTTGCGCATCCATCCGAAGAAGCGTTCTGCTCATACATTACAGTCCATCCGCAGCCGTGTCTACTGCGCACGTGGAGAACTGACAAGGTCACAGCCCGCACCGCGCCTCTCCCCAGACGCCTGATCTGCCGGCACGTGAGTGCTCCGACGACGACGTGCCGGCGTGGCTGCCATGGCGGGTAGGACAGTCGGGGGATAGCGGTGCCTGGCCGCCCGGACCTACAGTAGTCTCAGCCGCTGGCACCTACACTGCACTCGGAGGCATAGCATGCAACTGATCACGCGCTCAGACTTCGATGGTCTCATCTGCGCGACACTCCTCAGACACCTGGGCGTGATCCACGCCTATCGTTTCGTCCACCCAAAAGATATTCAGGACGGCAAGTACCAGCCCACGCCCGACGATGTGCTCGCCAACGTGCCCTATGTCCCGGGTTGCGGCCTGTGGTTCGACCACCATTCGAGCGAGCAGACGCGCCTGGGGACCGACCTGAGATTCGCCGGGCGCTATGCCCAAGCGCCGAGTTGTGCCCGCGTGATCTGGGACTACTACGGCGGCCACGCCGCCTTCCCCGCCGCCTTCGACGAGATGATGGAGGCCGTCGACAAGTGCGACAGCGGCCAGTTGAGCGCCGAGGAGATCGCGCGACCCGACGGCTGGGTCTTGCTCAACTTCGTGATGGATCCGCGCACCGGCCTGGGACGCTATCGCGATTACCGCATCAGCAACTACCAGTTGATGGAAGAGTTGGTGGAGTATTGCCGCACGCTGCCCATCGCGCAGATCCTCGCGCTGCCCGACATTCAGGAGCGCGTGAGGCGCTACTGGGCGCAGGACGCGCTCTATCGCCGTATGATCGAGGCCAACTCCACGCAACAGGGGCACGTCGTCGTCGACCTGCGCCAACAGGACGAGATCTACGCGGGCAATCGCTTCGTGCTGTACACCCTGTATCCGTCGGCCAACATCAGCCTGCTAGCGATGCAGGGATTGCGCCGCCAGAACGTGGTCATCACCTGCGGCCACAGCATCGTCAATCGCACGAGCACCGTCGACGTCGGTGCGGTGATGCTACGCCACGGCGGCGGGGGGCATCGCATGGTCGGCACCTGCCAGGTGCCCCACGAGCGCGCCGACGGCGTCATCGCGGAGTTGGTCACCGAGCTGAACCAAGCGGCCTAGCCTCTGTAGGTCAGGACACGACCCCACAGGCTCTTGGTCCCCCATAGCCCTTCGCGCAGCAGCTCGAGCTGTACGATCTGGCTGTGGTCGACGAAGAGGTTCACGTCCGGGCCGTAGTTCTTGATGTACCAGCCGAAGACCTCGGGGTCGGCGGCCTCGAACATCACGCGCTCCAGGCCCAGGGCGGTGATGATCCTGGCCACGGCGTCGGTCCGCCAGGTGGCGACGTTCTCGGTGATCCCTTCGGACTCGATCTGGATCATGTAGGCGCCCGCGTCGAGCAAATGCCGGGCCTGGGCGATGGCCCACTCCACGTCGCGCGTGCCCTCCGCGCGCAGCTCCGCCGCCGCCGTCGCGCCGCCGGCGCCAAACTGGATGCCCACCTCGGGCTTGGCCTTCAGCCCCAGCCCTTGCACCTTGTCCACCAGCCGCACCCAGTCATCGGTCGGGATGGTGATGAAGCCGCAGGAGAGCTCGATGATGTCGAAGCCCACCTCGCGGCACTCGCGCAAATACTGGTTGACGGCCTCGGGCCCCTGCACCAGCACCCGCTCGATGAAGCCGCCGGTGGAGACCAGGACGTCGTGCCGGTGGGCAAGGTCGATGATCTCTTTGAGCGCCGAGCGCGGCATCAGGGCGAAGGACCCGCCGGCGAACTTGAGGCCGTCGACGTACGCCCCGACCGTCTCCAGTACGTCTTCCAGGTAGCGCCGGCCCATGGGTGTGTAATAGGGGCCGCGGATCTCGGTGATGCCGCGGCTGCGCGGCTTGCCGTCGCGCTCGTTGCGCCGTATAAAGTCAAAGGCCCGCTCGCTCACTTGTCGTTCTCCTCATCCATATTTCTTGCTTGAACTATGCTCCAACCCGGGCCAGCAGCCCCGTCAGCGCGACGACCGGCAGCGACTCCAGATCGGCCACGGCGGCCACGATCTCCCGCCGAAGCGCCGCATCCGCATGCGGTGCGGCCAGCCGCTCGAACTTCGCCACCACGTGCTCCCAGGGCATGGGGCGGGTGTAGAATCCCTCGTAATCGGCTTTCTCCGCCGTGTAAACCCGCCCGTCCGCCAGGGTGAGCCGCAGGCGGCAGGGCATCTGCCGCGGGAACCGCCGGCTAAGCTCCGGATCGGGGCGGACGGTGACCGCCCGCAACAGGGTCTGCACGTCCGCGCGCCCGATGCGCTCGGGGGCGTATTGCGCGGGCGTAACCTCGCCGTCCAGCAGGGCCACCGCCAGCAGATAGGGCAGGCTGTGATCGGCCTCCTCCTTGGTGCGCACCAGGTGCTTGTCTCCCTCCTCCCCTCCGCCGATGATCTTGTGGGCGACATCGAAGGTATCCAGCTCGATGCGTAAGACCGCGGCAGGATCGATGCCATGGGCCGCGCGCAGCTCCAGCAGCCCTTCGATGGCCGACTGCGAGTGGATCTCGGCGTTGTAGCGCTTGAGGATGGTGCCGGCCACGGCCTCGAGGTCCTCGCGCTCCCAGTCGATGCTGAACGGCCCGGCGATCGCGTCCTTGAAGCCCTTGTTCCCCTCGAACACGGCGCGAGGGCCGGTGATGCCCCGTTGGGCCACGAATGCCGCGTGGAGTGCCTGAGAGGCGGTGTTGGGGTAGGCCAGGCCCTTCCAGTGCGAGAGCTCACCCGTGCGCGTGACCCGCAGCGCGTTGTTGGCGGTGCCGCTGATGGCGATGGCATGGGCGGTGCGGGCGGCGTCGAGGCCGAGCGCCCGCGCGGTGCCGGCTGCGGCCGCGTAGGCGCCCTGCGTGGTGTGGTCGAAGCCTTTGTCGCGCACGGGCGCCGCCTCGGAGAGCCGGCACTGGACCTGGTAGGCGACCGCCAGCGCGGCCAGGACATCGCGCCCGCTCTGCTGGGCGTACTCGCTCGCGGCCAGCACCGCGCCGAGGTTGTCGCTGGGATGGCAGGTCTCGCCCGGGGCCAGGAAGCTGTCGTTGAAGTCCAGGTAGCGTACCAGGGCGCCGTTGTAGAGCGCCGCGCGGTCGGGTGCCGTCTTGCCCCCGCCGATCAGGGTGGCCAATGGCCGGCCGCCGAAGGCGTCGATGTGCGCCCGGAGCAGGCCGATAGGCTCGCCATCGAGGGCGCCGATCGCGCAGCCCAGGGCGTCCAGCACATGCGCCTTGAGGGCCCGCCGGGCGCCATCCGACATAACATCATACGAGGCCCGCGTCACGAAGCGGGCCAGGCGTTCCACCTCCGTCATGGCCATGTGCGTACCAACCTTTCCAGCGCCGGGGCCGCCACTTTCGGGCCCTCCCTGCATGCGATCTGCCACTCCCATCACCAGCATAGGTCGTGCCAGAAACATTGTCAACGTTGATTATTAGATCAATATATCGGAGTCGTGGCGGCGCCAAGGCATAGAGCGGTTGCGTCTGTCCGGCCGGGGTATGGTGGGGTTGTGTTTCGGCGGAACAGGTGATGCAAATGGACCTGGCCTAAACGGTTCCCCCACCGTGAGCAAGCGCGGCCTAGTGCAGGATCAGAGGTTGGAGTTTGAATGGCCCCCTGGGACCGCCGGCATCCTTGCCAGCCTGCGTTGCCGGCAGGGTCGCCCCGCCCTAGCAGAGGCCCATGAATCGTCCAGGCTAAAGGGTTAGC
>Ga0209062_1002696_pt1 | contig 22722 bp, 14 predicted proteins | sample Coa_R2_2_FD_187158 | JGI IMG/M metagenome (GOLD analysis project Ga0209062, IMG submission 187158) | Surface soil microbial communities from Centralia Pennsylvania, which are recovering from an underground coalmine fire - Coalmine... | ecosystem: Environmental > Terrestrial > Soil > Unclassified... | reverse complement strand
CGTCCTCCGCTGGCCACGCCCGCCCGAACGTGGCCGGCGCCGTCGTCACGGCGAGATCGATGGTCGGATCGCACCACCAGGCGATGAGCGCATCGCCGAGCGATGCTCTTGCGCGCTTCGCGGCATCGCCAAGCGTCAACGCGGTGCTTTCGAGCCTTCCGTGCGTGGTCTGTACCCAAGCTTCGGTGCTCGCAGGGCACTCCATGAAGGCGGGCCTAGCCTGCGACCCATTTGACGACATGGATTCAGGCTCGGTTGGCGGTGCCCAGTCCCTCGTCTTCTTCACGTCGTCGTGGGTCCACGGCTTGGCTCTCCATACTCCCCATCCGGCGCCGCGCGTCTTGTGACCACCGACGGGAAGATGTCCAAGAGCCCCAAGAGCAACCTGGCGATCGACGGTCGCGACGAGCCGCTCGACCTCCTCGGGCGTTGGCCCTTCGACCACGATGCGGACGGGGAACACGCCCTGGAGCACACGCACGGCATCGCGCTTGGCGCTACCAAAGGAGCCAGCAGAAAACTCATCCTCCGCGTGCATGTGCAGCTTCGCCGCGGCCCAGCCCTTATCGGCGCGCGCATCGCGAATGAGGACGCGGCTGCTCTGGCTCACGGTTCCAAAAACCTTTCCGGCCAGGTCATCGACGCCGACATCGCCATGCACGAGATGCGGGTCTTTCACCTCATTGCCGGCGGCGCGCTCGGCGTGCGAGAACGCATGGCGGAGTGGACCTCGCACGCTCGAACCCGGTAGCAGCGGACGATCACCCTCCATGAGGATGGCGCGGTCCGTGATCAAGGCATCCGGCACTGTCGCGTTGATCGCCCACGAGGGCTTTGCCCAGTGTCCGTCGCCGGTGGGCTGTCGCGAACGTTCCGTGCCGCGTGGGCCGATGGCGAACATGTCGAGGCCCCAGGCGGCCTCGTCGGCGTCGGGCTGGTACTCTCCGAAAGAAATGTCCACGTCGAGCGTGCGGAAGCACCAAGAGCGGGTCGGCTCGACCATCGGCGCGTCGCCAAGGGGTTCCGGCAGCGTCTGGCGGCCAGAATCGATCCAGCGGCCATAGCTCGTCTCGTCGAACCGATAGACCTTCAAATCCTCAAGGTGACACCAACCGAGCCCGCGCGCCGCACCGCCGCCCAGCCAGCAACGGCCTTGCGCCCAGTGGCACGCGAGCACATAGCCGAGGATGCCTTCGGCCTCGCGGCCTTCGTCCTCGTCAGCGACGTACGACCAGTCGACGCGGAAGCAGAGCTTCCATCTCGTGCCCGAAGGCATCACCTCTCGGTCGTAGAGGACACCGCTCGCGCGAGCGCCGGTCTTGTGGCGAATGCCAACGCCGGAGCGAAGAGCGGGAAGACCCGTGGTGGTTGCGTCGGCGAACTCCCAGGCGGACCGGCGCAACCCGCCGTGCTTGGACACGGCGTGCGGCAGCGGTTCGAAAAAGCGTTTCGCCATCGCCACGGCAGCGCCTTTGAGGCCGCGCCCGACGAGCGTCGGAACACCGTCTACAATCGCGAAGGGCTGATCGGCGCTGCTCTCTCGATCGAGTCCCGACACCGAGAGCGCCGAGTCCTGGACGAGGGTGGCCGTGAAGAGGGTCAGTCGGGTACTCATGCAGCCCCCTGGTTTCGGTTCGCGCGCAGGTCGGCGCGTAGCCAGCGCACGAAAACGCGCGCGTGAGAAGCTCGCTCCGCCGGTCTGAGCTTGCTTAGCTCTTCGAGGATCGCCGCGGCGTCCTTGTGCTTCCAGCTCCTCGCGCCCGCCGTCGTCGGGTTCAGGCGGTCTTCGAGCGCATTCGAGTCGTTCCGTTCAAGCGCCGCAACGAGATCGAGCCACTGCGAAAGGCTCGGCTTCCGCTCAGCGCCTGCATTGGACAGCGCCTTGTGCCGTTCGAACCACTGCTTGGTGCGCTCGGCGATAGCCTCCTCGGCAGCGGCCACGGTGGACGAGATCTCCCCGTGGGGGCTCGCGTCGATTGTCACGCCGGGAAGCTCCGCGTCGAGGCGGAACCGGCCAAAGCCCTCATGAGTACGCTCGCCGAGCCATTGCCCGCTCGCGGCCCTCTGCACGAGCTTGGCGAGGCCGGCACCTGAGACCTCGAAGACCGAGCCGCGCCGAATGGCCGCTGCCGGCATGCGCCACAGCCGCGACGTGCCGTTGAAGCCGTGGACCATGACGCTGTCCTGCAGCGACCTTCCCAGTTGAACGTCGCCGCCCACCAGCTCGCGCAGGGCGGCCTCGTCAAGCGCGGTCCGCCACCGGAGAGCTTCATCGCGGCTGAGCAAGTCCGAGGTGAGGATCAGCCGCGCTCGCTCCAGCGTCGGCGCCATCGAGGAGACCTTGAGCCACGCGAGCGCGACGACCTCGACCGGTGCGCCCGCGCGCCCGACGCGAAGCCAGCGGTGTCCTTGCAGGACGGGCGCGAGCTTCTCCGCGAGCTTCTTCATGTCATCGGTTGGGCCGTCGAATTCCACGAGGAAGTGCGTTTCTTCGGCGATCTGTTCGATGGCGAAAAGCGAAGCTTCAACTTGCTTCGGATCGGGCCGCCCGTTGCGCAGGCGGACGCGGCGAGCGGGTCGAAAGACCGTCCACGCGTCGCTCGGAGCAGCCCGGTAGACAAAGAGGTCGTCCTCGGGTCGCTTGAGCTTGTCCTGGACGCTCCAAGTGTCGAGCCGTCGCGTCGGAATCTGCGCTTGTGCCCACCAGGGCACTTCGCCCGCTGACCCCTTCGGCTTCTCGCTCTGGAGCGAGAGCGGCGCCGGCAAGACTTCGATGGACTCGAGCTTGTGCGGCCTTTCCGGGAGGGGCAGCGCGTCAGTCACCGACACGCGCCCAGCGGTGAGAAGCGACGCCGTATCTCGTTCACCCTCGGCGATAAGCCACGCGGCGACCGCGCCGAGCAGGGCGCGCCCCGGTACGAACGCGAAGCTCGGGATCAAGTTATCGGGGGTCGCTGTCGCGGTGATGCACAGCGGATCGCGGTTCTTCAGCAGGAGCCGGAGACGTTCCGTCGGCGTGCCGATCGGCCGCCCAGGCGACGGGACGCCGCGAAGGGAGAGCTTCAGGCGCCCCGCGCCGGTGGCACGGCCGCCTCCGAGCGCGTCGACCTCCTTCACGAGTCTCTCCAGCACGGGCAGCTGGCTCTCGGGCAGCTCGACCTCGCCTACGAGCTTCGTGCCTCTTGGCACGTATTCGACAACGCGCAGGGTGTCGTCCTGGGGCGCGCGATTATCGAAGGCCGCGCGGGCCGTCGAGCGCCAGACGCGGGTCTCCACCTTTGCCTCGGCGTAGAGCGAGGTGAACGCGGCGCGCTGGCGGTCTCCACGCGCATAGTCTCCGCCCGCGCGTCCGAAAAATCTTTGCGCTTCTTCGTCACCGTGAAGCCTACGCGCCGCATCGCGCAGCACGCCCTCCACGTGGGAAGCCCAGATCACGGGTCGGCCGTACCGATCGCGTGTCAGGAGCGCATCGATTCCGCCGCCGCCAGAGCCCGTGCCGAAATGGGCGTCGGAAAGCAGCTCGGCCGCGAGTCTGCGGCGGATCCACTGATCAGCCATGGACGACCTCCTGCGACGGTTGGGGTTCGTCAACGCTGCGACCAAGCCGCGCGATCTCGGCGATCTCGACAACGTCGAGCAGCGCGGTGAGCCAGGGGCCGCTCTCTGAGGCACGGCGCCAAAGAGCCTTTACACCAGCCTGGTCGAGCGCGGCGCGCGCCTGCGGTGATAGTTCCTTGAACGCAAGTTCAGCGAGGGTGCGTCCTCGAGAGAGCTGGTCGACAAGGTAGCGAAGCTGCGCGCGCGGCGCGTCCTCAAGCTTCTTTGCGCCCTGAATGAGACCCTGAAGGCTGTCGAGCCCGTCGCCGAGGACGTCGATCGGGCGCTGCGACAGCACGCGCAGATCCTGACCACTGCCGCGAAGCCAATCTCGCCGTCGAATCTCGTCGGGATCGTCGACCCACGCGGTGGTGTAGATGGCCCAATCAACCACCGAGCAGCCCTTGGTCGCTTCTTGGAGCCCTCGAAAGCGACGCTTGGCGGAGCCGGCGAGCTGCTCGGCAACCTCGTGCAGGCGATGGATCGGAATCGTGTGCTTCGCGATCACGACTCCCACGCCGAGCGTCAGATTGAAGTCGTTCCCGTCGTCGCGCTGGAGCCCCGCGAGCCGCTCGCACAGCGTGACGACGAAGGGCAGCGCAAGCTCGGCTTGACACGCGAGCAAGAGATCGTCGCCGCCGAGCATGAGGGGAATGAGCGGGGCCTGGCCTGTCTCGGGGCAGTGGACGTCAATGGCGTGCTGCAGCGCGCGGCGCAGAAGGACGCGGTTGCGATGAAAGAAGGCAGCCCGTTCGGCATCGCCCTTGCGCGCGCCCCTGCCCACGCCATTGCCATCTGCGTGGACGAGCGCGAGGTAGCCCGAGCCCGCGAGCTCCTTCAATTCCTGCGGCCGACCCAACGACTTGAGTTTGGTTCGCGCGCTGAGAAGGCTCGCGAGATCCTTCGCGGTGCCATCCTCGCTTCTCCTCGCGGCGTCGTGCCTGCGCGCCACGTCCAAAGAAACGGCAGGCCGGTCGTTGCCTTGCTCGATGATCGCCGACGCAAGACCTCGCCCCGTCCACTCGCACGGCGCGAGCACCGGCAGCTCCGTCGATAGATGCACATGGGACTTCTCGTGCTCGACGCCGTCGATCGAGATGCGGAACCGAAGGCCCGGCAGCGCGCGACGCAGGAGTTGCGCGGCTGCATCCGCGAACGCCTCGGCACCGCTCGCGAACCGCGCCTCGAAGTGGCCGCCATCGCGCGCGATGATCCCATCTTTCGCGTCAGCTGCCGGATCGTCGTGATCCCTCAGCGGATCGTCCGCAGCGGCGCCCGGGTAGGTCTCCGTGCTTGGCGCGAGCGCCCACCTTCCTGTCTCGCGCGCTAGGTTGGGCAGCGCCACGCGTAGCGTCTCGCCGAGCAGCGCGTTGGCGCCCACCATCGCGCGCAGGCGAGGCACGGCGAACAGCCAAGTCTGAACCCGCTGGAACTCGATATGTACACGACTCATGACGGCTCTCCCCCGAACAGCGTTGCCTGCTCAGCCTTGCGCGTGGCGCTATCGCGCGCGAGACGCGTGATCTCGGGGAAGCTCTGCACCAGTGCGTTGTATTGCAGCGCCTCGGCTGCGCGCTTCTTACGCTCGCTCACGGTGTAGAGCCGATAGGCCAGCTCGCGCGCGGTCTCGGCCTTGCTGCCGAGCTTGGCGACGAGGGTCGCCGCGGCGCTTTCGCCGCCGGCTTCGAGCGCGCGGATCAGGTGGTGAACGGCTTCCCAGTGCGTGAAGCGCTGGTCGGTGGCGGGGTCCCAGTCCTCCGGCAGCTCGGCCGCCTTCAGCAGCCGCACCTTGCCGCGTTTGGATTCGAGGATGCCCGCCTCGCGCAGCCCGTCCACGCTCGTGTTCTTGGCGCGCGCCAACACGTCGGCCACGCCGAACTCGCCTTCGGCGAACCCGTGCTGCTCAAACCACGCGATGGCGAAGCGGCTGTCAGCGTCGAAGTCGCCTTCCTGCTCGGCGAGCGTCTCATCGAGCACCTGGTTGATGAGCGCGAGAGCTTCGCGCACCGGCACGGGTTTTCCCTCGGCGTCGAGCACCTTCGCGTAGCGCGTGTAGACCGCCATCCCGGGGCCGATCGCGGCCTGCGCGAGGTCCACGGGGGCGATGTTGCTGCGCTGCAGGTGCGCGAGCGCGGCGGGCAGCTCGCTCTTCAGCGCGGTGACGAATTCGCGGCGCGTGGCGGTGGGGGCGCTGTCCGGGCGCTTGCGGCAGACGAGGACGATGCTCGAGGCAAGGGCGTTGGAATCGTTCGCTCGAAGCCGCCCCTCGCCTTCCGTTCGCAGCGGCCACGTCCCTGTCGTGGCAAACCCAGCCTGAATCACGGCATCAAGAAACGTCTCCCACCCCGTGCTCGCGCTGCCGTTGTCTCCGTCATCCTCTGCCTGCTTGAAGGCGTAATAGATCGTGACGGGAAACGCGGGATGAGTCTGCTCGGCGAGGCGATGCATGGCCTGCGTCATACCGGCGAGGAAGAACGCCTCCGCCTTCTCCTTGCTGCCGTGGCGATAGGGCGTCGCGACCAGCTCCTCGGCCTTGGGTACGGCGAGGGTGGCGAACAGGTCGGGGAACACACTGCGCAGCGAACGGCGCAGCCAGACGAAAAAGAAGTCCGACAGGTCGGCGTAGCCGATGTTGTCGTAATAGGGCGGATCCGTCGAAACGAGCTTGCCAGTCGAGATCGACTGCGTTGATGCATCAGACTGCACAGCCGAGGCCTTCGTCCGAGAAGGAAAGGCTTCGAGAACCATCGCGCCCTTGTGCAATGCGGTACCGAGGCTGCCGCCCGCATCGGCAAACGGGTTCGACTCGGCATAGTCCCACACCATTGGGATCGCCTGACGGGCGAATGTCTCTCTGAACGCTCCGCGATCACTCATCCACGAGGCTATCGAGGACCCGATATTGGCAACCTTCGACAGCGCGAATGCTAAGTACACCCCCACCGCCTCCGCATACGCCGCGGCACCGATGCCGCCGTCGCCGAGCGGTTTGGAGTCGTCGGCCGAGCCGGCGGCGAGGGCATCGCGCGTCACGCGCTCCATCGCTTCACCCACCAGGTCCGAAAACGTCGTCAGCGCCACCAACTGGCGCGGGGTGAAGAGGTCGCCATAGCTCGTGAGGCCGTACTGGATCGTCCAGAAGTTGCGCGGGTCGTCGGGCAACGACTGCTCCGGCTTCCACTCCGGCTTCGCACTCCGCGCAGCCGCCTCGTGCTCGGGAGTCGGCGGCAGGTACACGCGGCCGCGCTCGCCCTCCGCCACGATCGCCATGAGCCGCGCGCCCATCCGCCCAGCCTTGCCCTCGGCCTTGATGTAGTCGCCCGAGATCGGCGTGCCCGACATGACGCACTCGAAGTTCGCGCCGCGCGCGAGCTTCGTCCCACGCTTCGCCCGCCCCCCGTTCTTCGGCATCCACACCTTCACCGCGAATCGATAGCCGCCGCCCTCGATTACCGTCTCGACGTACGCCTCCTTGCCTGCCTTGGTCGAGAGCATGAATGTCGAGGCCAGTGGTGTGGCGCGACCATCAGCGTGAGAGCGCGCGACAATCAAGATGATAGATGGTGTCGCGGCGCGACGATCATGCCGAGAGTCATCGGCGTTGGCAACAGTCGCGTACGTGTTGGTGAAGTTGGACGAACTGGGGGGTCGAGGCGGCATATCGCGGATTTTTCTGTCACGGCGAAGCAAACGCCTTCACATACGAAGGCGCAGGAGCCGAGATCGGGGGACCCTTGGTCGGAGTAACCCCCTTTGAACAGGCCTGCGTGGCTTGTCAACTCGGGGGCGGTTGATTGTCGCTCGGGGAGCTCACCCCGGTGTTTTTGGGTGTCGCGTAGTTGGCGGGCCGCCCGGGTCCGTGCTTGCGGTCGATGGCAGCGCGGCGCCTGTAGCTCTCGACGTTCATCTCGAAGATCGTCGAGTGATGAACGAGCCGGTCGACCGCGGCGGGAGTCATGGCGGGGTCGGGGAAGATCTTGCCCCACCCGCCAAAGGGTTGGTTCGCGGTGATGAGCATCGATCGGCGCTCGTAACGGGCTCTGATCAGCTCGAAGAGCACCGAGGTCTCTGCCTGATCCTTGCTGACATAGGTGATGTCATCGATTTCTGTTGAGCGCAACAGAAATCGATGACTTCGGGCTCGGTGCGCTCACCGATCGGGAGAAGCAGGACCTGCTCGAGGCGCTCGAGGAACGCTACGGCGCCGGGGTCACCATCATCACCTCACAGCTGCCGGTCGGGGACTGGCACGAGTATCTCGACGGCGGACGGCTCGCCGATGCCATCCTCGATCGGCTCGTGCAGAACGCGCACCGCATCGAGCTGCGCTCGGAAAAATCCATGCGCGATGGACGCTCCGCCTTGCACCATGCCGGACAGGCGGTAAAGTAACCACTCGGCTTGCGTCGCTACGCTCCGATGCTGTCCGCCATCACCGGATCAGCTGTCCGGCATGCTCGGAATGCGCAATCAAGCTGATCCGCGCGGCATTCGAGCGCGGCGTGACGTTCTTCGACACCGCCGAAGCCTACGGCCCGTTCACCAACGAGGAACTGCTCGGCGAAGCGGTGGCACCGTTTCGCGATCAGGTGGTGATTGCCACCAAGTTCGGCTTCAAGGACGGCATTCCGCAGAACGGCGTGGATTCACGCCCCGAAAACATTCGCGCGGTGGCCGAGGTCTCGCTCAAGCGACTCAAGACCGAGACGATCGATTTGTTCTACCAGCACCGCGTCGATCCCGATGTGCCGATCGAGGACGTCGCTGGCACCGTGCGCGACCTCATCGCCGAGGGTAAGGTGCGCTACTTCGGCTTGTCCGAAGCCGGGACCGAAACGATCCGCCGCGCGCATGCCGTACAGCCGATCGCAGCCCTGCAAAGCGAATACTCGCTGTGGTGGCGCGAGCCGGAACAAAGCATCTTGCCCTTGCTGGACGAGCTGGGCATCGGCTTCGTTCCGTTCAGTCCCTTGGGCAAGGGCTTCTTGACTGGGGCGATCGATGCCGAGACCCGTTTCGACGCCGACGATTTCCGCAACCTTGTGCCGCGCTTTTCCGTCGCGGCGCGGCGTGCCAATCAGCGTCTGGTCGAAGTGCTCGGCGACATCGCCGCAGGCAAAGGCGCCACCCGAGCGCAAATCGCGCTGGCCTGGCTGCTCGCCCAAAAGCCCTGGATCGTCCCGATCCCTGGCACTACGAAACTCTACCGTCTCGAAGAGAACCTCGGAGCCGTACGGATCACGTTGTCAGAAACCGACCTTTGCGACATCAACGATGCCCTCCGCGCCATCGAAGTGGTCGGAGCCCGTTACCCGGAGCATCTACAGCGCCTGGTAGGGCGCTGATCCACTTGCCCAGGATCCCGGGGGGCCTGTTTCCCAGCGCCACGCCCGCGACAGCCGGACAAACTGACGGACGAAGAAGCCAGGAAGTTCTCGAGACGCGGCAACCCGGCGAGCGAGCCTTGCTCTGCCATGTCATGAAATACCGCCTTATCCGCGTTGCGAAAACGATGGCCTGATGCCTTGGTCATCCAGGCACGTTGGACAACCGCTGGCCGTGACGCACGTGCAAGTCGTTGACGGATAAGGCCGCCTGCGTGTGCTGGCGCGAAGAAGTTGGCCCGGGTTTTGAGAGAACTGAGAGCAAAAGAGAGTCGAACCGGGTGATTTCAGGGCGCCGGGCCGCCACGGCGTGGCACATGCAGATCGGCGCCGAACCCCGCGTGGTGTCGCGCAACCCCCAAAGCAAAACGCCCAACCAGAGAGGGTTGGGCGTGAAAGCTTGGTGGCCAGGGGCGGAATCGAACCACCGACACGCGGATTTTCAGTCGTTCGAAGGTTGTACGGGTACTTGTAAAATCAACCACTTGCGGCGCTTGCCAACCCGCATTCCAGCCTCGCCAAGGCACAATCTCGTCACACTCAATCTGACTTGGGCACAAACTGGATCGTGACCATGACCGCCAAGCATCATGGACGAAAGTAATGCCGGAAGGAGTGTCCGATGCGAAAGAAGAGTTCTGTTTCCACAGAGATTGAACGTTATGCCGACGTCGGCATAATGCTTCAGTCGCTCTCGAACCCGTGCGCATCGAACCTCAGCGTCCGGCTGTTCTCGGTGACGGTGCGGACGACTGACTCCGGGACACCGGCGGGCACATTGACCTCGATGTCCAATGTGACCTTGACCTCCGCGCCGACAAGACCTGCAAGGTGCGTGATGACCTCATCGGCTATGCGGCTCGCATCGCGGCCGACCCGCGTGGCATCGAGCGTGATCGTTCCATGAAATCGCCTGGGCCGTGCGCGAGGCGCTGCCACTGCAGTACTCCCGGAGGATGAACCCGTTGCCGGCTGAGGACCATCAGAAGGACCCGTCGCCTCGTGCGTTGCTGACGCTACGCCGGTCGCGGAGTGTGCCGTGCTCTCCGCTTCAATCTGCCGCCGCGCAACTTCCGGCTTGACGAGCAGTCCGGACGCATCGGCATCGATGTGGGTCATCTGCCGCCCGAACTGCAGGCCGCGGTAGCGAGCCGCCGCTCCATCGCGGCTTTCCGCAAAGGCGAACGAATCCTGCTCCCAGGTCAACAGGGCGAGGCCGGCTCGTACCGATTCGAGCAGCACTGCGGGCTCTTTGAGCCGGGGCAGATAGAGATAGCGGGCGAAGTCGTCGACGAGCTGCCGGATGGCCACATCGTCCCCACGCCAGAGCGGCACGCGGTCAAGTTCCATGCGCAGCCTGGATGCGGCAAACGTCAGAACCAGCAGCTCCTCGTTCTTCAGCTTCTTGCTGGCACGCGCGGCGAGCGAGTCCTGACCGGTGAGACGGATCGCCTGCCATTCGACCGGCGCCTGCGGCGTGGATTGCACCGGGACAAGCAGCCACTGGTAGGCTTCAGGAATGCGGGCGACGACGATACTGTCGGCTGCAGCCCGCTGCGTCTCGGCCTGCTTCACCTGGTGCGGTGACAGATCGAGCGTTTCCTTCTCTTCGACGATCGACTCCCATGCCAGATACCGCCGGACGGCGTCATCGAGATCCTGAAGGCGCGTCTTGTCGATCGCCAGGAACACCAACGTATTGCGGTACAGACGAGGCGCGCTGCCTCGTGAATCGAGGATGGCCTTCGCAGCCGCTTCCGCAGGACTATTGGGCTCTCTGCTGTAAGGGTGATCGATATCGAGTACGACGAGACGTGCATCGAGATCATCCGGTACGTCCTGCCCGGAGCGGGGCAGCGCGTGCACACGACTGAAGTCGCCCGTCTTTCGCAGGTCCTCACGCAGGCGCCGCTCGAGCTCGTGCGCCACTTTGTCGGGATCTCGCTTGAGCTGCTCGGCGCGGTCCTCGGCGAGCTTCGTGACCGTCGGCTGCGTCGAGTACCAATATCGAGGTCCGTCCTGGTACAGATACGTTGCCGCGCCGGCGAGCCGGCGCAGCGCATCTCCGAACACCGCCGGCGACTCGCCCGGGATCACGCAACCGAGCTTCACGCGCCGGTCCTCGATCCCGCGATTCGCGGCCGTCGGCGTCGGTGCAGAGCCTAGGTAAATTGTGCGGGCGACGCGCCGGCAGGCCGCGAATTTGCCCAGATTCGGCACTTCGCCATCGAGACGCAGAGGCAGCGACTGCGCTCCGTCGACATCCTTCTCGATGACCGGCACCCAGTTGTCCGAGAGGTAGCGCGTCAGCTCGAACTGCACGCGCGGATCATCGATCGGCAGGGTGGACGGCAGAATGAGCGGGTTGCGATCGCCCTTCTCCCAAAGGCTGTGAATCACGGCGGCCATCAGCCTCAACACGCCTCGCGTCCGCTGAAACTTCACGAGGGTGGACCAGTCCGTGTACAGCCGGTCGAACACTTCCGGGTGAATCGGATAGGCGGCCTTCAGGCGCTTCTCGTAATCCGCATCCCGGCATTCCGGAGGAAACTCCTGGTGCTGCGTTCGATAGAAGTCATAGAACTCTCGCGCGACCGTGTCCCGCGCGACGAACTGGGTTTTATCGACGAGCGGTTCAAACAGCCTCCGGCGAACGATCTCGAATCCTTCCTCGGCGCTCGCGGGCCGCCAGGAGGATTCGACACGTCCAATGACGTTCCGGAGCCGCTCCAGGGCCTCGCGGCCTCGCTGTCCGCCCACTTCGGTATCGTCCGCCTGTGCATGGGGTGAGCCGGTAGAGTCCGATGCCGGCAAGCTGATGACGAGGAGGCAGTTCTTCGCGAGCTTCGCCGATTCGGTGAGCGCCTGCGCGAAGGTGAATTGCGTTTCGAAGCTCCCGGCGGGGAGATCGCTCTGATCGTGCAACTGGCGCGCGTAGGCGACCCACTCGTCGATCAGAACCAGACAGGGCCCGTACTCCTTGAACAGCTCGCGCAACGCATCGCCCGGGCTGGTCGCGTTCTCGTCATCTGCGCGCACGCGCTCGAAGGCCTTCTTGCCGCCGAGCTGCCAGGCGAGCTCACCCCACAATGTGCGAACGATCGTACCGTCGGGCTTCGTGACAGGATTGCCCGGTGAGATCTTGTTGCCTACGAGAACGACCCGACGCGCTGTCGGCAGCTTCGCAACCCCCGCATCCGCCAGCACCACATCGACGCCGACGAGCTCGCGGGGCGCGGCGCCCGAGACAAGGTGGTACAGCGCGAGCATCGAGTGCGTCTTGCCGCCGCCGAAATTCGTCTGAAGCTGCACGACCGGATCGCCGCCTGCGCCTGAGAGCCGCTGCACAGCGCCGACCAGCAAGCGCTTCAGGCTTTCGGTGAGATACGTGCGGCGAAAGAACTCGATCGGATTGCGATATTCGTCGCCACCCTCCCCAAGATGCACCTGCCAGAGATCGGCGGCGAACTCTGCCTGCTGGTAGCGGCCGCTTGCCACGTCCTTGTGCGGGGTGATCACTTCGCGCCAAGGCTTGAGACTTCCGGTCGCCTGGCTCTCGATGGCAGTTCCCGCGCTCTTGCGTTTCTCTGTGCGCATTTGCTCGTCGAAGCGCACGCGCAGCAGCTCCATCTTCATCTTCTCGGCTTCCTGCGATTCAGGCGCGGACACCGCCGTCAAGAGCCGCGCCGCTGAGTCGAGTGCGCGGTATGCGTCGTCGCTCGAGAAGTTCTGCTGATGCGCCCAACGGTTGCGCACGTCGCGCAACTCGATTACCAAGGTCCGCTCCGCGTGGCCGAGCGTGCGCCGGAACACATCGTTCCAGGCTTCCCACATGAGCTTCAGGAGCGCAGCGGCGTCCCACTTCGCCAAGGGCTTGTCGGCGAGCAGGCGGTCTTCTCCCATGAGCCGAGCGGCCTGTGCGCGCGCCTGATCTTTGTAGACGTTTTTCAGCTCGCGTTCGATGAACGGCGCAAGACCCTGCTTGAGCAGATCCAGCGCTTTGCCGACGCGTTCGTGATTAGTGATCGCCATGGTCCCCTCTGGTCCGTTCATTCAGCGCGCCGCAGGCGCCGCGAGCAGCCATTCATAGGCCGGCAGTACTTCGATTCCGGGCGATTTCGCTGTCAGCGCCTGGCTGCGATCCAGAACGAGCAGTCGCCGTGCGGCGCGTGGATGCTCGCGCGCTGCGGCTGCGAGCGCGCGAACCTCGCGCTCGAGCGCTCCGTCCGAGGAGGCGTCGGCGCACACTTGCAGCAGCTCAACGCCCACACCGGGTGTGCGCGCGAGGAAGTCCACTTCGAACCCTTCCGCCGTCTTGACGTAACCCACGTCCACCTTGCGACGCGCAAGCTCGTTCTGCACCACCGTCTCCAGCGCGTGTCCGAGGTTCGATCGGCCGCTCGTATCGAATGCCCCGATCAGGCCAGGATCGGCCGGATAGAGTTTGCGCGGATTGGAGTTGCGCTGCCGCTCCGACTCTGTGGCGAGCGCCACCGCGCCGAGAAGGAACGCATCGAGCAGATGGCCGAGCATGGCGTGCACAGCGTCCTTCGCCACGCCGTGGCCCTGCGCCTTGAGATCGCGATTCAGACGATGCACGCTGAAGCTGCCGGCCGGGTTGCGCAGACACTGGCGCACGAGCCAGCGCAGCGCCGCCACCTGCGATACGCCGTATCGCTCCACCACATCTCGAAAGAGCACGGCATCCACATAGCCCTGGAGCAGTTCGATGCGCAGCTCCGCCGGCAGCCCCTGCGCCTCGGGAAAACCGCCCTCGGCGAGGAATTCGAGAAAACGCTTCTCGATGAGCGAGCGTTCAGCGGGACGCCACCTGCGCGGCTCGGCGGCCGGTTCCTCGCCGCGGTGGCGCAGGAACTCCCGGAAACTGAAGGGGCGAATGACCGTCTCCATGCCCCGGCCGCGCAGCGAGGTGTGCACCTCACGTGAAAGCATCCGGGCCGACGATCCCGAGACCGTGATCTCGACGTTCTCCGAGTCGAGGACGCGGCGCACGAACCGCTCCCATCCCGGCACGAGCTGAACCTCGTCGAGGAACCAGTGCACCGCCTCGCGCCCGCGAAGTTGCGGATAGCGCCGATAGTATTCCTCGAGCAGCAGCGCGAGCTGGCCCGCTTCGATATCCGCGATCCGCTCGTCGTCGAAGCTCAAATAGATCGCCCGCTCGGGCGGCAGCGCGGCCCGGCGCTCCTCGACGAGCTGGTGCAAGAACGTGGTCTTCCCGGCCCGACGCATGCCCACCACGGCATGCACCTTGCCGGGGACGGCAGGCAGGCGCACGTCGCGCCGCGTCCGTTTCCCAGGCGCGGCGGGCGCGAGCGCGGAATTCAGCTTCTCAACGAGGACGGGGTGGAGCGCCATGCCGCCACTTTCGGCGCAAGGTGTCCTTCTGTCAAGGACAGGTTCGCGGGAATCCGGCTTTCTCGCGAGGCCACCGATGGGCAGCCAGAGAGCTCCGTCCCACGAACGGCGCGTCGACGCTGCGCAGGTATGCACACCGCTCCCAATCAGCCGAAATGTCGTTCCCAGTGAGCCGACGAGCGATTCCCAATTGGCCATTCCCAATCAGCCAGTGGATTTTTCCTGGAGATTGCGCAAGGTCAGATCGCGGGAGTCGAGGTCAAAGCCGCCGCTCCTGTCGCGCGACGCGACTTCTCTGGAACCTCAAGACCCAGCTCGAGGAGCAAAAGCACTCGCCCTTGTCCGCTGCCTGAAGCGGCTTCGGTCCCTACCTCGGCTTCCAAAGCCCGACGAGTACGGAGTTAATCAAGCGCTATAGGCGTCCCCCGCCGCGCACCTCCTCCTATCTCGAAGAACGGGGTTACCGAAGTGCTTACCGCGAAACGCGTTCAAGGGCGGCAGCGGTCACTCGGAAGCCCTCCAGGTGCCGTCCCCTTCGATCTGCCACCTCACGTTACCGGCGCTACGTGACCCCGGTTGCCAGAGGACGGCAGCCTGATTCAAGCTGCAAGGTGAGCCGTGATTCCAACCTCCCAGCAACTCGAGGGCACCCGACATCTGGAACGCAGAACTGCATTGTTGTGCGTGTGCCCAGACTGTTGGAGAGTCGACTCGAGGTGAGTTCGCATCCAGCATCGCTACCGAACCGAACAGTGTCGGGTCAGTACCAACCCATTCGAACGACACGCGGTGCAGCCGACCCAGGCCGTAGCGCGTGTCACCGCCAATAAACACCGCATCGATATCATCAAGGCGACGCCGCTCGGTCGGGCACTCGTCTTTCGCCTTCGCGGTGCGGATGAATACGTAGCCGACCAGCGCAACTGGGCCCGCATCTCTGCCGCGGCCGTCACGCCAGCGCGCTTCGATGCACTCGGTCTCCCGGAGCGATCCATCCTCAGCCGCGTCGGTACTTGCATCGATCGACGTCCCAGGTCTCGTCGAAAGCACCCGCCGCCGAAACTGTCGATCGCCGAGGACTACATCGGGTAGATCTTCCCGAACCCACGAAAGCCCGAGTTTGTTACGGTAGGCGGGCAACCATACGAGCCATTTTTTCTCCGTCTGCTGCGCAGGGTACAGGTACGTGAAGCGGTAGTTCTGCTGGAGAGCCTCGCCCACGGACTGGTATTGCGGCGTCTGCCCGCTCTGGGCTTCTCGACGCGATAGCTCGGCCGTCATCGCGCCCCAAAGCGTGCGCGCGGGCACGTAGATCCGCGTGCGGTTTAGTGAACCCGCAGGCGGCATACCGACGTACAGTGGGCTTTCGAGTTGCCAGACCCAACGAAAGAGAGACCAGGTCACGCCTTATCTCCTGCGACCTGCGCGGCCTTGGCGTGGTACCGGGCGTAAACAAGCGCGCGGTGCAAGAGATCGCGCGCGAAGAGCAGCTTGTCAAGGTCTCCGGCGAGCGCCTGAAGTGCTTGAAACAAGTCGTTGTTGGTGCCGAGCAGCGCGTTTTGCTGGCTCGGGTACTGACGGAGGAAGGACGCAAGCTTGTTGCTCGTCGCCTCACCCCACTCCTTCTCACGTGCGCGAAGGTAAAGGAATAGGGCATAGACGCCCTGCTCTTCAAGTACGCCGAGCGCCTTCGTGATGCTGTTCTCGGTGTCCTTGTTCCCCGAAGAGGCGAGCTTGGCGCCGAGCTTTGCGCAGGCTGTGTCGAGGTCCTGCACAGTCATTGGGCACCTCCGACCGCGAGCACTTCGAGCCGGCCCATGCCGCGCGTTCCCATCCCCCCGATGCCCAACGCAGCAAGCAACGGATGAGCCTTGGCCACGACGTCATGAACCTGCTGCGTGTTCGTCACCGTCGGCGCGCTCCGCTTATCTGGAAAGTGGCGCGGATCACGGCAGGTGACATCCCAAGCGAGCACGGATCCTCGTGGGACCGCCTCATAAGTGAAGAGCGCGCGGTCCTCCGCAGCGCCCGTCGCTGGGTTGATAGCTACCGAGGTGCGCACCTCGAGGTTGCTATTCACGACGTGACCAAAGATCTTGTCGGAGACGAGCACAAGCCGCGCGACAACGCGTAGATCCTTGCATAAATTGTCGGGCACACCGAAGGTCCTGAGCGCGTCCTTCACCGCCTGCAGGTCCATCCAACAGTCGGCTTCGAGATGAAGCCAGCCGAGGTTCACAGTCGCCTTCTTGCCACTGCGCTGCGCCTTGTTCCGGTTGGCTTCGTCGATCGTCGCATTCGCACCGACGAAGCGCAGCGCGCTTGGCGAGGTCACCCACAGTGGACCTTCACGCGAGGCGACAGGGAAGAGCACGAGCTGCGCGTCGCTAAAGGCGGCGAGTCCCGCGAAACTCTTGTGCCCAAAGACCGCGTTGATGGGACCCGTACCGTCGTTTTTGTTGTCGGGATCCTGCCCGGCATGATTCGGGTAAAAGGGTTGCGTCCAACCTCGTTGCTTTCGCTCTTCATCCGTCAGGCTACACCGCTCGTCCTCCAGGGCCATTGCGGCGTATGCGCGGTGGACGCCCGCGAGGCTCGAACCCGGTATCTTTGGGATCCGCGTCGCCGGGTCGCGGACGATGGTATTGTCAACGCGACCGAGACGCGCACCACCCGTCCCGACGTGGACGGGATCGATGGCGAGACCCACGGTGCGAAATACCTGAAAGCTACGCCGTTGCATCTGTTGCTGGTTCTTACTCATGGGGTGGCTCCGGTCTTCTGCTTCAGGACTTGCAGATGCCAGCTCAAGACGCGCTCGAGCAAGCCATCTCGCGCCGCTTCTTCAAGGTCGTTGAGGTCGCGCTCACTGGCATTCCACTCGTTGGCGAGCACGGCACGCACCCAGCCCCTCCATGCTGTCTCGTCGAGCGACCCATGGGCGTCGGTCCAGCGCTCGCGCGCTTCGCGCAGCGACTGCTCGACGGTGTGCGCCGCAGTCAGACTCGGAGCGACTGCTCGCACTCGATTCCAGATCGCGCGTCGACGGTCCCACTCGGAGAGCGGGTGCACCTCGACTGGCTCGAAGCGGCGCGCGGTCGTGTCGAGGAACACGGCGGCGAAGCGCGATGGCGCCACGCGCACTTCGTCCCCGGCTCTCAGCTCTGCCGCCCATCGATAGACGACGGACGGCCGATCACGCCGAGGCGCCGTGAAATCACGCAGCTCGCGTTCTTTGCCGACAACTGCGAGGTTCGGGTAGTAGACATCTGGGCGTCCATCAGCGAGTTGCGTGGGCACTTCGACGACTTCGCATCCTTTGTCTGGGCGCTCGAACGACAACCTCCTCTTCGACGCCTCCGGCCTCACCTCAGTGACGCACCATTGCTCCGGCTCACCCATCGCGAGCGCGTCCTCGACATTGCGCGCCGCTTCGATCACGGCCTGAAAGGGCATCTTGCGCGGGAAACCGGTCATGCCGACCCGCAGAGGGAGCCGGTCCCACACCCGCGCCATCTCGTTGCGCCACTTCGAGATGACGTGTTCGACGCACTCGCCAGCGGCGCTCAGGGGCACGAGCACGCGGAAACGCTCCGGGTTCTCTTCGAGCACGATGAGCGGGAGGTGCGTGGCCAGTACTCCGCCGGCATCGCGGTCGTCGACGATGGTGAAGCGATGACGCACGCCATCATCGCCTTCCGCCTCGAACTGCACCCCCTTAAGCTGCGAGGCATCTCCGCCGGGGCCCAACACGCGTTCGAGGTTGCACACGGTCACGAAGTCGCTCGCGCGCCGGAGGATTTCAAATGGCGCGTTCGGCGCCGAAGGCAGGCGCCCCGCGTACACCTCGCCAACGCGCAGGTTGGTGCCGCCCGAGATCGTCAGAGTGAGGCGCCTTGTCCGGCTGCCACGGGCACGTGAGACCAGCCTGCGGAACTCCTCGAGCGCTTCGGCAAAGAACGACTGCGTCGTGCGCCAGAAGCGATACACACGCCCTGGAGAGGCGTTCTTGCGAAAGAGCTGGTGCACGAGCCAAGCGGCGCGGGTTGTTTCGTCGAGCGAGTCCCAGAGCGGAGCGGCGGCACGATCCTCAACGATTTTCTGGAAGAAGCTCTCGAGCGATCTCTCGCGGGCGAAGCCGTCGTTCAAGGCCTTTAGGACGGAGTCCGACAATTGCCCATTTTCCAGCTTCGGGTTCCTGACAAAATGCTCGACGTGCGCCCGAAGCGAGTCGCGCGGTGCATTGGCGTTGATGTTCGTTAGCGCGTTGGGGTTCTTGTCGCACCACTCGAAGACACTCTGCGCGCGCAGCGAGTCCACGTGCGATCCATCAAGCCAACCTTCGAGTCCGAGACTGAACGTGAGCAGTGCAACACGATCGTTCTCGTCGGCGACCTCGCTGATCCAGATGGTGTCGCAACTGCTTCTCTCCCAGGCGGCACGCCGTCCAGTGCGCCGCTTGTGGGCCGTATTCGACACGTCCTGCTTGCGATCGCCGCCGTGTCCCGACGGCTCCCCCGCCCGCACCAGAGTGACCGGGCAGACGTGCTTTCCCGTGCTGCCGTCATTGTCGATGGACCAGGGGCGGTGAGCTGGCACTTCGAGCGCACTGCGCGCCGCGGTCAGCTCGCGCGACATCGCGATGAACGAGCGCGTCGACGATGACAGGCGCACGAGCGGTGGCGTTTCGAACGCACGTTTTCGGGCGAGATCGTCGACCCCGGCCTCGATGGTCGCGCGCAGCGTTTCCGCCATGGCATCGTCGACGCTGCCCCGCTTGTCGAACCGCTCGCCCGGGAACGTGAACGCGAGCGTGCGCTCGTCGCGGTAGACGCAGGCGCCGACGGCGATGTCGACCTCGAGGAAGGCACAGACTTCGTCGAAAAAGGTGGCGATCTCGTCGCGCGTGCCCGTCCAGTCGCCAATGCGCACGGCGCGGGCCTCATAGTGCTCAGCGCCGATGCCCACGGTGAGCACCCGCCACTGGGTGTTCGCCTTGATGTCGTTGCCCCAATCGAACGACGTTCCCGTGAGGACGGCACCGGCTGCTGCTGCCTTGAAGAGCGCTGCAGCGATATAGGATTGGTCCCATAACGTGACGTCGTTGTTGGGGACGCGTGTCTCGGCGAGCGTGGTCGTAAAGGCCTCGCGCAGCCAACCCGATCGACCGATCGCGCCGTCGCGCCACTTGATCCACTCCTCGACGTTCGTCGGGTCCTTCACCCGCGCGGCGAGGCCTTCGATGAGCGCGCCGACCCTTTTCTCGGTGTCCGACCATGCGTCACTTGCGAGGATGGTCGGCCGCGTGTTCCCCAAGAGGTTCCGAACGGGGTGCCCGAACGCCGTCGTGAGCCACGTTTCGTCCGAAGGCTGCTTCTGGTAGTCGGCGGGCGTGTTTTTCTCGATGCCCGAGGCCATCGCGTGAGCTGCCTGCAAGAGACCAAGCACACCATCGCTCCGCCCTCGGTGCTTCTCGAAGAGATCTTTCGGCGTGATGGTCTGCGTGCCAATCGTGGGCAGATCCACGAACTTGCCGTACAGGCTCCACGCCCATTTCAGCTCGTTCCAGGTCGCGCCATCGGCGGTTGCGTCCGACGCTTGCTGCCGCACGAAACTGCCGTTGGCCTTGCCCGCCATGTGCAGCCAGCCGATGGCTTCGCAAGCGAGGAGCCCGGCGCGGTGCTCACGCAACGACTTGAACGCATCGCTCGTGCTCACGCTGCACCTCCCACGAGCTTCTTCGCTTCGTCGCGTAGAACCGAGAGCTTCCCGTCGCGCTCCTCGCGTCCGCCACCAAGCCACCGTAGCGTCGCGCTCGTGATCGTGGCGACACCCCAGCCCGAGGTGCGCTTGGCCGAAAAGCCGTATTCTGTGATGAGCGACTCGACGGCATCGAGCAGGAGCAGCAGGGCCTTCTGCCTGTCGACGTCCGCCTCTAACACTCGGGGCGCTGGCGCGTAGAGCACGTTCAGCGTCCCGGTGGCTCCGGGCGGCACGACCTCGTAGAGGATCGGCTTGGTACCCGCCTTTCTCCGCCGGTCGTGCGGGTTGATGACCTCGAATCCGATCTTGTCGAAGCGAAACCACGTCGGGCGGAAGGCGAGCGCGCCGCGCTCAAACCCGTTGGCCTCGGAGCGCTCGTTGCCGAAGAGGTGAACCAACTCGGGGCCGTCCTTCCAGTTTGCTATATCGTTGCCGTTCACTTCGAGATGTGCGAGCAACCCTGTCTTCATGCGCGCAGCCCAACGAAGCAGCCCCTTCCAGCTCGATGCGGGCATGAAGGGCGCGCCAAAGACGCGGTCGCGGTGTACCGGGTTGTCGAGGGCGTGGAACGGCACATCGTCCTTCGAGAACCACGGCGCCTGAAGCCGAAACTTGATCGAGATCGCCAGCCAGTCGCGCAGCAGCGTTGGGGAAGCAGGCTCGTAGACAGCGTTGACATTCGGCGGGTTCGACTGATATGCGCTGCGCGCCGTTTCTTTATTCGTACGCAGATTCTCCAGCAACGGGTCGATGTATTCGAATCTCATGACGCGTCTCCCGCGGTGCTGAAGAGGCGGGTCAGCAGGGCATCGCCGGAGAGAAACCAATCCGTAGGTGCCGCAGGCAGACGCCACACGCCTCGTAGCCGCTCGCGCATCGCATCGAGCTCGGCGGTCTCCTGCACGAATCCGAACGTGCGCGGCGGCTGCCTAAAGCTGAAAACCTTTTTGCTCTCCGCTTCAACAGCGGGGCCGCGGTTGCGTGGACTCTGGGCACGTCGACCGGCCAGCCACGAGTCACCTTGGGCCGACTGGTTCTTTGGTTCCGGACGACCGATGATGCGGTTGAACGTCGAGGTGTTCGCGTCCTGCCGCGTCAGGTACCTCCCATTGACGAACCACATATGGCTGCACGAGGCCCACGTCGCCCCCTTGACGATGGGCTTTTTCGACCACTCGCCCACATAGCTCGCGAGCTGCTTGCGCTTATGCGTGATGGTTGGAGCGGTCATGAGCTTCACGAGCCCGAAGTCGGCGTGTTGCGGCTTGTCGTTCTGACTCGATGGCTTGAGCACCGTCTTGCCGCCGAGCGCACCAAACTCGGCGATGAGCCGCAGCGTCAGCTCGATGAGTGCCCACTCCTCGTCTTTCACCGCGCGCAGAGGCGTGAAGCGCAGACGAAATGTCGTGTTCTTGGTCAGCTTCGAGCTGATGATGCCTCCCTGCTGATTGCGCACATCGAAACGGAACTTGCGTGACCACCCGGTGCAGCCGAAGAGTTCGCAGACCACGCAGTGCTCTTGCTTCAGGCAAGTCTTGTCATCCACCGAAGGATCGCAGGACGAGCCACGCAACCCCCGCACGAGCACCTCGAACCACCAGCGGATCGAGCCGAGCAGACCAGTCGTGATCAGACGATCGCCGCGCCGCTCGGCGTCGCCGGTCCATATGTCCGTCAGGGCCTCGAGGTGCCATTCGTGCAGTGCGCCCATAGCTACTCCTCGCTCTCTCCGAACAGTACCGCCTGCTCAGTCCACGGCTTGCCGCCTTCGCGCGCGAGTCGCGTGATTTCGAGGAAGCTCTGCACCAGCGCGTTGTAGGAGAGCGCCTCGGCCGCGCGCTTCTTGCGCTCGCTCGCGGTGTAGAGGCGATAGGCGAGTTCGCGGGCGGTCTCGGCGCGGCTGCCGAGCTTGGCGACGAGCGTGGCCGCCGCGCTCTCTCCGCCCGCTTCGAGGACGCGGATCAGGTGGTGGACGTTCTCCCAGACGGTCAGGCGGCCGTCGGTCGCGGGGTCCCAGTCCTCGGGGAGCTCGTCGGGCCGAAGCAGGCGGACCTTGCCGCGCTTCGACTCCACGATCCCGGCCTCGACCATTCCGCCGACGCTCGTGTTCTTGGCCTTCGAGAGCGTCTCGGCGACGCCATACTCGCCTTCGGCAAAACCGTGCTGCTCGAACCAGGAGAGCGCCCAGCGGCTGTCGGCGTCGAAGTCGCCCTCCTGTTCGGCGAGGACCCCATCGAGGGTCTGGTTGATGAGCGCCAGCGCCTCGCGCACCGGCACGGGTTTCCCCTCGGCGTCGAGCACCTTTGCGTAGCGCGTGTAGACCGCCATGCCGGGGCCGATGGCGGCCTGCGCGAGGTCCACCGGGGCGATGTTGCTGTGCTGCAAGTGGGCGAGCGCCGGCGGCAGTTCCGACTTGAGAGCATTGAGGAACTCGCGGCGCGTGGCGGTGGGGGCGTTTGCCGAGCGCGGACGGCAGACGAGGACGATGCTCGAGGCGAGGGCGTTGGAATCGTTCGCTCGAAGCCGCCCCTCGCCTTCCGTTCGCAGCGGCCACGTCCCTGTCGTGGCAAACCCAGCCTGAATCACGGCGTCGAGGAAG
>Ga0209062_1002695_pt1 | contig 22724 bp, 21 predicted proteins | sample Coa_R2_2_FD_187158 | JGI IMG/M metagenome (GOLD analysis project Ga0209062, IMG submission 187158) | Surface soil microbial communities from Centralia Pennsylvania, which are recovering from an underground coalmine fire - Coalmine... | ecosystem: Environmental > Terrestrial > Soil > Unclassified... | reverse complement strand
ATACCGCGCCGAGGCGTCTTGCAAACTCCTGTGCGTCGACATCGCCGCGCCGCGTGAAAGCAGAGACCGCGCGGCCCTGCCAATTCGCGATCTGGGCGATGATATGTCCGGCCGCGCCGAAGCCGTAGATCCCCAGTCGCTCGGCGTTGCCCGCCATCACCAGCGAGCGCCATCCGATCAGGCCGGCGCATAACAGCGGCGCGATCGAAACATCGTCGCCGTCTTCGCCGAGCGGAAAGGCGTAGCGTGCATCGGCGATGGTGTGGCTCGCGAAGCCGCCGTCCCTCGTGTATCCCGTGAACAGCGGGCGGTCGCACAAATTCTCCATGCCGTCGCGGCAAAAGCGGCAAACTCCGCAGGTATGTCCGAGCCACGGTATACCGACGCGTTCGCCTAGGCGGAGCGTTGTAACATTGGGGCCGATGAGATCGACGCGGCCGACGATCTCATGGCCGGGAACAATGGGGTATTTGATGTGCGGAAGTTCCCCGTCGACCACATGGAGGTCGGTCCGGCAGACCCCGCACGCGCTCACCATGACGCGGATCTCGCCGTTGCCCGGCTCTGGATCAGCTCGTTCCTCGAGCCTCAGAGGCGAGCCGGGCGCCGGCAGCACCATCGCGCGCATTCATCCTTCTCCCCGGGCAAATGGAGCCCATCACAGGATACCCGGCCGACCCCTTCTGCCCCCTGTCATCAGGAACCAGCTTGAGCAAGATCAACTCGCACCGGGCAGGATCGGCTATTTGTTATCCGCAAAAGGAGACCTCCGATGGCGATCAAGGATGTCCTGTTGCCGCTGGTCGGCGAACCCGGCGAGGCGGCGCGGGCTGCGGTCTACAAGTGTGTGGCCATATGCGGCGATTTTGGTGCTAGGGTCACCGCCATCGCGGTCGAGGAAGACATTGCTGTCCGCCCGACAGTGCTGATGTCGCCGGATCTCGACAATGCTGCCGTCGCGGAGGCGGTCCGAAGCGTGACCGATGCGCAGGGTTTTCTGAGAATATTTGATGGCGCAGCAGCAAGCTTTGGCGTCCGCAGCGAAAGGGACCTGCGCCGGCTCGCGAGCTCCGAGATTGCCGCCACGATTGCCGCCGCGGCGCGGCTTCGCGATCTGTCGCTGGTTCCGGTCAAATCCCATCACTCATTCTCGGAACAGCTGGTTGAGCGGCTGCTGTTCGAGTCCGGCCGGCCGATCATTCTCTGTCCGGAGGATTTGGCTGCCGAGCTGCCGCTGCTGCTGGACGACGTCTTGATCGCGTGGGACGGCAGCGCGCCTGCGGCACGGGCGGTTGGCGATGCGCTGCCGATTTTGAAAGCTGCGGAGAAGGTCCGCATTGTCACCGCGACCGACAATGCCACCGCGGACGAGCTCAGATCGGGCAGGGCGGTGAGCGAGCATCTCGCCGAGCACGGCATCGAAGCGACCTTCGAGACGGTTCCGATCGACGGCAGCTCGATCGGCAAGGTGCTCGAGGCCCATGTCAGGGCCAACAGGGTCGATCTCCTGGTGATGGGGGCCTATCACCATTCGAGGCTGAACGAGATCATCTGGGGCGGGGTCACGAAAACCATCATCGGCCAGCCACCATGCTGGGTTATGATGTCGCGCTAGGCGCCGGCTGAAGCTCCATTGAGAAGCTGATACACCCGGGCCGCCGCAAGCGGGATCATAGCCGATGTCGACATATCGTTTGAGCAACCTGCTGCTGCCCCGTTCGGTCGCGCTGGTCGGCGGCAGCCCGCGTCGCGGCTCGGTTGGCGGCGCCATAGTCGGCAATATTCTGAAGGCGGAATTCGGCGGCAAGCTCGGCGTCGTCAATCCGCATTATCACGAGATCAACGGCGTTGAGCCGGTACGCCGGCTCGACCAGCTGTCGTTTGTTCCCGAACTCGTGATCATCACGACGCCGCCGCAGTCCACTCCCGAGATCATCGATGAGGCGGGACGCCTCGGCAGTGCGGGCGCGATCATCGTCAGCGCCGGCCTCGGCCACGGGGCAGGCTCGCTCGCCGAGGCTGCGGAGCGCGCTGCGCAAAAATATGGCATGCGGCTGATCGGGCCCGACTGTCTCGGCATCATGATGCCCGGCGCACGGCTGAATGCGAGTTTTTCCGCGCATATGCCCTGTGCGGGATCGCTGGCCCTGATATCGCAGTCGGGTGCGATCGCGGCCGGCATGGTGGATTGGGCGGCGCAGCGCGGAGTCGGCTTTTCGGGGATCGTGTCGATCGGCGATCAGCTCGATGTCGATATCGGCGACCTTCTGGATTACTTTGCGCTGGATGGCCGCACCCGGGCGATCCTGCTCTATGTCGAGGAGATCAAGGACGCACGCAAGTTCATGTCGGCGGCGCGCGCGGCCGCAAGGGTCAAGCCGGTCGTGGTGGTGAAATCCGGCCGGACCGCGCGAGGCGCCGGCGCTGCAGGGACCCACACTGGCGCGCTGGCCGGCGTTGATGCGGTCTACGACGCAGCCTTCCGCAGGGCCGGCATCCTGCGCGTGTCCGACCTTCGCGAGCTGTTCGATTGTGCCGAGACGCTGGGCCGGCTTGAATCTCCGCCGGGCAAGCGGCTTGCGATCCTCACCAACGGCGGCGGCATCGGCGTGCTTGCGGTCGACCGTCTGGTCGAGCTCGGCGGCATCCCGGCGCAGCTTTCGCCCGAGGTCCGTGCGAAGCTCGATGCGGTGTTGCCGCGGACCTGGTCCGGTTCAAACCCGGTCGATATCGTCGGTGATGCTGACGCCGCGCGCTATGCCGCCGCGCTGGACGTCCTGCTGGCGGATCGCGACAATGATGCGATCCTGGTCTTGACCGTGCAGACGGCGTTGGCCTCCGCCGAGGAAATTGCCGGGACTGTCAGCAGACTCGTTGCCGACTATCGCAAGCGGGCGGGCCGCTGGGCCAAGCCGGTTCTGACCGTTTGGGCCGGCGCGGGCGCGAACGTGGTCGATCAGCTCAGCAGCGCTGGCATTCCGAACTATCCGACCGAGGATGATGCGGTGCTTGGCTTCATGCATCTCGTGCGCCATCGTGAGGTGGTGGACGAGCTGATGCAGGTGCCGCCCGCGATGCCGACGAGCTTCGCGCCCGATGTCGAGGCGGCAAGGCGCATCATCGATACGGCGCTGTCCGACGGCCGTCAGTGGCTGGACCCGATCGAGATCAAGCAGCTGCTCGAGGCCTACGAGATCGCGATGGTCCCGACCTTTGCCGCCTCCGATCCCGATCAGGCGGTGGCTTATGCGGCGCAAATCTTCGCACGCGGCGCGACGGTGGTGCTGAAGATCAATTCGCGCGACATCGTGCACAAGTCCGATGTCGGCGGCGTCGTTCTCAACCTGACCAGCCTGGACGCCGTGCGCACGGCGGCGATCGATATCATGGCGCGCGCCAGGGCGCGCCGCCCGGATGCGCGCATTTCGGGCGTGATCGTGCAGGAGATGGTGGTTCGCGCCAAGGCGCGGGAGCTCATCATGGGCCTTGCCGACGATCCGACCTTCGGCACGGTCGTGGTGTTTGGTCGTGGTGGAACCGCCGTCGAGATCATCAATGACAAGGCGCTCGCGCTGGCGCCGCTCGACCTTCAGCTCGCCCGCGATCTGATCGGGCGCACCCGTGTCTCGCGCCTGTTGGGCGCTTATCGTGACGTGCCTGCGGTCAAGCAGGATGCCGTGCCGATGGTGCTGGTCAAGCTGTCGCAGATGGCCGTGGACATCGTCGAAATCCGCGAGCTCGACATCAATCCGCTGCTGGCGGACGAAAATGGCGTCACCGCGGTCGATGCGCGTGTCGCAGTCGGGCGGGTCGCGCCGAAATTCCGGGGCAAGAGCTCCGTGAACTTCGCGGTGCGGCCTTATCCGTCGCGATGGGAGCGGCATATCGAGATCAGGGAGAGCTGGCGCGTGTTCGCGCGACCCATTCGTCCCGAGGACGAGCCAGCGATCCATGCGTTCCTGCGTCATGTGACGCCCAACGATCTGCGCCTGCGCTTCTTCGCGCCGATGAAGGAGTTCACCCACCAGTTCATCGCCCGCCTGACCCAGCTCGACTATGCCCGCGCCATGGCCTTTGTCGCATTCGACGAGGCGACCAATGAGCTGATCGGCGTGGTGCGGATCCACTCGGACTCGATCTATGAGAGCGGCGAATACGCGATCCTGCTGCGCTCGGACCTCAAGGGCAAGGGGCTGGGCTGGGCGCTGATGCAGCTGATCATCGAATATGCCCGCTCCGAAGGCCTCAAGGAGATTTCGGGTGACGTGCTGCGTGAGAACAGCATCATGCTCGACATGTGCCGCAGCCTCGGCTTCGAGGTGAAGTCCGATTCGCATGAGCCTGACATCTGCAAGGTGCGGCTGCGGCTCTGACTGCCGGCTTTCTGCAGAGTGAGGCAGATTTGCCCGAGCGGCAGGCGCCTGGCGCCGCCTTGAGGCAGGTCAAACAGGCCGAAACCCAACGCCTTACTAGTTTGGCAGGCGGCGCCCTGGCGCCGTGGCGTGAAAGGGAATGCAAGCCTCGATGTCCGAACCTGTGCTGACCGCTGTGCCTTCAGGCAACCAGCTCGAGCTGCGCCCCGGCGGAGCCTGGATCGCGGCCAACGTTGCGAGCCTTGAGCATCTGGCGGCCGCGGTCGCGCCCGAGCTCGACCGCTCGAGCTCCGTGCGGGTCGATATGGCCGAAGTGAGGGAGCTCGACACGCTCGGCGCCTGGCTCCTGGAGAAGCTGTCCCGCCGCGCCGCGTCACGGGGGCACCCAGCCGAAATCGTCGGCATTGCCGAGAACTATTCCGGCTTGATGGAGGAGGTTCGGCAGGTCAACCGCCACCAGGTCGCGCCAAGGGCCGCCGTCAATCCCGCCATCGCAAGGCTCGGCGATCTCGGACGTGGCGCATTGGGCGCGCGGGACGACGCGGCCGCCTTCCTGCAGATGCTGGGGGCGCTGTTTCTGGCGCTGGTCAACGTGCTGCGCCGGCCCCGCTCGCTGCGCCTGACCTCGCTGGTCTATCAGCTCTATCGCGTCGGCTGGCAGGCGATTCCGATTATGGTGCTGATCACCTTCCTGATCGGCGCGATCATCGCCCAACAGGGCTTCTTCCACTTCCGCAGGTTCGGCGCGGAATCCTACACGGTCGACATGGTCGGCATCCTGGTGCTGCGCGAGCTCGGCGTGCTGATCGTCGCGATCATGGTGGCAGGCCGCTCCGGCAGCGCCTACACCGCCGAGCTCGGCTCGATGATGATGCGCGAGGAGATCGATGCTCTGTCAACCATGGGGCTGAACCCGGTGGAAGTGCTGATCCTGCCGCGGGTCGCAGCCTTGGTGATTGCGCTGCCGATCCTCACCTTCATCGGATCGATCGCCGCGCTCTATGGCGGCGGCCTGGTGGCGCAGCTCTATGGCGACATGTCGCCGCCGATCTATCTGGCGCGGCTGCATGAGGCGATTTCCGTGACCCATTTCAAGGTCGGCATTCTGAAGGCGCCGTTCATGGCGCTGGTGATCGGCATCGTCGCCTCAAGCGAAGGTCTGCGGGTCCAGGGCAGCGCCGAGTCGCTCGGCAAGCAGACCACGAGCTCGGTGGTGAAATCGATCTTCCTGGTCATCGTGCTCGACGGCCTGTTCGCCGTGTTCTTTGCATCGATTGGAATGTAGCGATGCAACAGATGGATGTGCCCTTCGCCATTCGCGTGCGGGATCTCGTGGTCGGCTTCGACAGCCAGGTCGTGCTCGATCATCTCTCGCTGGATGTGCGAAGGGGAGAAATTCTCGGGCTTGTCGGCGCCTCCGGAGGCGGCAAGTCGGTGTTGATGCGGACCATCATCGGTCTCATTCATCGGCGCGGTGGCAGCATCGAGGTGATGGGACGACCGATCGGCGATGCCCAGGATCGCGCGACGCAGAGCGCGGCGGCCCGATGGGGCATCCTGTTTCAGCAGGGCGCGCTGTTCTCATCGCTCACGGTGCGCCAGAACATTCAGTTTCCTCTGCGCGAAAATCTCGTGCTGTCGCCGTCGCTGATGGACGAGATTGCCATCGCCAAGCTGGAAATGGTTGGGCTCACGCCGGAGGACGGCGACAAATTCCCCGCGGAATTGTCAGGTGGCATGACCAAGCGCGTCGCGCTGGCACGCGCGCTCGCGCTCGACCCGGCCATCGTCTTTCTGGATGAGCCGACCTCGGGCCTCGACCCGATCGCGGCCGGCGATTTCGATGTGCTGATCAAGACATTGCAAAAGACGCTTGGGCTGACGGTGTTCATGGTCACCCATGACCTCGCCAGCCTCAACACGGTCTGTGATCGCGTGGCGGCGCTGGCCGACGGCAAGATCGTCGCGATCGGACCGATGGCCGAACTGCTGCAATCCGAGCATCCCTGGGTGCGGGCCTATTTCCACGGCAAGCGCTCGCAGATGCTGCAACCTCAAGCGAGTTGAACAGATGGAAACCCGCGCTCCCTTCGTCCTGATCGGCGCCTTCGTGCTCGCCGCCATCGTCGCCGTGTTCGGCTTTGTCTACTGGCTGAACAACAGCGGCGGCATTGGGCCGCGCGCCAGCTATCACGTGCAATTCGAAGGTTCGGTGCCCGGGCTTCTGGTCGGCGCCGCCGTGCTGTTCAACGGCATCCGCGTCGGCGAGGTCAGCGATCTCGGCCTCGCGCCTGACAATCCGCGCCGCGTCAACGCGACCATCTCGGTCGCAGCGACGACGCCGGTGCGTGCCGACACCAAGGTTGGGCTGGAGTTTCAGGGCCTGACCGGCGTTCCCGTGATCGCGCTGGAGGGGGGCGCGCAGCTTGCGAGTTCTGGCGCGGTGCCGACCTTGATCGCCGAGCCCGGCGCGGGCTTAAGCATGACCGCGGCCGCGCGCGATGCACTGCGCAAGGTGGATACTGTGCTGTCGGAAAATTCCGAACCGCTGAAGGACACCATCGCCAATTTCAGGACCTTCTCGGACGGGCTCGCCCGCAACACGGGCAAGCTCGACGGCATTATCGCAGGGCTCGAGAAGATGACCGGCGGCGGCGCGCCGGCGCAGAAGGTCACCTATGATTTGCGTGTGCCGCAGGATCTTCCCCCGCCAACCAGGACCATCAAGGGACAATTGGCAATTCCCGAGCCGACCGGGGTCGCGATGCTGCAGACCCAGAAGATGGTGTTCTCGCCTGCCAAAGACTACCCCGATTTCGCCGACTTCCTCTGGGCGGACAGCATCCCGAAACTGCTGCAGGCGCGGCTGATCGACAGTTTCGAGAACTACGACATCGCGCATGCGCCGCTGCGCAGCGCCGACCTCGGGCAACCTGATTTCCAGCTTCTGATCGATGTCAGGCGTTTCCGGATTGCGACCGAGCCATCGCCGGTGGTCGAGATTACGCTGTCGGCGCGACTGCTCGACAAGAACGGCAAGGTGATCGCCTCAAAGCTGTTCGAGGACAGCCAGAAGCTCGATCAACTGGAGCCGGCCGCGGCGGCGGCGGCGTTCAGCGATAGCTTCGACCGGATCGCCAAGGACATGATCGGCTGGACCGTGCAGGCGCTGTAGAGCGCTATTCCAGCGTCTTCAGATACGACAGCAGGTCGTGAATTTGGTCGGGGTCGAGCACGAATTGCGGCATGGCCGGGTGGCCGGTGGTGATGCCCTCGGCCAGGGCTTCGCCGAGCGATTCGATGGGGTAGCGCAGGTGCAGGGTGCGGAACGGCGGCGCCGGCTCGAACGGGCTCGCGCCGGTCCGGCCGATCGCATGGCATCGCGCGCAGTGGGTGGTTGCATAGGTCTTGCCGCGCTGGGCCGGGGAGGCGGCCAATACGGGCGTCAGCAGTGACAGCGAGATCAGGGCCTCGCACAGGGCCAATCGCAGCATCAGGGTCAATCCGCCCAATGGAGTCCGGTAGCACGATAGGGGCTGCGGCCGGGGCTGCTATTGATCTGCGTCAATCATCCCGCCGTCGTTTGACTAAGATGCGAGGCGGACTGGTCGGCGAGCACTCCGCGGCGCCTGACAGGGCCGCGGAGTTGGTGATGAAGGCTTTCCTGGCTGCGATCGAGTCGAGTGGGCAATCCTGTAGCAATTGCTCCGTGCGTCCATTCAGCATCTGCGCCTCGCTCGACAAGGCAGAGATGCAGGAGTTCGAACATCTCAGCCGGCATGCCCGTTTTGCGTCCTGCGAGACCGTGTTTGCGGAAGAGGAGATCACCATCTCATTCTACAATGTCCTTGAGGGGGTGATGCGCCTCTACAAGTTGCTGCCCGATGGTCGTCGGCAGATCGTGGGTTTCGCCTTGCCCGGCGACTTCATCGGCATGACCGTCTCGGGGCGCAACAACTTTTCGGCCGACGCGATCAGCGACGTCGAGGTCTGCCGGTTCTCCAAGGCATCCTTTCAGCGCTTTGCCGAGGACAAGCCGCACCTGCTGCGCCGGATCAACGAGATGGCGGTTCGCGAACTCGCCCTGGCGCGGGAGCACATGGTGCTGCTCGGGCGTCGTTCCGCCGAGGAAAAGGTCGCGACCTTCCTGGTCAGCTGGCGCGATCGCCTGGCCCGCCAGAACGGAGCGTCAGCCACCCTGCCATTGCCGATGAGCCGGCAGGACATTGCCGATTATCTCGGTCTGACTATCGAGACCGTCAGCCGCACCTTCACCAAGCTCGAGCGCGACGGGGTCATCGAGATCATCTCCGGGGGCGTGCGCCTGCTCGATCCGGCCCGCGCCGAGGCGCTTGCGGCGGCTTAGCGCATGATCCGGAAAAGTGTGAAGCGGTTTTCCGAAAAGATCATGCTCAATCAAAGAGCTGAAGCCGATGAATGATTCATCCCAATTCCATCGCGCTTCAGGCGCGAATCCCTGCAAGCCGCGCCTGGGTTTGATCCGCATCAACGACCTCCTTTGCCCACGCGTCATATTGGCCAAACAATTGAAAGGAGGTCCCTATGCCGACTGATGCGCTGATTGTTAGCCTTGCCGTGACCATCGTGTTTGTCGGTTTCGCGGTCGTGTTGGCTTGGGCAGACCACCGGACAAAGGGGGTCAAGGCGGACATCCCGGCGCAGAAACGGCGAAGCTTCTAGAGCGTTCCGACCCAAGTGAGGCTTGGCGGAAAATGCCTCAAAACAAGATTCTAGAGATTCGGTTCTGATTCAACCAGAACCGAAGCCGTAGGTTGTTCGCCTGGTCCGGGCGGCGATCAGTTCCGCTCAAGTTGTACTTTGTGGAAAAAGCATAGAAAGATTGTCGCTTTTTCTCCCTGATCAGCCTGAAATTTAGTGCGTGGGACTGACGCAGCCGGGCTCTTTGTGATTGAAAATGACACTTTCCTTGACTAGGGAAGGACTGCGTGCCCGGCAATCCTCCAGGAGTCACAACTGGCGTGCCCCAGGAAAGCGTAGGAGATGCTCGCCGCGTCTCGAACAGCAAACTATCGGTTCTGCGTCAACACCCGATTTTCCGCGATCTTGAGCCGGAGGCGCTGGACCAACTGTGCCGCTACGCCAAGCACACCGCCTTGAAGCGGGGCGCCACGCTGTTTGCCAAGGACGATCCGGGCAACAGCCTCTACTGCGTGATCAGCGGAACGGTGAAGATCAGCGTGTCCTCGCCCGACGGCCGCAACGCCATTCTCAATCTCGTGGGCCCGGGCGAGCTGTTCGGCGAGATGTCGGTGCTGGATGGGCAGCCGCGCTCGGCCGATGCCACCGCAAACACCAATTGCGAGATTTTCGTCATCGACCGCCGCGATTTTCTTCCCTTCGTGCGCAGTCAACCGACGCTTGCCATGAAGTTCATCGAGCTGTTGTGCACGCGTCTGCGCTGGACCAGTGAGCAGGTCGAGCAGGTCATCCTGCAGGATCTGCCGGGCCGGCTTGCAAGCGCCCTGTTGGGATTGATCGAAAAGCGCAAACCCGATCCCGAAAGTCATACCATTTCCATCACGCAGCAGGAAATCAGCGAGATGGTCGGCATGACGCGCGAGAGCATCAACAAGCAGCTGCGGGCGTGGGTGGCACGCAACTGGGTCCGGCTGGAGCACGGCGCAATCGTCGTGCTCGATCCCGCGGCGCTGCGCGAGCTCGCGGAGGCCGGCGGGCGGAACGTGGAGTAGACCGCGGCTGCGCGGTCGAACGTACTGCGCGTTATTGCGCCCTCGCCCCTTGTGGGAGAGGGCAGTTCGGAAAGCGGACACAGGCTCACTTGGGTGAGGGGTTTGTCTCCGCGAATGCATTTCGTGATTTGTATTCGCGGATAGAAACCCCTCATCCGGCGCTTCGCGCCACCTTCTCCCACAAGGGGAGAAGGGAAGAACCGCCTCACAGATACCCTTCGCCAGCTTCCGCGGCGAAGCGGCCGGGATCGCCCTCCCAGACGATGCGGGCATGTTCCAGCACATAGACGCGGTCGGCGTGAGGTAGCGCAAACGTCACGTTCTGCTCACCGAGCAGCACCGTGATCGGCGTGGTCTGCCGCAGCTTTTCCAGCGCCTTTGACAATTGCTCGAGGATCACGGGCGCGAGCCCCAGCGTCGGCTCGTCCAGGATGAGGATCTTGGGCTGCATCATCAGCGCACGGCCGATCGCGAGCATCTGCTGCTCGCCGCCGGACAGCGTCTGCGCCAGCTGTCCCTGACGCTCCTTCAGGATCGGAAACAGCTCGAACAGCCAGGTCAGTTGCCGGCCTCGTTCCTCCTCGGACAGATGTTGGCCGCCGAGGTCGAGATTTTCCCGCACCGTCATCTCGCCGAACAGCTCGCGCGATTCAGGGCATTGCACGATGCCGCTGCGTGCGATCTTCGCCGGGCTGATGCCGCGCAGGCTCTCGCCGTCGCGGACGATGTCGCCGCTATAGGGCAGGAAGCCCGAAATCGCGTTGAAGAGCGTGGTCTTGCCGGCGCCGTTGAGACCAACGACCGACACGAACTCGCCGTGGTGAATGTGGATGGAGACATTCTCCAGCGCCTGCGCCTTGCCATAGTGCACGCTGAGGTCCTTGACCTCGAGCGCCGGCTGCTTGTCCTTGAAGCTGGTCTCGGGCCGCGCGGAGGTCTCGATGGCGCCGCCGAGATAGACGCGCCGCACGGTCTCGTTGCGCATCACCTCGTCGGCGCGGCCGGTGACGATCTCCTCGCCGAGATACATCGCGAGCACGCGGTCGACCAGCGCCGCCACGCTCTTGACGTTGTGATCGACCAGCAGCACTGCGCGGCCCTCGTCGCGGAAGCTCTTGATCAGCTCGGAGAAGATCGCGACCTCGGCCAGGGTCAGCCCGGCGAAGGGCTCGTCCACCAGCACCACCTTGGGATCCCTGGCGATCGCTTTCGCGAGCTCGAGCCGGCGCAGATCCGCAAACGGCAGTGTCGGCGGGCGGCGGTCCATCACGCTGCCGAGACCGACGCGGTTTGCGATCCACTTGGCGCGTTCGGTCAGCGCCCTGTCGGGAAACAGCATCAACAGGCTGTCAGGCAATAGCGCCACCATGATGTTCTCGAGCACGGTTTGGCGGTTGAGCGGCCGCGAGTGCTGGAACACCATGCCAAAGCCCTTGCGCGCGATCTTGTGCGCGGGCAGCCCTGCGACGTTCTCACCCTGGAAGATGACCTCGCCCGCGGTCGGGCGTTCGATTCCCATGATCGACTTCATGGCGGTCGACTTGCCGGAGCCGTTGGGGCCGATCAGGCCGAGGATCTCGCCTTCGCGCAGATCGAGGTTGAGGCCCTTGACGGCGGTGAGGCCGCCGAAGCGTTTTGTGAGGCCGCGCACCTGAAGGGTGGCGAGGGAGGTGGTGCTACGGGCATCCATCACGAGCGGCCCTCGTGCGATAGCGCAGCTCCAAGGAAGCCGCCGGGGAAGAACAGCACGACCAGGAGCGCGACAAAGGAGACGATGAACGTCGCAAGCTCCCCGGTCGGCCGCAGGAACTCGCCCGCGACGATCAGGAAGATGGCGCCGAGTGCAGCACCCAGCACCGTGCGGCGGCCGCCGAGCACCGCGGCCACGATGACATTGACGCCGACGGCGACGTCGACGACGGTGCCGACGGACGCTGTGCCGAAATAGAACACCAGCAGCGCCCCCGACAGTCCCGAGAAGAACGCGCTGACGATGAAGGCGAACAGCTTGTGCTTGACGATGTTGAAGCCGAGCGCGCCGGCCTGCACCGGGTCCTGGCCGCTCGCCTGCAGCACCAGCCCGATCGGGGACTGCGACAGGCCATAGAGGATCGCAGCCGAGATCACCATGAAGCCGAGCGCGATCCAGTAGTTGATGTTGGCGCTGATGGTGATCACGTCGGGGATGGTGAGACCGATCTCGCCGCCGGTGAGGTCGGCAAACACCACCACGAAGTTCTGCAGCATCAGCACCGCGACCAGCGTCGTCAGGCCGAAATAGGGGCCGCGCACCCGCAATGCCGGCAGCGCGAGGACGAAGCCGGCGACCACGGCAGCCATCGCGCCCAGGAAGATGCAGAGGTAGACCGACCAGCCATATTGGTTATTGAGAATGCCGGCGGTGTAGGCGCCGACGCCGATCAGGAAGGTCGGCCCGAAATTGACTTCGCCGGCGAAGCCGAACAGGAGATCCCAGGCCATCGCGAACACGCCGAAATAATAGGCGACGGTGAGAAGCCCGAGCACATAGCCGGAGGCGTAGAGCGGCAGGGTTGCTGCGATCGCGACCACGAGGATCGAGATCAGGAACAGCCGCGATTTGAAGAAATCGGTCATGCTCAGCGCCTCCCGAGCAGGCCTTGCGGCCTGACATACATGACCGCGACCAGCAGCAGCAGCGCCGGGATGGTCCGGTAGGCCGGTGAGATCAGGTAGGCGGTGACGGTCTCGAGATAGCCGACCACGAAGGCCGCGATCAGCGAGCCGGACACGCTGCCGAGCCCGCCCAGCACCACGATCGAGAACGCGCTCGCGGTGAGCGGGCCAACGCTGTAGGAGCTGACGCCTAAGAACATGCCGAGCAGCACGCCGGCGATGCCGGCCAGCACGCCATAGATCGCCCAGACCACGAGATAGATGTTGTTGAGCTCGAGCCCGAGCAGGGTGACGCCGCGTGGGTTCATCGATGCCGCGAGCACGGCCTTGCCGGTGCGGGTGCGGTTCACCAACAGCCACAAGCCGCCGATCACCACCCAGCAGACCACGGCGGTGAAGATTTCATTCTTCGGGGTGCGGACGCCCAGGATATCAACCACGCCTTCGACGATCGGCAGCACCGTCTTGGCATTGTTGGTGAAGAAATAGGCGATCAGCTCCTGGATCATGATGCCCCAAAGCAGCGTACCGGTGAGGACGAAGATTTCCTTCTCCTCATTAGGGATCCGCCTGGAGCGCTGGATCGGCTGCACCACCGCGAAATAGGTCGCGAATGACGCGAGCAGCGCCACGCCGACCCCGATCAGCGCGCCGGCATAGGTGTCGGTGTGCAGCACGCTGGCGGCGGCCCAGGCTGCCACCGCCGCCGCCACCATGATCGCGCCGTGCGACAGGTTGAGCACGCCGGAGACGCCGAAGATGAGTGTAAAGCCCATCGCGCCGAGCGCGTACAAGGCACTGACGGCAAACCCGTCGATCAGGATTTGTAAAGCTTGCATCTGAAAACGGCCGCGGCAGGACCTTAGCCTTCACTCCTCGAATCTCGGGACAAAACCAGGCTCCCGGACCTGGGTTGGTCCGGGAGCGCAATTGCTGGTCAGTTTGAGGTGACCTTGATGAAGCTTGGGAACTTCATCTGAGCCTTGGCGACGTCCTTCGGCCAGATCGCGACCTGCTGGCCGTCCTGCCACTGCAGCATCAAGCCGGTGATCAGGCCTTTGCCGTATTTGATGGAGTGGGTGAAGGGATCGTCCTTGCCATAGAACTGGACGCGGCCGATGGTGCCGACCCAATCGGTCTTTTCCAGCGCATCGACCAGCTTGTCGGCATCGGTCGAGCCCGCGCGCTTCACCGCATCGGCGATGTAATAGACCTCGTCATAGGAGGTGTAGCCGGCATAGGACGGATAATTGCCGAACCGCTTGTTGAAGCCTTCGGCGAAGGGAAGCGATTTCGGCGTCACGGCGACGCCAGTGCCGGAGACGCCCTGATAGATCACGCCATTGGCGGCGTCATTGGTGTCCTTGCCGAAGGTCGAGTTGGTCGCCTGCGAGGAGATGCCGAACATCGGGATCGGCACCTGCTGGTTCTTCCACTGCACCGTCGGCTGCACGCCGACATGCGAGATGCCGGTGATGATCACGTCGGGCTTGGATCCCTCGATCTTGTTGAAGATCGGGGTGAAGTCGGTGGTGTCGGGCGAGAAGCGGATGTGGTCCAGCACCTTCAGCCCGATCTTGGGCAGGCACTCCTCGTAGCCGACGTCGAGCGGCTTGGTCCAGGCGGCGTCCTCGCTCATGATGACAGCGCTTTGCATGTGCTTCTGGTCGACCAGAAGGTCCTTGGCGGCATCGCAGACCGACTGTGCAAGCGCGGCCGAGGTCAGGTAGCCGTGGAAGGTGTATTTGTTCTTCTCATAGTCGGCATGCACGCTCTTGCTGATCTCGTTGGAGGCCGCACCGGGCGTGATGAACGGGGTTTTCAGCCGGGCAGCCCAGGGCTCGAGCGCCAGCACCACCTCGCTGATATAGCTCGCGATGACAATATTGACGTGGTCCTCGTTGACCGCGCGCTGGAAGGCGCGGACGGAATCGGCCGACGAGGAGTGATTGTCATAGGTGACGATCTCGATCTTGCGGCCGTCGACGCCGCCCGCGGCGTTGATCTCGTCCGCGGCCATTTGCGCCGCCTGCGGGATCGATGCGCCGGCAATCGCCTGGGCTTCGGCAATGACGCCGATCTTGATGGGGTCGGCGGCAAGCGCCGGGTTAAGGCCGCTCAAAAGGCCCAACGCCGTTGCGCCAAGCAGCGCCGGCAGCGACCAATGCACAAAGGATGTCGTTTTCATCTGGGTCTCTCTCCGCATTATTATTGGTTTTGAGCTCTATTTCGCTTTTTGTTTGGTTTGTGTGGCGGCATTGTAACGGGGCCTGACGTTGCTGGCCAAGCAAAACCGAGCATGCCTCCGCTTCGCCAGCCCGAACTAAAGTCGAAGGCCTGTTTTATCAGCAGGCTCACGCATCGATAATGGCCACGGCGCGCGTCCAACCTGCGGAGGCGCGTTCAATCTTCACCGGAAAGCACGATATGGTGAATCCGGTCGAAGGCAGAAGTTCCAAATTGTGCAGCTTTTCGAGGTGGCAATAGCCGATATGGCGGCCCGCCTTGTGGCCTTCCCAGATCAGGCTGGCATCCCGGGTCTGCGCATACTTCTTCGCGGTGAAGACGAATGGCGCGTCCCAGCTCCAGCCGTCCGTGCCGGTGAGCCGCACGCCGCGCTCGAGGAGATACATGGTCGCATCATAGCCCATGCCGCAGCCGGAATTGACATAGTCGGGGCGGCCGAACTTCGCCCCGGCTGAGGTGTTGACGACGACGATCTCGAGCGGCGACAGCGTATGCCCGATGCGCTTGAGCTCGTCCTCAACGTCTTTCGCGGTTGCGACATAGCCGTCGGGGAGATGGCGGAAGTCGAGCTTGATGGCCGGCTGCAGGCACCATTCGAGCGGCACCTCGTCGATGGTCCAGGCGCGCTCGCCGCGATTCATGGTGGGATGGAAGTGCCAGGGCGCGTCGAGATGGGTGCCGTTATGGGTCGAGAGGTTGACCTGCTCGACCGCCCAGCCCTGGCCGTCGGGCAGATCCTCCGCCTTCAGCCCATCGAAGAACTGCAGCATCCGCGGCAGCCCCTGTTGATGGTCGATATACTGGATGGTCGGATGATTGCCGGGCGGATCGGCCGGCACGTCATTCTGCAGGGCGACGGAAATGTCGATCAGCCTTCGCGCCATGGCGCGTCCTCCCTGGTGATCTCAGAAAGCCGGAAGCGCGATTCCACCGCGCTGGACTGTGATGAGATTAGGTTCAGTGGTCGCCGCGGCGTACACCTCTCCCCAGCGGGGAGAGGTCGGATTGCACCCGGCGATGCGCAGCATCGTCCGGGCGCAATCCGGGTGGCCGCAGCGTCATCGAGAGAGCGTAACCCCTCACCCGGAGCGCATCTTTCGATGCGATCCGACCTCTCCCGATGGGAGAGGTGAACCGAGTCTGCGGCTCGAACGGCATCAATCAAATTCATCGCGCTTCACGCATTGAAGTTGAACAGCTTCGCCGCGGTGCGGCCGAGAATGTCCGCTCTCTCGTCATCGCTGAGCGTGGTGCAGGCGAAGATGTGATCGACCGGCTGCATCTGCCAGGGATAGGGATAGTCGCTGCCGAGCACGATCTGGCCGGCGCCGACTTGCGCCGCGAGATGGCGGATCGCCTCGGGCGTGAAGACAAGCGAGTCGAAATAGATCTGCTTCAGATATTCCGTCGGCTGCTTTTTCAGCTTGATGTCCGGATTGCAGCCCTTAGGACCGACGAGGCAGGCATGGTCGGAGCGGTCGGCATAGGAGGGCAGGTAGCCGCCACCATGGGCCGCTATCACCTTCAGGCCGGGGAAGCGGTCGAAGGTGCCCTCGAAGATCAGATGCGAGAGCGCGATCGTCGTCCCTAACGGATTGGAGATGGTGTTGCCGAGCCAGCCATTGCCGGCGAGGCGCTTGTTCAGTTCGGGAGTGCCCTGGGGGTGAATGAACAGGGGAACGCCGAGCTCTTCGGCCTTGGCCCAAACGGGAAAGAATCTCGGATCGGAGAATTCGACGCCGTTGACGACGTCGCCGATTGCCGCCCCCTTCAAGCCCTGCTTCTTGATCGCGGCCTCGAGCTCCTTCACGGCCAGGTCGGGCGCCTGAAGGGTGAGGGAGGCAAAGCCCGCGAAACGGTCGGGCTTGGCGGCGCACAGCTCGGCGAGCTTCTCGTTCTGGATCTTGACGATCTGCTCCGCAAGCTCGCGATCTCGGTCATACCAGAACGGGTTGATCGAGAGCACTTCCAGGTCGACCGCCTGCGAGTCCATCGCGGCAAGGCGCTGGTTGATGTCGATGAAGGCCTCTTCCGCGCCGTTGACCGGCGGCACCTGCAGCTTTTGCGCGTCAGCGCCGAGCAGCGCGCCGGCCTCGTGGAAGTGGCAATGGGAATGGACGTCGATGGTCTTGATGTGTTTGCCATTGACCATGACCGGCAGCTTCTGGCGCGGCGCGCTTTGCGCATGCGCGCCCTTGAGCATGCCGCAGCTGCAAAAGACGACGCCGGCGGCGGCGCCCGTTTTGAGAAAATCACGGCGCGTGCTCATGCTGGCTTCCTCCCTGGATTTTGTTTCTCTTGGCCACAACCTAGGACAGCCGAGCCACGCACAGCAAGATGCCCGCCAACACGCCCGGCGCATGGCTGATCAGCCTAATGCAGGATCTGCCCGGGCAGCCAGAGCGATATCGCGGGGATGTAGGTCACGAACATCAATACGGCAAACATCACCGCATAGAACGGCCAGATCTTGCGCATCACCTCCTCGATCGTGACCTTGCCGACCGCGCAGCCGACGAACAGGATCGATCCGACCGGCGGATGGCACAGGCCGATGCCGAGATTGAGCAGCATGATCATGCCGAAATGCACGGGGTTGACGCCGAAGTTCTGCATCACCGGCAACAGGATTGGCGTCGCGATCAGGATGGAGGGCGCCATGTCGACCAGGGTGCCGAGAAGAAGCAAGAGCACGTTGATGAGCAGCAGGATGACGTATTTGTTGCTGGAGATGGACAGGAAGAAGGCCGTCATCTTGGCCGGCATCTGGGTCAAGGCCATGATGTAGCCGACGCTGGAGGCGCAGGCGATCAGGGTCATGACCATCGCGACCGTGCGCAGGGTCCGGTGCAGGAGTACGGGCAGGTCGCGCCAGCGATAGTCGCGATAGATGAACATGGTGACGAAGAACGCCCAGACGCAGGCGACCGCGCCGGCCTCGATGGCGGTGAAGACGCCGCCCAGGATGCCGCCGAGGATGATCACCAGCGTGATCAGGCCCCAGGCCGCATCGATCGTGATACGAACCGCGTCCTTGGCCGGCACCATCTGCCCTTGCGGATGGCGCTCGCGATAGGCGATCACCACGCAGAGGATGATCAGCGAGAGCCCGAGCAGCAGCCCCGGGAAAACACCCGCCATGAACAGCGCGCTGATTGAGATCGTGCCGCCAGTGGCGAGCGAATACAGCACGGCATTGTGGCTCGGCGGCACCAAGAGCGCCTGCACCGAGGAGGTGATGGTGAGGTTGGTCGCGAACACGCGCGGATAGCCGTTGCGCTCCATCTGCGGGATCATCACCGAGCCGATGGCGGAGGTGTCGGCGACGGCCGAGCCCGAGATGCCGCTCAAGAACGTCGTCGCCAGCACGTTGACGATGGAGAGCCCGCCGCGGAGCCGCGTGAAGCCGACCAGCACGTCGGCAAAGGCGACCAGCCGCCTTGCCATGCCGCCTTCGGCCATGATTGCACCCGCAAGCACGAAGAAGGGGATGGTCAGCATGGCGACCTTGCTGACGCCGTCGGAGATTTTCAGCATCAATGCTTCGAGCGGGATGCCGATCGAGAGCGCGCCGGCGATCGCAGCCATTGCCAGCGAGTAGGCGATGGGCATGCCGATCAGGAAGCAGAATGCCATTGTCGCGAGCAGGACGAAGATATCCATGGGTGCCTCTCAGGCTTTCTCGCGCCAGGGTTCAGTCGAAGGGCGCGGCTTCGGAGCCGTGCTGGATCGGATCGGGTGGCAGCCCCAGGAAGATCCGCTCGATGATGAAGAGCAGAAGGCAGACGCCGCCGATCGGGATCGGCAGATAGGTGATGCCCACGGAAAGAAACGGAAAATCGGCGATGGTGTTGTGCCAGGTCACCTCGACCAGCCGCTCGCCCCAGATGATCATGAACAGCGCGATCATGGCCATCAGCAGCTGCACCAAGAGGTCAACCAGCCGCCGTCCGAGCGGCGGCAGCTTGCCCGCGAAATAGCCGACGTTCATGTGCAGGTTGAGCCGGTAGGCGGCGGCAGCGCCAATGAAGGTCAGCACGATGGTGAGCAGGATCGCGAGCGGCTCGGGCCAGGACGCCGCGCTGTTGAGCACATAGCGGGTGAACACCGCGTAGGGGATGACGGCGGAAATCAACACCAGCGCCGTGGTGCCGACCACGACGCAGGCGAGATACAGATAATCCATGGTGCGCCGAAACAGCCCGGCCATGCGAGAACTCCGATTTAGAGCGACGGTGCGTCCGGAATGTCAGATGGTCTGGATCCGCTTGATCATGTCCTGGTATTTCGGGCCGTATTTGTCCCACACCGGCTTCACCGCCGCCTGGAACGGCGCCTTGTCGGCGATCTCGACGATCTCGCAGCCGGCGGCCTTGGCCTTGTCCATCGCCTCTCGCTCATACTTCTTCCAGAGCTCGCGCTCCTCGAACTGCGCTTCGCGGGCGAATGTCTTGATCAGCTTCTGGTCGTCGGGGCCAAGCGCGGTCCAGGCGCGCTTGGAGAACAACAGCACCTCGGGGATGATCAGGTGCTCGGTCAGCGAATAGTATTTTGCCGCCGTGTAGTGGTTGGAGAACACGTAGCTCGGCGGATTGTTCTCGGCGCCGTCGATCACGCCCGTCTGCAGCGACGAGAACACCTGGTCGTAGCCCATGGCGATGCCGTTGCCGCCGAGCGCGTTCATCATGTCGATGAAGATCGGGTTGCCGATCACCCGGATCTTCAGGCCCTTCAGGTCCTCGACCCCCTTGATCGGATGCTTGGTGTTGTAGATCGAGCGCGCGCCGGCATCCATCCAGCACAGCGCAACCAGGTTGGCATTGGCATTGGCGGTGATCCTGTCGAGCAACTCCTGGCCGATCGCGCCGTCCATCATCGCTTGCGCATGCGCGGTGTTCTTGAACAGGAAGGGCATGTTGACGACATTGATGTCGTCGACGATCGGGCCGAGCGCGCCGGCCGAGACGCGCAGCATCTGGATGGCGCCGATCTGGGTCTGCTCGATGGTCTCCTTCTCGCCGCCGAGCTGGGCGGAGGGATACATCTGCACCGAGAGGCGCCCGTTGGTCGCGGCGTCGAGCTTCTTGCCGAGGCTTTCGGTCGCGGCAACCGTCGGATAGCCAGCGGGCTGCACGTCGGACGCCTTGAAGGTGGTTTTGGACTGCGCCGAGGCGGTCGAAACCGGAACGGCGGCGGCGGCCATGGTCGCAAAGCCCGCAGTCAGTTTGATGAAGTCGCGGCGTTTCATGAAATCCTCCCATTGTTGTTCTGGTTGAACTGTCGGGCGCGACGCGTGCGCGCCCGGTGCGTCAGGCCTATTGGTCGAAAAACTCCGGATTGGTGTGCTGGGTCGCGGAGATGTCGAGCAGCAGCCGCGCGAGATGCTTCTCCATGGCAATGCGCGCTGCCGCCGGATCGTGCGCCTCGATCGCGTCAAGGATCGGCTCATGCTCCGCGATCACCTGGCTCATGCGCCCCGCCACCGGCAAGGTCAGCCGGCGATAGCGGTCGACATGAACCTTGACCTGCAGGATCAGCCGCCAGATGCCGGGATACCCGGCGATCTCGGCGATGGCCGAATGAAAAGCTTCGTCCGCGAGGTGAAAGCCGTCGCGGTCTCCGGCCGCATCTGCTTCGCGCTGGCGCTGCACGATGGCCTGCAGGTTCATGACCTGGCTCGGCGTGGCGCGCTCGGCCGCCATGCCCGCGGTGGTTTCCTCCAGCGCCTTGCGGATGATGATCGCCTCCGGCAGCGCCGCGAGCGGAATGCGCGAGACGAAGATGCCGGACTGCGGGAAGATATCGACGAGTCCTTCGTCGGCCAGTTTCAGAATCGCTTCGCGCACCGGCGTCCGGCTGAGGCCATAGGAGAGGGCAATCTCGGCTTCGGAGATCGCTTCTCCTGGCCGGCGCTGCAGCGACACCAGCTCGTCACGCAGCTCGGAATAGATCCGCGATGACGCCGTCGCCCGCCGCGGCCCTTTCCCGCGGCCGATGTTGGCGGGCGCTTTGCGGAGGGAGCGGGCGGCCGACGCCCTCTTGCTGGTCACGCGTGCGCGCATCTTCTGTTCTCGCAACTAATATATTAGTATATGACCGGGCCAGACTTGGCAAATGATCAATTGCGCGCGTTGTTGTGCGGCGCGACAAAGGTCCACAAAGGTCAAAGTCCACAAAGGGAGGTGCGCCAGTGACGGATTATCGCAAGCTGTTCGATCTCACCGGCAAGACCGCGGTCGTGCTTGGCGCAGCCTCGGGCATCGGCAAATCCTCGGCGGAGGCACTTGCCGCGCTCGGTGCCCGCGTGCTGTGCGCGGACAGGACGAAGGAGGGCGCTGACGCAACCGCGGCCGCCGTTCGCGAGCATGGCGGTTCGGCCGAGGCCATGGCCTGCGACGCAGCAAACAGCACCGAGGTTGCCGCGCTCGCAGGTGCAGCGATGCAGACGTTCGGCCGCATCGACATCGCGGTGACCACGCCCGGCCTCAACATTCGCAAGACGATCCTCGACTACACCGAGGAGGACCTCGACCGCGTCATCAATCTCAATGTCAAGGGCACAGTGTTCTTCTTCCAGGCTTTCGGCCGCCTCATGGTCGAGCAGAAGGCCGGCAGCCTGATCGCCTGTTCCTCGGTGCGTGCGGTGACCATCGAGCCGGGCCTTGCGGTCTACGGCTCGACCAAGGCGGCCATCGGCCTTCTGGTGCAGGGCTTTGCCTCGGAGGTCGGCCGCTTTGGGGTGCGCGTCAATGCGATTGCACCGAGCATTGTCGAGACCGCGCTGACCGCGCCGTTCAAGCAGCGGCCGGACATCTATCATCTCTATGCCGGCCACACCGTGTTCAACCGCTGGAGCAGCGCCGACGAGGTCGCGACTGCCGTCGCCTATCTCGCCTCGGATGCCGCGAGCTATGTCAGCGGCACCACGCTGTTCGTCGACGGCGGCTGGACCGCCGTGGATGGCCCGCCGACCGGCTTGACGCAGCTCGCGAAGTGACCGGGGTCGGTTGTGACCATGGCAGGCGTTGACTTCGCCGGCAACTGCCGCTGATCTCCCGGTTCAAACAAGGTTGGAGTTCGACCGATGCAGGTCGTGGGACTTGATCATGTGCAGCTTGCGATGCCCGCGGGCGGCGAAGCGGCGGCCCGCTCGTTCTATGCCGAGCTGCTCGGGATTCCCGAAGTCAGCAAGCCGGCCAACCTGGCCAAGCGTGGCGGCTGCTGGTTCGAGCGCGGCGCCTTGAAACTCCATCTGGGCGTGGAGCAGGATTTTCGCCCCGCCCGGAAGGCGCATCCGGCGCTGCTTGTTTCGGACCTGCCCGCGCTGATCAAGCGCCTGTCTGACGGCGGGTTTCAGGTGGTCGAGGACGAACCGCTCGCAGGCTATGCGCGTTGCTTCGTCAATGATCCCTTCGGCAATCGCATCGAGCTGATGGAGCCTGTCGCAACTTAGGGCAGGCCGCCCATCACGCCGCGCCGGGCCGCCACGCGATGACGCCCTCGGTCCGCGCTCTCACCTCGGGCGAAGCGAGGCAGGTCGCGACCGCCTCGTAGCCGGGCGCGCCGGGATAGGGCACGACGCGCGTCGGCGGAGAGTGATTGGCGGGGCACAGGATGATCGCCTCGTCCGGGCCGACGGCAGCAAGGTCCAGGATTGCGGATGATCGCGTCAGCAGGAACAGCCGGCGACCGCCGGAGGCGGCGCGCTGGCGCAAAT
>Ga0209062_1002694_pt1 | contig 22726 bp, 21 predicted proteins | sample Coa_R2_2_FD_187158 | JGI IMG/M metagenome (GOLD analysis project Ga0209062, IMG submission 187158) | Surface soil microbial communities from Centralia Pennsylvania, which are recovering from an underground coalmine fire - Coalmine... | ecosystem: Environmental > Terrestrial > Soil > Unclassified... | reverse complement strand
ACCACGCCGATGGCCAGGGTGCCGGCCGCGTGCGCCGGTGTTGCGCGGTCTACGCAAAGGCCGGCGGTCAGGCCGGCCAGGATGGCGACGGCCAGGGCAGATCGGCTGAAAGGATACGAGCGCCTCATTCGAACCTCCTTGGTGACGTGAAACTCACGGACAATAGGCCAGGGACGCTACGGGTAGCACGCAACATGCCACGCACAACCCGAGGCTACATTATAGCGCGGCCGGGTGACGGCGCGTGTGAGCTATCGGGCTTCGATCGGTCCGTCCCAACCGCGGCACCCGTGACGCCCGATCGGCGGCTATGGGTGCGGCTGTGTTGCTTTCCCGGAGAGCGGTGCAGCGAACGGGCGACGTCGCCGCTAGCTCCCGCTCGCACCATCTATGCCGTATGCTGAGGGTAAGAATGCCGAGCACCGGGAGAGGAGCGATGGTCGCCGATGTCTTGGTCGCGCCGTGGGCCGAGCCCATGCCGCCACCTTATAGCGGGCGGTTCTTCACTGCCGCCGCCCTGTCCGCCCTGCCGGACGACGGCTGGCTCCACGAATTGGTGATGGGGCGCTTGGTCCGCATGCCGCCGCCCAAATCACGCCACGGTTATCTGGAGGCCCGGTTGGGCTCCGCGCTCTACACCTACGTCGAGCAGCAGGGGCTGGGTCGTGTCTATGTGGGAGAGACCGGCTTTGACCTGACCCTGCCCGGCGAAGCCGTAGAAACCGTGCTCGGTGCCGATATCGCCTTCGTGCGTGCGGGGCGCGTGTCCCCAGATGAGTTCGAGGACGAGGACGAACCGTACTTCCGCGGGGCACCCGATTTGGCGGTCGAGGTGGCCTCACCCTCGCAGTACCGTCCCGAAATGAACGCGAAAGCGTGGCAATGGTTGCACCGTGGCACGCACCTGGTCTGGGTCGTCTGGCCCACGCGCCGGGAAGTCGATGTCTGGACGCCGGGGCAAGAGGTGCCGCTGACGCTGCATACCGCCGAGATTCTTGACGGACGAGAGGTAGTACCCGGCTTCACATACGCCATAGCCGATCTCTTCGCCTAACGGGCTTGGGGAACGTTGTCTCCGCTCCTATGGCCCGAAGCCGAGGCCGCGTTCCTTGAGGCTGACGAAGCGCTGGTGGCCGATCACGAGGTGGTCCAGCACCTCGATGTCCAGCAGCTTACCGGCCTGGACGATCTCGCGCGTGACCGCCACGTCCTCGGGCGAGGGGGTGGGGTCGCCGCTGGGGTGGTTGTGGACGACGATGAGGGAGACCGCGTTGTGCTTGACCGCCTCGCGGAAGAGCTCGCCGACGCGGATGACGGCGGTGTTGGCCGAGCCCTGGTAGATGACCGGCGAGCCGATCACGTAGTTCTTGGTGTTTAGCAGGACTGTCCTCATAACTTCCTGCTCTAATAGGCCCATTTCCAGCATCAGTAAATTGGCCACGTCGCCCGGCGAGCGAACCTGGATGCGTGCCGCGGCGGGGTCGGCCATCAGCACCAGCAGGCGACGGCCCAGCTCCAGCGCGGCCTTGAGCTGGGCGCTCTTGGCCAGCCCCAGGCCGTGCTCACCGGCCAGTTCGGTCATGCTGACGTTGGACAGTCCCACCAGGCCGCCCTTCTGAGTCAGCAGCCTCTGAGAGAGCGCGACCACGTCTTCGCGGGCCGTCCCGGTGCGCAGGATGATGGCCAGCAACTCGGCGTTGGAGAGCGCGCGGGCGCCATGGCGTTCCAATTTCTCGCGCGGGCGCTCGCTTTCAGGCCACTCTTTGACGCTCAGCCGATAGTCACTCACGCGCGGCATTGTACCACAGGCCGAGGCGCCGCAACAGCGCACCGCTTAATATATTGACATGGATCGATGAATCGCATATAGTGCTCTCATGAGCACTGGTACGCGCACGCCGCCGCTGCCGCGGCGCCACAAGAACGATCCTTGCTGTCCGCCCCCGCACGCCCCGTCCTTGACGCTAGAGCGGACGGCAGCGCTCGCCGACCCGACTCGCCTGCGCCTGCTTGACCTGATCGCCCAGCAAGAGGATCCCCTGTGCGTGTGCGAGATCACGCCCCAATTCGCCCAGCTCCAGCCCACCATCAGCCACCATCTGCGCGCGCTGCGGGAGGCCGGTTTGATTGAGACGGACCGGCGCGGGATCTGGGCCTACTATGGGTCCACCGACATGGGAAGGAGGACCTTGCAGACCATTCAGGCGCTTCCCTGACAGCCCTCCATTTTTTTTGCCCCGATTCATCGACGTGCGTCGATAAGGAGACGAGAATGACCCAGGAGACTCTCAATAGCGCCCGCTACGCCGAGGCTGCCCGCGCCGTGCAGGCGGGCGGGGCCGGCTGTTGCGGCGGCGCCCGCTGTCAGGCCGATGACCCCATCACCGGCGGCCTGTACAGCGATGCCGAGACGCGCGGTCTGCCCGAAGACGCGCTCCTCGCCTCGCTTGGCTGCGGCAATCCCACCGCGCTCATCGACCTCCAGCCGGGACAGACCGTGCTGGATCTCGGCTCGGGTGGCGGCATAGACGTGTTGCTCAGCGCCAGGCGCGTCGGCCCGACGGGCTTCGCCTTCGGCCTGGACATGACCGACGAGATGCTGGCCCTGGCAGAGACCAACAAGGAGAAGGCTGGCGCGACAAACGTGGCCTTCCTCAAAGGGCGCATCGAGGAGATCCCCCTGCCGGCGGAATCCGTGGACGTGGTGATCAGCAATTGCGTCATCAATCTCTCGGCCGACAAAGGCCGGGTGTTGCGCGAGGCCTTCCGCGTGCTCAGGCCCGGCGGACGCTTCGCCGTCTCCGACGTGGTCGCCGACGGGGCTGTGCCGGATGAACTGCGCCGCGACATGGAGGCCTGGGTGGGCTGCCTGGCCGGCGCGCTGGAGATCGATACCTACAAGGCGCTGCTGGCCGGCGCCGGCTTCGAGGAGATCGACGTGCAGATCACACGTCGCTACACGGTCGCGGACACAGGCCTCGACCCGTCGGCGCTGCCGGCCGGCTGGGAGGCGGGTGACGGCAAGCTGGCCGGCGCCTTCGTGCGGGCTACCAAACCGCTGCCGGCAGTGTCGAGCGCGCCGAAGGGCTTTGAGAAGGCCGGTGGCCTGCCCGTGGCGACGCCTGCCCGGTCCTGTTGCGGCGATTCCTAGTGCGCGTGAATAAGAGGCCACGGATTCACTTTCTGTGCACGCACAACTCGGCGCATTGAATCAACTCGCCCCCACCAGCCCGCAGAAGATCCGGTCGAACATCCAAATGGATCGTCCGCGTTGACAGGCCGGGGGCTGACCTGATAGGGTGCACGACGTGAGCAGCACCGGCGCTGCCAGGGAGAGTGAACACGGGGAGGTCGCATGTTGCAGGTCATCGGCGCGGGATTTGGACGCACCGGCACAATGTCGTTGAAGGCCGCCCTGGAGCAACTGGGGTTCAACCCTTGCTATCACATGGTCGAGGTCTTCTCCCACCCGGACCACATCGCCTTGTGGCGGGCCATCGGGGAGGGGCAACCCGCCGACTGGGAAGGGCTGTTCCGGGGCTACCAGGCCGCCGTGGACTTGCCCGCCAGCGAGTTCTACGAGCAGCTCATGCAGGCGTATCCCGAGGCCAAGGTGGTGCTCACGGTGCGCGATCCCGCGCAGTGGTATGAGAGTGCCAGCAGCACGATCTTCCGGGTGGGGCGGGACGAGCGGCCCTTTGACCCTCCGCCGGGTTTCATGGAGATGGTCGGAGCCATCATGCGGCGCTTCTGCCCCGAGGGCGTGGACGACCGGGCCGCGGCCATTGCTGCCTTCGAGCGGCACAACCGCCAGGTGCAGGAACGAGTGCCCCCGGAGCGGCTGCTGGTATACGAGGTGCGTGACGGTTGGGAGCCCCTGTGTCGCTTCCTGGGCGTTGACGTACCGGGCGCGTCCTTCCCACGCCTGAACGACCGTCAAGAGTTCCAGAATAGGACAAGAATACCCGGCGCAGGACCCGGGCCACATCCCGGCTGATAGGCCGCCGTTATGCCACTATTAGGCTAGCGGTCGACTTCCTCCGGCAGTTCGTACCACAGCTTGCGCCGGCCAATCTTGTCACGCAGTCGCCAGCCGAGCGATTTCGGCGCGGCATCTATCGCCGAGACCAGGGCGTCCGTCCGCGCCTGTGCGCGGCCGATGTCGTCCCGGGCCGAGAGGATCTGCGGCGCACGGTCGCGCACGGCCTGCAGGTTGTCGCGCAAGGTGGTGTGCCAGCCCCAGTCGTTGGCGCAGAGCCGCGCGATGTAGGCGCTGCTGAGGGACGTTGGGCCGTCCTCCTCGACCGGTTCATACTGGACGAGCAGGGCCAGGGCGTCTACGATGTCCTTGGCGTTCAGTTGCACGATCTGCAGCTTGAGCAGGAGCAGGTCCGACGGCGCGAGCGCCGGCCCGGCCATCGTCACGCGCGGCTCCAGATCGAGCTTGTGGCACATCTCGAAGGTGCCCAGAAAGACGTCGATCTGCCGGCCATGTTCCTGGTCGTAGAACAAGAGGCGCGTGGCGCCGTGTAGGGCGTTGAAGTGGCTGTTCGGCACGTAGCCCTGTTCGGACAACACCTCGCGCACGAGCCGCGAGGCGCGCCGGGGTGCGGCAAAGTCGATGTCCGCGTAGGTGCGGCTGAGCTCAGGGCGGCGCATCGCCTCGGGACAGCGCAGACGAACGGCCACGCCTCCCAACAGACGCAGGGCAGCTCCGCGCGCCTCCGCCTCTGCCACCAGGCGCGTGGCTTCATCGACGATATCCGCAACCCGCACGCCCATGCGCCTTCCCCCTCCGCTCCATCTGCGTACATCGTTCCGCCCGCGGCGGCCGGCGGGAACAGGATCTACCCCGTGACAAACTGCCAGCGCTTGACCTGGCCCTTCTCCAGCACGACCAGCACGCCGTCGATCGCGCCGCTGTTATAGTTCGAGCCGGGGTTCACGCACAGCGTCCGGCCAATCTTCTTGACGCCCTTCGATTCGTGGATGTGACCGTGCAGACCGAGCAAGGGCTGATAACGCTCGATCGCCGCCCGCACGGCGGTTGAGCCCACCGGCACCATAATCGGCTGGCCGCCGCTGCGCTGTGGCCGCAACTCGCTGTCCAGGAGCGGCGCGGAATCCAGGTCCGACCCGTAGGGCGGGACATGCAGATTGAAGATGGCCCGGCTCATATCCGGCACCTGGGCGGCCAGCGCGTCGATCCGCGCGGCAAGCTGCTCTTCGGGCAGCTCGCGCGGGCTATCCCACGGCGTCGGGTTGGCGTAGCCGAGCGAGAGCAGGGTATAGCCGTCGCCGAGGTCGATGACCTGGCCATCGCAGTTGCGCACCCGCCCCTCGGGTTTGAAAGCCCGGTCGATGACCCAGGCGTCGTCGTTGCCGGGCATCACATAACAGGGCAGCTGGCTTTGGGTCAGCTTCTCCTCCGCGATCTGCAGCCAGCCCGCGAAGGTCTGCTCCATCAGACGGTCGAACAACGCGTCTTGCTGGGCGGGGTCAGCGGCCACGGCGTCCAGCTCCTCGGGCCGGCAGCGGTAGGGATACATGCCGTTGAACCGGATGTCGCTCTCAAGCTGGGCCAGCTCCTCGTCGGTGCGCCCGGTGACTCGGCGACCAAGAAAGGTGCCCTGCCAGCTACCGTCGGGCTGGATGACGATGGGCACGATACCCTTGCCGGTGACGTCACCGCCCATAATCAAGATGTCCGCGCGATAGAAAGGCCCCGCGTTGAGGAACTTCCGCCAGCATTTCTCCGAGCCGTGGATATCGGAGGCGTAATAGATGGTCGTCCGGCTCATGCGGGCATTCTACACGGCCGTGCCGCATCGTTCAACTCGACGCGGCCATCTGCCCGCTTGTCGCGTTCAGAAGACTCACCTGCCCGCTATTCCCCCCCGACGAGAATGCGTCCAGCTCGCTCATCTACTGCCACGGCGAGAGCATCGGTGCCCACGGGAGCGGCCACCCGGCGCACAAGCCGTCCGGTTCGGGCATCGAGCATGCACACGTCGACACCGCGATGGGTCGCCGCCAGGACAAACAAATGTCCGCCGCGCTCCGCGACGCCCGGCTTACCCAGGAGAGGAGCGCCAGCCCCAGCAGAGTTGGGACAACCTGTCGCAGCGTCACACTCCACCTCTGCTGTCAGGCGCGCTAGCCCGCGCCTTGCCTGTTTCCTACCATTACGGCCCGTGCCCGCCAGTACACGGTGCCACCAGCGAGGATTCTCTCTACAAACATGTTATCTAGCCCGGGCAGGATGCTCAATCCATCGTGCAATTGGCGCAAGCGCCGCCAAGTAGATCGAGCATCCCGCCCGTGGGGGTCAGGATGGCGGAATCTCCGTGTAGACGAGGTCGAGATCGAAGCCCTGCGCGCGGCGGACGGCCCTGGCCACGAAGTAGGCGGCCGCGAAGACGATGGGAACGCCGACCGTGCCCAGGACCACCTTCCAGGCGTCGAGGCCTGTCAGCGTCGTGACGTGCGTCATGAGCAGGATGAAGGCGAAGGCGGCAACCACCAGCGTCCCGACGCTCGCCACCGGCAGCAGAGGGATGCCGGCCCAGCGCATCGACGCCGCGGTGGTCCGCCGCAGCTCCGCCTGGCGAGGGCTGAAGCTCAGCACCAATCCGGCGACCGCCGAGCTGATGCTGGGTCCGAAGCTCAGGAAGATGGCGATCGAGAAGACGGTGAAGAAGGTGGACTGGAAATAGGCGGAGAGCACGGCGGCCAGGATGCCGAGCACCGTTGTCACCGCGATGGCCGTGACAGGGGTGTGGGTGCGCTCGTTGACGTCGGCCAGGCGGCGCGGCAGCACACCGTCGAAGGCATAGGCGAAGAGCGAGCGCACCACCGCGACGATGTTGATGTACACGGCGGGGTAGAACCAGGCCAGGAAGGTGAAGGCGATCAGGCCGTCGATCAGCGGGTTGTTGGCGACCAGGCTGGCGAACAGCGAGTAGTACGGCCCGACCGGCAGCGCGTAGTGGGCCGCGTCGTTAGTGGAGACCCAGTTGATCGCGCCCAGGAAATCCTCGCCGACACGGTCGAGCAGCAGAGCGGCGATGGCGATCTGCACGAGCCCCTGGGTGATCCCTGCGCCGAGCATGATGCGCAACTGCCGCGGGCCGTCGTTGGCGCGGCGCAACTCGGCGGCCATGTAGGTCGACCACCAGACGTAGTTGACCACGCCGAAGCCGATGTAGATGGTGGGCAGGGTTGAGGCCCAGTCGTGCCCCGTCTGCGAGGTTGGCTTGAGCCCGCCCTTGGCGGCGTCGGCCAGGAAGTAGGCGTAGCTATTGGCCTGGTGCGTGTAGGGCTGGGCGAAGGCGTTGAAGGCGTTGACGATCGACTGGTGGCTGGTGAAGAGCAGGACCAGCGCGGTGATCAGCAGCCCGATCCCCGCGATGACGTAGCAGATGTTCTCGACCTGCAGCGAGGTCTTGGTCGACAGGAAGCTCAGGAAACCCATCACCACGATCAGCACGGCGGCGATCAGGAAGACGGTCGTTTGATTGGCCGGGATAGTGTTGGCGAGGTCGCCCCAGAATTTGTTGTGGGTCAGCGTCGCGAAGGTCGCGAGCACCGGGCCGAGGCCGATGGTGGCCAGGTAGACGGACCAGAAGCCCATGGCCAGGACCGACGCGACGATCGCTCCGCTGCCGTTGCCGGCCATGGCGATGGCCGGATGGGTGATGCGGCTCACGAAGGCGTAATCGCCCCCGACGCGCGGCATCGACGCGGTCAGCAGCGCCATCATGACCCAACTGAAGACGCTGAGCACGGCGGCGATGAACAGCCCCAGCACAAGGTTGGTGTGCGGGAAGGTGGCCAGGGCGTAGAACATCGACAGCGCCAGGTTCAGGCCCCATGGTCCCGTCGAGGCCATCGAGAAAATGTACATATCGATTGCGCTGGCTTCGCGTACCAGGCCGGTGGCCTTGCGGGCAAATAGCTCGGGCGCCGCCGACGTGGAGGTGCCCGAGGTCGATGAGGTGAAAGGCGGATTCATTGTGCTCTCCTTGTACAACAATGTCCCTCAGTTCATGGGCTGCTGGATTGCACCGTGCGGCTCTCGCCCCTCCTTTCAGCCGGGGCCGAACCGGCCCCGTTGTACTGTAACCCCTCTGAAACAGCACTAAGCAAGTGCTGGTATGTTCACGTGCGGCCGCCGGCGGTCCCAGGCAGACTGATCCGGGCACGAGCTTCCCGGCGTCTACTTAGGCTCCGTGCGCGGTCATCCCCCCGTCGACCGTGAGCGCCGCGCCCGTCACGAAGGCTGCCTCGTCGCTCGCCAGATACAGCGCGGCGTTGGCCACATCGATGGGCCGGCCGAGCACGTGCATCGGATGCAGGGCGCGGAACTCCTCCTCGGCCACCGCGGGGTCCTCCTGGGCCTTGATGAAGTTCCACGTCATGTCGGTGCCGATGACGGCCGGGCAGACGGCGTTGCAGCGAAGACCCTGCCTGGCGTAATCCAGGGCCGTGGTCTGGGTCAGCATGATCAGGCCCGCTTTCGAGGAGTTGTACGGCGCGTCGCCCTCCCAGGCCTGGACGCCGCAGACGGAGGCGATGTTGACGATGGAGCCATGTCCGGACTTGAGCAGCTCGGGGACGGCGTACTTTGTCATCAGGAAGGGGCCGGTCAGGTTGGTGCGCAGGATGGCATCCCAGGTCTCTTCGTCGAATTCGTGCACGGGCCGGAAGGTGGTGATGTCGATGCCCGCGTTGTTGACCAGGATATCGAGCCGGCCCAGGGCCGAGACGGCCTCATCCACCAGGCGCCGCGCATCGGCCGGATTGCCCACGTCGCCCAGCAGCGCGACCGCTCGGCCGCCGGAGGCATTCACCCCCGCGACGACCTCCTCCAGGGCCTCGCGATTGCGTATGGCTACGGCGGCGACGGCCGCACCCTCCTCGGCGAAGCGCTCGACGATGGCGCGACCAAGGCCGCGCGACGCCCCGGTCACCAGTGCGGCCCGGCCCGCGAGGCGGCCGGTCCGTGTAGCCCCACCTTGTTGTTCGACCATCGTGCCCCCTGTCGCTCCCGAGCTATGTACCGTAGCCGGCGGCCGTTGGCTGCGAACGGCGCCCGACGGTCCATGTTGGGCAAGTAAGGCCATGGTAGCAGCAGGTCATCCGGGCTGTCAATTCGGTCGCCCGCAGGCTTCCTTACGTTGCATTATTGTCGGCCGATTACGCAGACTTTGCCGGTCCACCGCCTCACCTTCTCCTGACGACGCCACGCGGCCGTCAAGGCACGATCACCGTTTCCAGCCCCAGCAGGCGGCCCACTTTCTCAATGGCCGGGGCCTCGTGTCCTACCCCGAGCGCCACGTGGTGCGTCGGCCCTTCGGCGCACCAGCGGTCGATGAACTCGTCCGGCGGCAGCGCGAAACGCAGGCGGCTGTTGGTGTTGCCGATGCGCAGGATCGCGCCCGGCAGCGACTCGCCCTCCGCCGCCAGCAGCTTGAGGCGCCCGTCCGCGGTCTGCGTCAGGCCCAGGATGGTCACCGGCCCGGCCTTGACGTTGAATTCGACGGCAAGGCCGGCGCCGGCCTTGCCATGATAGAGGCCCAGGCCGCGCAGGATGGGGCGCCGGTCGCTGATGGCCAGATGCCCGGGGCCGTCGTGGCCCATCAACAGGAAACCCTCGTTCAGGTCCATGGCATAGAATTCGGTAAACGATCCGCCGATGCCCAGCCGGTCAAGTAGCAGCATCGCCACAGTATTTTTCAAGTCGCCCTCGCCGGCGCAGGGGACTCCGCGCGCGGTGAGGCGCGAGCCGCCAAGGATCAAACTGGCACCTAACTCCCCGAAGGGGCCGCGCCCGCGATAGTAGTAGCAGAGGCCGTCGAGTCGGTAGTCGGCCACCAGGCGATCCATCCCCGCCGCCACGTGCGCAGCCCAGGTGAGCTGGTCGTCGCGCACGCTCGCATCGAGATCGAAGGTGGCGCGCGTCTCATCGCGCACCCGTGCCACCTCGTCGGAGCCCACCGCCTCCACGCAGAACTGCAGGTCGTCCATCTCCAGCATCTCGACGTGCAGGCCCAGCTGGGCATGGTGCTGGGTGAAGTCGGAATACAGATCTAGCATGCCCGGGTAGGTATGGCCGAGGAAGCCGATCCGCGCACGGCGCAGAGCGCGCACCGCGGCAGAGGCGCGGCACCAACTCAGGATCTCGCGCCAGGCGCGCGTGTCGTCGGCACCGTCGAGTAGCCCTGAGACGACCTGGTAGGGGATACGTGCGCGGGCGAAGGCGCCCGCCAACTCGGGCGCGCAGCAGGCCGAGCAGTTGGCCAGCCACTCGCCCGTGTCGGTACGCGGATAGTCGAGCGCGGCGATCGGCTGGAGGTTGAGCACCACGACCGGGACCCTCGCCTGTTGCACGGCCGGCAGCACCTGGGACGAGGTCGCGTACGTAGCCGTGTGCAGCAGGATGAGATCGACCCCCGCGCGGGCGAACAGCTCGCCGGCGCGGCGCGCCCCCTGGGCGTCGTCGACCAGTCCGCCCGAGACCACCTCGGCCCACGGCTCAATCCGCCGTGTCAAGCGGTCCGTGTAGCCTGCCAGGCGCTCCCTGAGGCCGGGAAACTGCGGCCAATAGGCCGCCAGCCCAATGCCGAACACCCCGACCAATCCCCGCGCCGCCCGCGGCGCCTCTGCCAACGGCTGCTGCAACGGATCACTCATGCCTCTCTCCCTGCTGCTCGTGGTGCTACAGCCCGTCCCGCACATAGAAAGACCCGGTAGCGGGATCGACGGGCACCTCCAGTAAGTCGGCCATGTACACCTGAGACCTTCATTCCTTCCAGATCTCCATTGATCGAGGGGCACAGCGAACTAGCCTCCCGCGGACCCCGCCGCTGAGCTAGTTCCATACCGGCCCAGTTGATCGGCGCACCACGAGTTGGGTCGGCAACACCACCTGTTGTGGGGCCGCCGGAAGATTGGCCTCTTCAAGCGCACGCCTGTATCCATTCATGCGCTCGCGCACCAACGGGTGGGTGCGCTCGTCGGAGGCGGTGATGACGCCGCAGCGCCGGTGGCCTCGGGCGAGTAGATGTTGCATCGCCATGTAGACACCACCGGCCTCGTCGGTCTTGACCCAACTGACCCCGCGTTCGCCGCCGTCACGCCCGACCAACACCACAGGGATCTGGCGCGCGATCAACTCGTCGAGCACACTATCGCTCATCAACATGTCGACGAGCATCCCGTCGATGCGCGCTCTTGAAGAGCTCCAGCCCCCGCTGCATTTCGTCGAAGATATCAAGCAACAGATAGTAGCCGGCGCCACGCGCTTTCACCGTCATCGCGTTGATCAGTTGATTGCGGAAGATATCGAGATGGGGGTACACATCGGGCGGGTGCCCGGGCGCATCCGTGTGCGTCTCATATCCCCGGGGAACAAGATAGCTGAGGGTCAGTGAGCGGGCCGAGCGCAATGTGGCGGCATAGGGACGATAGCCGAGCCGAGCGATAGCCGCTTGCACGCGCACTTTGGTGCCTGGCGCGACAAGCGCACCGTGGCGGACGACCTGAGAGACGGTATTGAGCCAGACGCCGGCCACAGGCGCGACATCCTTCGATGGTGGCCCGTCCCTCCTGCGCGGCCATGGCACACGTCCTCGCATCGGCGCGGTGGGCTCGGGAACGACCATATGAAGGACATTCTGAACGTTCATATGGAAGCCGTGAGACTAGTGTAGCAACAGGTAGTCCCCTTGTCAATGGCGTAGCTCCGAGCCTCCGAGCTCGAGGCCCTGCGCTTGACAGAACCGAGGGAGCACATGTATCGTGCCCAGTGAGAATGCGTGGCGAGTGGTAACCTGTGCCACGTGGCATGCCGCCAATCTGCCTCGTGTAAGCATCCCTGTGGGCTGCGGGCGGCGGAGTGCAGACACTCGAACGAGTCGATACGATGCAGGGCCAAATTATAGCTGCCGAGGCGGTGGAAGAAGCCGGGTCGCCGGCCGAGCATTACAGCTTCTGGGCAGAGACCATGCGGCGTCTGGCCCGCCAGAAGCTGGCGATGCTGGGGTTGGTGCTGGCCCTTGGCTTGGTCGGCGTGGCTATTGCCGCTCCACTTATCGCCCCGCACGACCCTATCGAGCAATTCGATAGCGGGTTGAGCGACGACGGTTCGCCGTTGCCGTCCAGTAGCCACTTCTTGCTCGGCACCGACAGCCTCGGACGCGATGTTGAGAGCCGGCTGATCTACGGCGCTCGCATCTCCCTTCTGATCGGGACGCTGGCCAATGGGCTGGCGATCGTCATCGGCACCACCCTGGGCGCCGTCGCCGGCTACTTCGGGGCCACGGTCGAAACGATTGTGATGCGCCTGACCGACGTGATGATGTCCTTCCCACTCATCCTGTTGCTGATTGCCCTGGCCGTGATCCTTCAGCCCAGCGTCGGCGTGATCATCGTCGTCATCGCCATCGGCGGCTGGACGGGCACGGCCCGCTTGATTCGCGGCGAGATCCTCTCCGTCAAGGAACGGGACTTCGTCCTGGCCGCCCGCGCCACTGGCAGCTCGGACATCGCGATCCTGGTGCGCCACATCCTGCCGCACGTGATCCCTTCGATCATCGTCTGGGCCATGCTGGGCATCGCTCCGGCCATCATGACCGAGAGCGTCCTCAGTTTCCTGGGCGTGGGAGTGCAGCCGCCGACGCCGAGTTGGGGCAACATGATCAGCGAAGGCCAGGCCTACTACCGCAGCGCTCCCTGGTTGGTCCTCTATCCCGGCCTGGCGCTGGTCCTGACAGTGGTCAGCTTCAACCTCGTCGGTGACGGGTTGCGCGATGCCCTGTACGCGGGAAGCGGCAGGCGCTGAGTCAGCAGGCGGCCGACCGACGGGCTATGTCCGCCCGTGGTACAACATGAGGGTCAGAATAGGCTGAGCGGCCGTAGTGTCGCCCAGGTGAGGACTGCAGAAGGAGAAGACGGTTGTGAGAAAGTACACCACGGGCAAGAGACTGGCCTCAGCGCTGCTGGCCTGTGTGCTGGTGGCGCCGGCATTGAGCCAGCAGCCGGCACGGGCCGACAGCTCGCGCGCTGCCGGCGGCGGTTCGCTGACCGTCACGACGCAGGCCGATATCCCCTCGCTCGACCCTGCGATCGCCTACGACTGGACCGGCTATAATACGATCCACAACATATTCGACGGGCTGCTCGACTACAAGCCGGGCACCCTACAGCTCGAGCCGTCCATCGCCGCGTCGTGGCCGAAGATTAGCGCCGACGGTCTGGTGTGGACCTTCACCCTGCGCAAAGGCGTCATGTTCCAGGCGCCGGTCAATCGTGAGGTGCACGCCTCCGACTTCAAGTTCAGTTGGGAACGGATCCTCAACCCCAAGACGGCCAGCCCCGGTGTGGGCTTCTTCCTGAGCATCGCCGGCGCCAAGGAGTACAACGCGGGCAAGGCCAAGGATGTATCGGGTATCAAGGCGCTGGGGCCGTATACTCTTCAGGTTCGCCTGGTCAAGCCGTACGTGCCCTTCAAGTATGTCTGCGCCATGACCTTTGCCTACGTCGTGCCGCGCGAAATCGTCGAGAAGTACCCCAAGGATTTCTCGCACCACGCCGTTGGCACGGGCGCCTTCAGGCTGGCCCAGTGGGTGCCGGGCCAGAAAATCGTGCTCGAACGCAATCCCCACTACTTCCAGGCCGGCTTGCCGCACCTGGATAAAGTGACCTTCATGATCGGCCCGGCGCCCAACGTGGCCATCCTGCAGGTGCAGCGCGGCGAGGCCGACATCCCGACCGATGAGATCCCGGCCGAGGATTACCTCTCCCTGAAGACCGATCCGCAGTGGGCCAACAAGATCTATCGCATTCCCAGCGTGGCGGTCGCATACATGTTCATGAACACGCAGGTGCCGCCTCTCACCAACAAGTCGGTGCGGCAGGCCATCGCCATGGCCATCGACAAGCGCCGCATTATCGCCGTCGGGACTGCCGGCTTGGGCAAGGTAACCGGAGGCGTCCTGCCGCCTCTGATGCCCTGTTACAATCCCAACCTGAAAACGTGGCCGTACGACGTGACGCAGGCGCGCAAGCTGCTGGCAAAGGCGGGCTATCCCCATGGGTTCAGCACCACTATCACAGCAAGTGGCACCAGCCTGGGGCAGGCGCGCGTCGAACAGGTCATCCAGCGGGACCTGAGCCAGATCGGCATCAAAGCGACGATCAAGATGGCCATCGGCTCGACGTATACGACGTTGATCACCACGCCGAAGGCCGTGCAGATCGCCCAGACGAGCTGGACGCTGGACTATCCCGACCCGTCCGACTTCATCGATCCGATCCTGACCACCGTGGCGTCGGAGAACGGCGGGTCGAACTTCGCCTTCTACCGCAACCCCACCGTCGACGCGCTGGCGGCGAAGGCGGACCAGGAGCAAGATCAGGCCAAGCGCTGCTCGCTCTATCATCAGATCGAGCAGATCATCGTCACCGATGCCCCGTGGGTGCCGCTGTACACGCCCGAGCACGCCACCATCGTGTCGTCACATGTCGCGGGCTTCTACATGAGCCCCATTTGGTATGAGTTCGACTTCAAGTACTATCGCGCAGCATCGTAGGATGGCCAGGTAACGGCGTGAGGCCGCGTGCATGATCAACTACGTCATACGGCGACTATTGTGGGTCGTGGTGATCCTGTGGGGTGTCTCGCTGCTCACGTTCGTGGTGACGTACGCCGTGCCGGCCGACCCGGCACGGCTGTACGCCGGCGTGCATGCCTCGGCCGATACCGTGCGCAGTATCCGGCATCAGATGGGCCTTGACCGGCCGGTCTACGTCCAGTATCTCGACTATCTGGGCCGCGTCGCGCGCGGCGACTTCGGCTACTCCTATCATCTCGGCTTACCCGTCCTGCCCGCCATCATGGATCGCTTCCCGGCCACGGCCGAGCTGGCGCTGGGAGGCATCCTGGCCGAGCTCCTGATCGGTCTGCCCGTGGGCATCCTCGCCGCGATGTGGCGCAACAGCCCCTTCGATCGATTCATCCTTTTGATGAGCCTGTTGGGTATCTCGGCGCCGTCGTTCTGGCTTGGCCTGATCCTGCTCTACTACCTGGGCTACGTCTGGCCCATCTTCCCGCTGGGCGGCTACGGCGGGATCCAGAATCTCGTCTTACCGTCGCTGGCGCTCGGCATCACGGGTGCGGGTTGGTACGCACGCATGCTGCGCTCGACGCTGCTCGATATCCTGGGGCTGGATTACGTGCGTACGGCACGGGCCAAGGGCGTGCGCGGAGCGCTCGTCGTGCTGCGCCACATGCTGCCCAATGCGCTCAGCCCTATCCTGACCATGCTCGGCCTCGACCTGGGCTATTTCCTGGGTGGCGTCCTGGTCATCGAGACCGTGTTTGGCTGGCCCGGCATCGGCCGCCAGGGCTGGGAGGCTATCACGTATCAAGACGTGCCGATGATCATGGGCACCGTGCTGTTCGCGGCGCTGGTCATCGTCCTGATGAACCTGGTCATCGACCTGAGCTATGGGTTCCTCGATCCGCGCGTGCGCTACGACTGAGCTCACGTGGCCGGCGGTCGCCAGGGCAGGTTGATGATGAAGGTTGTGCCCTTGCCGACGGTGCTGCGCGCGTCGATGCGCCCCCCGAGCAGGGCCACGGTGCTGCGGCAGATGGCCAGGCCAAGGCCGACCCCAGCCTCTCCGGCCCGCCGATCGCGCCCTTTGTCCACCTGGTAGAAGCGCTCCCAGATGCGCGCCAGGTCCTCTGCCGGGATACCATGGCCCGTATCCGCCACCTCCAGGCGCAGCCCATCGCCCTCGGCTCTCAAACGCAGAGTGATGGCGCCGCCCGGCGGGGTGTGGCGTATGGCATTGGTGATCAGGTTGACCAATACCTGCTCCAGCCGCAACCCGTCGGTATAGAGGACCGGCAGCGTGGCGGGTGCATCGACCACCAGCCTGACCTCGGCCTCGCGCGCCAGGCGCTCGAAGCGCCGGCTCAGCCCGTCCAGAAGATCGCCAACGGGAACCGGTTCCGGATGGACGCTCACCTGCTTGGTCTCAAGCAAGGCCAGGTCGAGCAGGTCGCCGCTCAGGCGCGAGAGTCGTTTGGTTTCGGCCCTGATGGCCTGAACGGCCGCCCTGCGCTGCTCCGATCCCACGATCATGTCGTCCGAGAGGGCCTCGGCGTAGCCGTGAATGATGCCCAGCGGCGCGGCGAGCTCGTGCGAGACGTTGGCCAGCAGGTCGCGCTCGATAGCTCTCTGGTGCACGACCTCCTCGACCATGGTATTAAAGGCCCGGGCCAACCTGCGCATCTCCGCCGGCCCGGACGGGGCGACACGCCGGCCATAATCGCCGCTCGCGATCGCCCGCGCCGCGGTGGTGAGTGCGCGCACCGGGCGGGTGATAGCCGAGGCGGCGAGCACACCGCCCACCACGGCCAGGACCACCGCGGCAAAGCCCGAGGCGGCGGCCAGCGCGATGGCCCCCGACGTACCCGCCACGCGCCGGTCGTCGGCAAGCAGCAAGGCGCCGGCCACGTGCCGCACGGTGTCCCCGCTCTGTCTGGGAAAGAAGAGCGCCACCTCGGCGAGTATCTGGTTGTGGAACATCTGCCAGCGCGGCGGCGACGTCCGGGCCGCCAGCGCCGCCATGTCACCCCTCAGATGTCCCAGCAAATCCCGTAGGGTCTGGCTGGATAGATTCGGCGTATAGTAGAGCAACTGGCCGCGCACGTCGACGATGATGGCATGACGCTGCGGCGTGCCGGCCAGCACCAGCCGCATGGCGTTGGCAAGCACGTTGGGACCGCGCTCTAGAACTATGACGAAGCTGCTGCTCTTGCAGCAGGTGCCCAGCTCGGCCGCCTGCGCGGCGATGAGCTGGCCCTGCCTATCCTCCAGGTAGCGGCTGAGTAGGGTGATGCCGAGGCCGACGTTGAGGAGGAGCGCCAGCAGCCCGACCGCGGCGATGGCCAGGGCGAGCTGGCTGCGCAGGCCGCGTCCCTGCCACAGCAGGCGCAGGCGGCGGCGCGCCGAGTCGTTCATGTCCCGTCGGCGGAGAGCTTGTAGCCGATGCCCCACACGGTGCGCACCAGGTCGCCGGCCGGACCCAGCGCCTCGCGCACCCGGCGCACGTGGGTGTCGATGGTGCGTTCGTCGCCCTCGAAGTCGTAGCCCCACACGTGGTCGAGCAGGTCGGCGCGCGAGCAGACCTCTCCGGCGCGCGCTGCCAGGTAGGCCAGCAAATCGAACTCGCGTTCCCGCAGCGTGACCACCGCCCCGTTGACCCGCACTTCGCGCTTGCGCGGGTCGATGCTGAGCGCCCCAAACTCCATGGCCTGGATGATGGCCGGGCGATGACGGCGCAGCACCGCGCCGACGCGTGCAACCAGTTCCTTGGGCGAGAAGGGCTTGACCACGTAGTCGTCGGCGCCCTCGGCGAAGCCGCGCAGGCGGTCGTCCTCGGCCCGGCGGGCCGTCACCATGATGATCGGCACGTCGGCGCGCGCGCGCAAGGCGCGACAGGTCTCCCAGCCGGAGCGCAGCGGCAGCATCAGGTCGAGCAGGATCAGGTTCGGCTGCACGCGCTGGGCCGCTTCGATGCCCTCTTCGCCGGTCTCCGCCACCTCGACCCGGTATCCGGCGTGTTCCAGATAGGTGCGCACCAGGTCAACCATGGCCCGATCGTCCTCCACGATCAGCACGGTCATGCCATGGCCTTCGTTCGTGTTCACCCGAGGCTCGTCTTTCACTACACCTATCATAGCATCGCTGCCGGCTGCGTTCTGTTGCCAGAGTGTGTATATCCTACTGAATGCCGCGATGGCTGCTACCGTTGCTGAGCCACTCGGCCTCATATGAGGCTGTCGTTCGTTGTGCGGCGATCAGTAATGTCCGCGGATAGGAGTGCGCAAAGCCGCCGGCCGCGGCGCCGGTAGGCCCGACAGCAGCCGGCGGCGACCGGCGCGTGCACTACGTCGGGCTGACCGAACGGGGATGGGAGATGCTGGAGCGGGCGACGGAGGTGCATCTGCGCGGCATCCAGGAGCACCTCATCGACGCGCTGTCGCGCGATGAGGTTGCGCAATTGGATGCCATCCTCGCCCGGCTCCTGGCCACTGCCGGGACAGCTCCGCCCGTCAGCCGTCGGCCAACGAGCGATACATGACATAAGCATCGACGTAGCCGAGCTGCCGGTGGTTGAAGGCGCCGGGGAGGCGTCCGACAATCTGGAAGCCCAGTTTCTGCCACAGGACGACGGCCGCCTGATTGGTGGAGACGACCAGGTTGAACTGTATGGCGCGGAAGCCCAGGCGCCGCGCTTCCGCGAGGCAGTGCTCGCCCATGGCCCGCCCGATGCCTCGGGAACGGGCCTCGGGTGCGACCATGAACGCGGCATTGGCCACGTGCGCACCCAACCCCGGCTGGTTTGCTTTGAGGATGTAGGTGCCGGCGACCTGCCCATCCTGCTCCGCCACGTACGCCAACACGCCCGGCGCCATCCAGGTGGCGAGGGCCTGTTCCCGCGAGATGTCCGGGTCGTAGGCATAGGTGTCACCGCCGGCCACCACGGCGTGGAAAATGCGCCAGATAGCCTCGGCATCCGCCGGCTGGGCTTTCCTGATGGTCAGCATATTCTCAGCGAGCGGCGGCCAGCCGTCCGCCGATGCCCACCTTGCCGTGGCGATAAGCCACGGCGACGAACGAGAGCAGGTAGGCGATGGTGACCGGGACCAGCAGCAGGTGGTAGCCGATCTGTAGCGAGGCGTATTCCAGCGTTCCCCCGATGAAGGCGCCGAGCAGGTTCGCGGCCAACGCCAGATCGGGCTCGTCCGTTTCGCCGAAGATGCGCCCGAAGATCAGGTTGGCCATCAGGATCGGCGACAGCAGCACCGTACAGCCAAGCACGTAGCGCACCGCCAGGTTGGGGACCAGCAGCGAGTCGAAGGGCAGGAGCAGGTTGACCGCCAGCGTCACCGCCAGGCCGGCGTAGAGCAGGCGGAGATCCAGGCGCAGCCGGGTGAGGGCGTTGACCCAGTTGGCCAGCAGCACCATCAGCAGGATGCCGATGACGACGAGCGCGTTGACCAGCCAGGTCGAGCCGAAGAGCAGGGAGAAGTTGACGATGCTCTTGGCCTCCAGCAGCAGGAAGGCCAGCCCGGTGAAGAACAGCGCCGGGTCGAAGCCGCGCAGACGACGCAGCCCTTCGCGGCCCAGGCTGAGACCAAGCCCGGCCAGCGCGATCAGCCAGACCAGCCCGATGGCCTGCAGGTAGACCGGCGACAGCTCGTGGTCCTTGAGATAGAGGAACGGCCAGTCGTCGGTGGCGGGTGCGACATCGGGCTTGCCCGTGAACTGGTGCGCGGCGTAGTCGGCGGCCGGGATCTCGCTCAGGCGCGGGCCGTCCATCAGCACGGCACCGTTCGACTGCTCGACCACGATGTGCCCGTAGGGGGCCCGGCCGAAGACGTCCTGCAGCATGCCGGCGATCTTGTCGACGATGTAGCGCTGCCGGTAGTAGTTGTAGAGCACCAGCACGCCGTTCGCGCTGAGATGGCGTTTGGCCGCGGCGAAAGATTCGCGCGTAAACAGATAGCTCTCCAGACGCAGGTTGGCGAAGCTGGAGGTCAGGGCCAGCGAATCGGGCAGGGCGAAGACAATCAAGTCGTAGATGCCGTGCGTCTTCTCCAGGAAGGAGCGCCCATCGTCGACGATGACGTGGACGTGAGGATTCTGGTAGATATGGTCGGGGTTTTCCGTCCTGCCCAGGTTGTAGATCGTGGGGTCGATCTCCACGCCGGTCACGTCCCGTATGCCGTTGTGGACGGCGATATCGGCATCCGACCCGGTTCCCGCGCCGATGATGAGCTCGTGCGTGCTCGCGGGGAAGTGAAAGGTCTGGAATGGAGCCAGGTAGACCGGTGAGCGGCGCACGCGCACGGCGTAGGGCGCCATCACCTGATGGCCGATGTTGTTGACGAATACCTGGATGCTCCCGTCGGAGAGCCGTTGCTGGTCGACGCGATAATAGGGCGACCACAGAGATTGGCTGCCCAGCAGGCCGGTCCAGACGACCAGACCGAGCAGCAGCGCGGCATTGACCGCCCGTATGAGGCCGCTGTGTCGCGGCCGGATGGGATACAGCAGCACCAGCAGGGCGCCGATCGCGAACCAGATGCCGGGCTGGGTGTTCAGGAACGACAACAGCGTGAAGAGAAGGGTGCCGGCGATCGACCCGAGGATGTCGATGGTGTAGGCCAGTAGCGGCGGGCGCACCGCGGCAAGCTGGCGCCCGAGTTGCTGTCCGAGTAGCGTGAAGAGAATGGTCACCACCAGGAAGATGAGCGGCACGACGTAGAACGCATCCGTGCCATGAGTGACGATGCCGTAGAACGTCTCGTTCGGCGCCGTGCTGACGCTCAATTGGATCTTAAACGTCGTGACGGCGGCAACGAGCACGGCCAGCAGCGCCGGGAAGAGCGTCGCGAGGTCGAAGCGACGGCGGGCCAGCAGGATGCCCAGCCCGATGCCAAGGAACGATCCCAGCAGCACGAAGTTGGTGAAGAAGCCCAGGGCGCGCACATAGGAGGGGATCCAACGGATGCAGACCAGCTCCACGTACAGGATGGTGAACGAACAGAGGAACAGATACCAACGGTCGCGTGCCGTCTTCGTCAAGCAATCACCTCCAGGGAATGTGTCCCGCGGGTAAGCCCGGGAAACCGACGGTCTCGGCCCGTCAGACAACTTAGCCTATCACCGCCGCCTATTAGAGGGCAAACGGCCGCGGTTGGGTCTGCCGCTCGATCCGCGCTACACCCCGTGCACGCTTCCGCGGCCGGGTGGTCATGTGATAGCCGTGGCCGGCCTAGATCCGCCCAGTAATATAGTTCTCAAGCTGCTGAATGCGGACCTCATGCTCCGAGATTTGAGCCTTGACCAGGTCTCCAATGGAGATGACGCCGATCGGGCGGTTGTCGACCAGTACAGGTAGGTGGCGGATACGCTTCGACGTCATCACGGCCATGCAATCCTCCACCGTCTGTTCGGGTCGGACGTAGACGACGTTGTCGGTCATGATCTCCCTGACCTGTGTGTCGTGAGAGGACTTGCCCTTCAGGATCACCTTACGGGCATAGTCGCGCTCCGAGATAATGCCGACCAGATCCTGCCCATCCATGACAAGCAAGGCTCCCACCTCTTTGTCGGCCATCAGTTTGATGGCGTCGAATACTGAAGCCTGTGGGGCAATGGACCAGATCTGGTGCCCCTTAGCCTGCAAGATATGTGCGACGTGTGTCATGGCTCAACTCCTCCAATCGCTGGCTGTGGTTTGCCGGTAAAGACCAGTCTACACCGAACGCGGCGCCCTGTCACCCGCTCTGCCGGGATCTGCGTGACCTCGTCGCGTTCGTGGCGGGTTGCTCCAAACCCGAGCTTACCAGGGGCTTGGCCGTGTCCGACATCGCGGTGAATACGCAGGCGTCCGGGATTGCCGCCCGCCACATAGCATATCGAGGACCCGCAAGGGATCGATTCCAGGATTTACCGATTCGGTTTGCGTACCCAAGAACGTTCGGCGTCGGGACGCTATTCCTTAACGACACACGACCTGATCACCGGGGCGGCGCTGCTCGGCGTCGCGCTGTTGGTAGCGCATCTGGTGCGGGAGACGGCGGAAGAGCGCGCCACGGACGCGGTCGCGGAGCGGGCCGCCTCGCCGCAATGGAGCGTGAGCTGAGGCCGGTATCGGCTGATAGGCCGGCGATCTCAATCGCCCGGTGTGCCGTCTACTCAAGCGCGCCTAGCAAGCCGGCTACCACGTCCTTCGTGCCCTCCGGGCCGCGCAGGTGCAGCCAGAGCGGGCCCTGCCCCGGCTCGAAGACCAGGGCGAAGGTGAAGAAGGGGCAGCAAGTCCGCTCCGCGGCTATGAAGCCCAGCAATCGTGCGGCCCAGGCTTCCTCGCCCGCGAAGCGCAGAGCATATCCGTCCGGCAGCTCCCGTACCTCCTGCCGCCCGCTGAAAAGGCCATCGATCTCATCGCGGCGCGCCGCCCGGTCTGCTTCTGCCAGGGTGCAGGCAATCGGCAACTCCTGCGCTATCGGGATCGTGATACTGGCTGTTTGGCTCATTGGGTCCATTGTATCACGTTGTCGTGGCCGGTCTCGGCGCCATCACCCCCAAGTGGCGCCGAGACCGGTCGGTACGAGTGTCTCTAGATTGCCGCGGCATCAGCGTCCGTGCTGGGGCGGCAGAGTCGACGCGCTCTCACATGCCGCGTTGGGCCGCGTCCGCCGCCGTTGCCAATCCGCGCAGGACCGTGAAGAAGGCCAGCGATTGGCCGAGGAATAGCCCGTCGGCCGTGAAGGCGTTGACGGTGGTCATGGCCGCGCCCGTGGTCTGGGTTGGGCGGATGATCGAAACGGCCGGGAACTTGCGGTTGAGGAAGATGGTCGGCTCCGGCATGATCAGGTTGGTCTGGAAGTTTTGCGTATCAAAAGGAGGTGCATTGAGGTTCGGAAACACCAACCCATTGGTCGGGTCCCTCAGAGGCGGCGCGTTGCCGGCTTTGTCGTGCCAGGTCTGGAAGTGCATGGCCTCGGTGGGGCCGATACTGAGCAAGATGCGCAACACCTCCGGGCTGGTGACGCGTTGCGCCAGTTGGGCGTAGAGGCTGGTACCGCCCTGCTCGATGAACCCGAAGTGGAAGCTACTGATCCATGTCACCATCGAGC
>Ga0209062_1002690_pt1 | contig 22752 bp, 19 predicted proteins | sample Coa_R2_2_FD_187158 | JGI IMG/M metagenome (GOLD analysis project Ga0209062, IMG submission 187158) | Surface soil microbial communities from Centralia Pennsylvania, which are recovering from an underground coalmine fire - Coalmine... | ecosystem: Environmental > Terrestrial > Soil > Unclassified... | reverse complement strand
CGGGAGTTTGCAAAACTGTGAAGATTGCTATTATTGGGGGCGGTGCCAGTGGGGCTTTAGTCGCTATTCAGCTCTTGCACCAAGCAGTTCAGCCTCTCACTATTCTCTTGATTGAGCGTCAGAATCCTTTTTGTCTCGGCGTCGCTTACAGTACCCAAGATATTCATCATTTGCTGAATGTTCCAGTTAGTGATATGAGCGTTTTCCCAAATGATCAACTGCATTTTCTACGATGGGCACAAAATCAACATGACCTTCCAAAAAAAGTCCTCGCATCTAGCATAACAGCTGATAGCTTTTTACCTCGCCTGGTCTATGGTGCCTACCTTCAATCTACTTTGGATCAAGCAGAGACAAATGCTAAACCAGGTGTACAATTAGAGCGCATAACTGATCAAGTTTTAGGTATTCAGCAAACTACCAATGAAGCAACTCTTCATTTACAAAGTGGAAACAGCCTACAAGCTCAAAAAGTAGTTCTCGCCTTGGGCAATCCTCCACCCACCAATCCCAACGTTGATACCCCAGATTTTTACAAGAGCGATCGCTATATCAGATCCGGGTGGTCTGCTCAAGCACTCAAAGGGCTAGAACCAAATGAACCAATCTTACTTATTGGTTCTGGTTTGACGAGTATAGATTTAATTGTTTCTCTTGCAAATCAAGGGCATTGTAGCACTATTCATGTGGTTTCCCGCCATGGAATACTCCCTCCTGGACATCGAACGAACACTCCTTCCCCTGCCTTTGAGATTCCTTCAGTACCAACTCTGGGTCATTTGGTTCGCAAAGTTCGTGAAGACTTGCATGGTGCAGAAACTCAAGGTCTAGATTGGCGGCCTGTTCTCGATTCTTTACGTCCTGTTTTTACAAAACTTTGGCAGTCGCTGACTCTCAAAGAGAAGGAAAGATTTGCAAGACATGTAAGATCTTACCTACTAACTCATTTGCGTCGGATTCCATCACAAGCGGAAGGCGTAATCTCCGCTATGCTTCAATCAGGTCAACTCCTCGTCCATGCAGGGCGAGTTCGAGCCTATTACGAAGATAGTAGTGGCAGCATTCAGGTCATCATTCATCCACGAGGGACAAAAAGCGAGATTGTTTTGCATGTGCGCCGAATAATTAACGCTACTGGACCCAATTACAATTATCAAACGCTAAAAGATCCACTAGTGCTTAATTTACTAAAGCAAGGTGTCATAAGTCCTCATCCAATAGGAGGGCTGATGACGGCTCCAAACGGCGCATTATTAGATACTTTTAAAATTCCCTCAAATCTCCTATATACTTTAGGTCCCTCTCGCGTCGGAGATTTGGGGGATTTACTATCAATTAAAGTTATTCGACATCAGGCACTAGCACTAGCACTAGAATTGCTAAGGCACTTGCCATGAAATAAAAACGAGCGCCTTATTACACCGAATATTTATCTGTGCTGACTAATTAACTAACAAAGGCGCTCGTTTTTATTTTTAAGGATCTCCCTAAGCCAGAATTTATTCATGGCATGAACACCATTAAGAAGGAGTATTTCTCCATTGATCGTATGTCATACAAGGTTCTTGAGAAGTTGTAGGAATCAAGCCATTTGTCGAAGTGCCAAAAGTTTTAAGAGAATAATTTTCTGTTTGTGCATTCACAAGAGCCTGTTTGAGCACTGTTGGCTTTTCTTGTGCAGAAATTTTCTCAATCTTGACATCAGTACTTGGCTGCGGATTATCCCCTCGCTTTAACCAGAAATCAGCAACTTTATAAAACTGCTCAACTTTCTGAGGATTGCCTTTTATTAAGCAACCCTGAGATTTTACAAAAAGCGCAGTTCTTATGTATCCAGTGGCTAAATGATCTGGCTTGCTGAAAAACTTTGCTTCTACAACAGGTCCCCAAACAATTGCTGGTTCTTTAAAACCTTTTGTGGGAGGATTTCTGGTCTCATTACAACCTTTATTAATATCACTTGAAAAAATTATAGCTCCATCATTACAAACTTTCCAATTCACTCTGTAAAGGTCTGGAGTATTGTCAACCCATTTTTTGAGTTCAGCTTCCTGGGCCTTTTTTTGATCCTCATATTTTTTTTGCTGCGCTTCTAAAGCTAACTGCTCAGGGGTCTTGGTTTCACAAGAAACTAAGCAGCCGACAATCAAAAGTGAAAAAATTAAAAACTTTGAAAAGCTTTGCATCTTTGACTCTCTCAATTTCCAAATAATGAGGGATTTAGAAGACCACTCAACTAAAAAATGAAAGCTATTATTTTACAACAATTACTCATTAAAATCAATAGCCAAAAGTACAAAAAAAGATTGTACTTTTAGCGATTCATCTAAGATAACAAGATATGCCATATTAAGCAACATATTTACCATTTACCAGTAATAAACTCTCATGCTTGATTACCACGATTAAATCACTAGGCCAACAATTTAAAAACTGAAACAAGGGTCTCATATTTCTGAACGCTAACGAATCAACCAAGAAGCCGAGGGAGCCGATGTCAGAAAAAAAGGTTTAGAAGATTGCCTAAAGAAAGAAGAAAGTTTCCACAATCTAAGGATAAAAAAATGACAGATGAAAATGATTATGAGCAAATTGCAGTCTCGGAACAACACCAAGAGACAACACCAAAAGATAACGAACAAATAAATCGTGTAGTTATAATTACAGGAGAGAAAGGCGGAGTAGGTAAAACTACGTTCGCCAGAGGATTAGCACAAATTTACTTAGACCAAAAGAAAAAATTTGTAGCATTTGATGCCGATCAATCCAATCCTCAGTTGACAAGATTTTATGGGAGCGAATGCGACATACAGTCTCTAGATCCCAGTATTATAGAACAATTAGATAGCTTTCCAGATAATTTAAGATCTTTCATATTCCCACCTGATAAACCAGACAGAAAAATCGTTGAAAGTAAAAATTTATTTTTACTAGATTTACCATCACAATCAATCAAATATCTACAAGATGCTGTTGAAGAATTAGAACTTCTTAAAGCGCTTAATCAGTATGATGTACGCCCTACAATGGTAGTCGTTATTAATCAATCCATAGACTCAGTTAATCAGTTGCTTAATCTATGTGAATTTTGTGAAGGTAGGGTAGATTATGTAATAGTAAAAAATTTATTTTTTGGAGAAAACTTCTTAAAGTATCAAGATATGAGAGAAACAATCATAACAACTGTTCAAGAGCAAGGCGCTAAATATATTGATATAACAATGCCAACGTTAGTAAAGCATGTTTATGATTATCTTGATATAAACAATATGACTTTTGGAAAAGCCATAACACAAAATGAGACATGGGCGGTCAAAGGAAGAGTATCAAGTTGGCTTAGGAAATTCCAAGAGCAGATTCTCAGTGCTAAAGATTTGCTAGGTTTGACTTAGGGATATCTAAAAATTAACATGAGAAAATGTCCAATACCAAACGAATGATCATGGCCGTAGGAGACTCACGGGTTGGGAAATCTACGGTTATCAAGCTACTGATCGAACTTCTTCTTTCTCACAATAAAGTTATTAAAGTTTACAATCATGATAATCGCAATAAGCTGAAAGCCTATGAATCACTAGTACCTATTGAAAAGTTGATTTTTTTTAGTTCAAATCCAGACAGTACAGATTTAGTATTAGAAGACTTAAACAACAAATCTTTAGACACAATTCTTGTAGACATGCCAGGACAATACATAGAAGAAATTTGTCAATATATAGATAATGCTGATTTTTTTCAAATGCTAGCTTTACAGCAATGGAAATTAACTTTCTTACAACCAATTTCACATCGCCCAGATTGTATAGAGTATTTGAAATATTTATTAGAATTTGCTACAGACAATGCTAACTACATGATTGTCAAGAATCAATATTTTGATACACGATTTAGAGAATATAACAAATCAATGCACCAAAAAATGTCACTGATTGGGGGAGCAGAAATTGAGTTACCTGCTTTGCATCGCGACCATTACCAAGCTATGGAGGCTTTAGCCAAACCTTACTCTTTGTGCCACAAAGACCAATCACTTTTCGTGGTTTATCGAACATACATCTATCACTGGATTAACAATTTCTTTTCTAATATTAAAAATAACCAGCTAGTCAGCGAGTACTTAGGAATTGTTAGTGATGAAAACCGAAGAGATACTGCAAGGTTATTCTAAGGCCGAGCAAAAGCGAATTGTAGAGATGTCCCAGCAACTAGGCATATCTCCGGACGATCCCATGTTCCAAATTATGGCGACACTCGGTAGATATGAGGAGACGCTGATTGACCTCCAAGCCCGGATGGAAGCCATGATTGAAGCCTGGGCAGTTGTCATTGATCAAAAATTGGCAGATACAGCCAAAACAGCGCAGTCTATGCACACTAAAGTAGTTAGTGCTGCGGTACGAGATGTGATGGCTAAAGAAATCCCAAAGCTGATACGTTCCCCTTCTACAGGAAATCTGGGCAATCCAAAGCTAGGGTTGTGGTTTATTTCGGGAATTCTAGGCATTGGGATAGCAGGTGGGGCATTGTTGGGATCTCTGATCACAGGGTATGTAGCCGCTAATTATATTAGCGATAGTGATGGAGTTAGTGCATCGGATCTAAAAATCTTGCATTGGGCAAAATCTGAAGAAGGAAAGTTGGGTTATCAACTTATTACTGAAAATAGATCGACTTTGCTCGCTTGCCAGGAGGAAAATCGTCTGCAAGGCCATTGTCTGATTAAATTACGAAAATCTTCAAAAAACTAGTTTACCCACCAATCTTCTATGGGAAACTCCAGATGGCTCCACTGGACTACTTGAATACTCATCTAAGTTTGAATCTTCTATGGGAAACTCCAAGTATCCCAGCCTCTGAGCCTGGATAATTAAGTGAACTCGATCATCTGCTCCGAATTTGAGAAACAGATTGGCCACATGAGATTTGACCGTACTATAGGTAACGCACAGTTCATTTGCTATCGCTTTGTTAGATAACCCTTTGGCCACTAACTTTAAAATTAAGAGCTCGGTATCTGTAGGCAACTTTCCCTGAAGATTTCCTTTTTGGCGATGCCGTTCAATCAGTCTTTTTATGAGTTCTTCGTCAATGTACCCTTGATCAGAGTAGGTAGTATAAATTGCTCTTTTGAGCGATTCTAAGTTGGCTTTCTTTAACAGATAGGAATCAGCTCCCAGTTGAAAAGCCGATTGAACAACGTCCTGCCCCGAAGAGCCAGTCAAAATGATAATCTTGGAAGTAGTTATCTGTTTTATCTGCTCAGCGACTTTTAAGCCACTGATATCTGGCAAACCTATATCTAATAAAACAACATCAGGATTTGTTAATCTGACCAATTCCAGTCCATCCTTTCCACAGGAAGCATCTCCACACACTTCCAAATCATCTTCTTGCTGAATTGCGGTTTTAATACCTAACCGCATAATGGGTTGGTCTTCGATTATCGCTATCTTAATACGTTCCATATACACACCTTAAAAGTAACTTTTTTTTAGTTATAGCACGGATACTTCTGAAGTAGTAAGTTATAAAGTAGTTATGAAGAATGAAAAAGAATTAACGAAGACAATCAATTTATCAACACTAATGCATGATATTTTCAATGCAATAGAAGGAGAATCAGTTATCCTCCAACAATTACTAAATGGCTTGCATGGCAATACTTTAGATGACATTAAACCAATTTTGATATCCTTATCGGAAGCCAATAGTAATTCAATTGAATTGATAGAAGCTTACCGCAATCATCAATCCATAAATAAAGTACTAGAAACTGATCAATCTTCAATCAATGAGGTTGACATTTTGAATTTACTAAATAACTTGTATCAAGAATATTATCCACTTTCCCGGACAAGAAATTTAGAATTGCTATGTGAATTCTCTACGAATTATGTTCATGGAACTATCGCCCTAGGAAATCGAACGCAACTTCACAGAATGTTATCAAATTTAATTCAAAATGCAATGCAATATACAAAAGTTGGTAGTATATATTTAAGATTACTAAACCAAAAAGACGACCTTATAATTTCAATTGAAGATACAGGTATTGGGATTGAGCCAGAAGATTTACCCGATATTTTTCTTCCGTTCTACCGCTCTAAGAAGAACGACCTGCATGAGCCATCAAGATCTGGATTAGGGTTGTATATTGCTAAGATGATAGCTAAATCCCATAATTTAGAAATCAGGGTAAGCTCTACAGTTGGTAAAGGAACCGAGTTTTCAGTAGTTTTTCCTTACAAGAAAGGAAAATATGGTATGGGAGATCCTTAAAAATAAAATACCACACGAGTGTTGATTAATTCGTCGGCACATACAGATATCCGTTGCAAGAAGGCTGGTATTTTATTTCCAGGCAAGTGCTTATCATCTAATCCCCAAGTTCTGCACTACCTTTTTTATCATTTTCTCTAACAGGTGGCTGAGATTTCTCTCTTGCATTCTCTTTGGCAATCCGTTGTTTATTAAAGGTAATCAACGTTTGCACTTCTTCAGATGAAAGGTTATTTTTGGTAATTGTAAATTCGTTATTAGTACTATCTTTGTAAGCTAAGAAAGCTTCTCTTTCTCCATTTTGCTCATTTTTTCTTTCAATATTAACAAGTTGTTTTCCTTTTTCAATTAATAACTGAAGCTTGTAAAAAACGCCTTCATAGCTCCGACCATTTGGAGTATTTTCTCCTTTAGCAATAATAGTTTCAAGAACAGCAGGAATAAGTGTTTTTTTAGTCACTTCATCAGGTTGGGATAAGCGGCTCTTGTCCGGTTGAACTGCTTCCGGCTGTCTATTAACATCGCTCTTATTCACAGATGATATAGACGTTGGCTTTACTTCCTTACTAGATTCAATTATTTTCTGAATAAATGCATCCTTTCTTGATGCAATTAATTCATCCACTCTCGACGAAACCTCAACTGGTTTCATTTCCTGTGATTGCTGAGTTGCATCGAAAGTCGCTCCAAAATTAGTTAAATACTCTGAGAGATATTTCTGCTTAAGGTCTTGTCGGTATTGCTCAATACCCTGAGTGTTCGTAGTCAAGATTCTTCTTAAATCTGACTGTGAGTTTTGACGTTGCTGCTCATCAATAGGTTTAATAGAAGCTCCACTTGCCTTTATACCACTTGCTTCTATAACAATAGACAACCTATAAGCCATCATGTTGTTAGTCACACCACTATCTCTATTGACTGAGGCAATGGTTTCTCGAATAAGAGATTGAGAATTCATAGTAAAAAATTAAAATTCAATTTCTCTGGACTTATCTGATTGTTTTGACTGAGATTGCTCAGAGCGTTGTTTTTTAATTTGGGTTGGAATATAACTTTTGTCAATCACAGCACGCCGTTCAGATTTTAGATCATTTATGACCTGAATCCGCGAGGGGAGTACTATCTCTGTTTTTCCTTTACGAGCAACATCCTCTTTGGCTTGAACCATCATTTTATCATAAATTTCACACTGCTCATTTATGGTAAGTTTAGCTGGCAGTGTTTGAGGTATATTTTCTTCTTTTAGAGAATTTTCACTATTTTCTAAACGAGAATCAATGAACCTTGTCCAATTTTTCTCTAATGCTGAATGAACTCTCACAGGAATATCACGAGTAGCATTAGAATCAACATCAAAATTAAATTTTGTATTGATTTGAAGTTTATCTGCTAAAATTCTTAACTTATCTAGTTCAGTCGGTGTAATAGCCATTGATTCAACTTCATAATCAAAACCTCCTTCTGAATTTTGAGTTAACTTATAATTGACAGCATCTCTTTGAGTTCCATTATATTCAGTCTTAATTAGTTTTAAATGACTTGTGCCTTCACCTTGGCTAGAGTAATTAATTCGATAATTTCCTAGTTCTAAGTCATGAGTTTTATAATTTTCTAGGGTATTCGTCAATATTTTCAATACTTCAGTAGTCCTAAAACTTTCTAAAACCTTATGAGTTCCCGCCGGAGACAAAGAACTAAGACTATTAGCAATTTTTCTCGGATCTTCATCAATTGAAGGCAGTTTATTCTCCTTCAAGCTGTCGAATACCATTAAGAACTCTTGGCGTTCAATTGGCAAAAATTGATTGCTTGGATTGAGAACAACATTGACCTTATTGGGAGATATATGAAACCGCATTAGCGGTGACGAGAGGTTTTCATCTTGACGACGATATATGCTAGTAATTCCCTCTTCATTTTTGATGGTAAAAGCGTCAGAGCGATAAATTACAGACCCATCCTTTTGCGGCACACCGTACTTTTTCAGTAATTCTTGTGCTGCTAAAGCCATATTCTGGTTTTCTTCTTTTTCAAGCAATATTCTGGGCAGTGTACGATGATATATCGTCGCTTCTTCCTTTTTTATCCAACCATCATAGTTACCCGCTGCTGCTTCTTGGGGAGTTTCCCATGGATCATCTATAAATGTTTGAGGTTTCGAGCGAGACTTGAATACGCCCGGAGGTTCTTCTTCTACACCGGGGGTAGCTTGAGAAGGCGAATGATTTTCCTGCTTTACGTCTTCTACATCCACACTGCTTTGTGATTCACTCGTTTTGTCAAAAAGCCTTAGCTCATGCCCATTTTTCAAAAAAACAACGAATCGTAAATCTAGAGGCGGGTTATTTTGCTGCCATATTTCAAGTGGCTTGGCCTCCTCCGACAGCTTTTGATAAGCAGATGCTCCCCTGGATACAATAAAATCATCAACACCTTTCTCGGGACCTGGCAAATCAATAACTTTTACCTCTACCCCAGATCCTGTCAGCAATCGACCCGTCGTCGAAATAGCATGATTAACACTGCGTACCGTTTTGCTCTTGGTATCGTGATCGAAACAAATTTTTATTTCTCTGCCTGGAGTAGCAAATACTGCTATTTCTGGTCGTAGTTCCGGTGGAATCCTCTGGGAATGCTCATCTTTAGAACGATATGCAGCGTTAATTCCAGGCAACCCAATAGCAGCTTCCCCCTGGCTTAAGATACTTGCAGCCTTCTTCGCACCCTCAGTGATTGTTACCGGAATGTTGTATTTCCACACCGAATACCAAAAACCACTAGCGCGATCGCTCTCGCTAGGATCAACTCCCGCCTTGGCATACACCTGCTGAGCAATCTTATCAGGCACATCCAGCAAGAAGATGCTTAGTTCTTCCTTATAAGGGTGTTCATACTTGATGAATTTTCCAGGTTTTTGAGCATCTGGTCTAGGGTTATCCGGCTTGTAGCTCCCCCACAGCTTTTGTTCAGCTTTTTCTGGTGGTTGTAAGTTGGCGAATGAACGCGCATCAACACCTCCCTTACACCACCAACCATCAGTCTCATCAAGAAAAGCGTAAGCTCGTAAAGTTTTATCTGTTAGAACTCCAGTGTTTTTGCGCTCTATCTGGTCGCTATATATTAAATATCCCCATGCTTCATGGCTTTGCTCTGTGGAATCGTAATGCAGAGATTTGAAATTGAGTTTTGCAATTTCTGGATCAATAGCACTTTTTTCAACTAATTCCTCCCAATGTTTCTGATCAATGTGAGATGGGGCAGGAATTGAAACTGAAGATTCTATTACTTCGACTTCTATTACTTCTACGTCTGGTTCTGATACTGAGGTAGGTGGAGTTGCTTCTTTGGAAGGAGTAGTCTCAAATGACGTCTCTTCTACAGTCTTAGGTGTGTTTGTTTCTTGTTGACTAAATTCCTGCGCAAGCTGATCAAATTTGGCCTGCAACAAATCTTCAACTTCCTCTTGCTCCTCATCGTCTATAGGCACAAGTTCATTGCTTAGAGGATCAACTTTTGTCCAATAATAACCACCATCTCCATCTGACTTAAGAACATAACTTTCTTTTCCAATTTCTATATGTGCTTCATTATTCCATTCCTCTTTGATTTTCTCTTTGAGAAATGATAGTAATGGCTCGATCACCTGCCTTACAAAATAATCACTGGCTTTTGCATAGCTTGAAGCCAGTTGTAAATGCCTTTCGTCAAACATATTGATTCTCTTAAATTGGTATTTTAAAGAAAAACTCTTTACTTCTATGGCACTTATCAGTAATAAAATGTCCAGCCTTATTACCACGAATAACCTACTTTACCGACAGATCAACCAACAAAGGCTGGACATTTTATTTTTTGGATCTCCCTATAAAGAAACACCAGAATTTAGCATTAATTCAAAAATAGAGCGTAAACTCTTTCCCTTCAGTGAACTATTCTTATTTTTATAGTCCAAGCTTTTTTCTAATAATTTTCCTCTAAATTCTTTACTAGATAAATTTGGAATTATATCAGTAATATCGCTAATTGCTTTTAACAGTCTCTCATACTGCGGCCATTTAGCACCAATACAGTTTAAATCAATTAGATAACCTTTTGGAGTAATCCGATTAAATACAATGTGAAATTCTAGTTTTTCAAGGCTAGTATCGAGAAATACAACATATTGCAAATCATGCCAACCAATACTTTGAATATATTGGCGTAAAATTTTTTGACATGTATCCTCAGACAAATTAGTAGACAAATTAGTTTCAAGCTTTTTTAGAGTAATTCGAGAATAGATTCCCACTTTTTTTACTTTTGGTCTACGGTTAGCTAAGACCCGGCAACTATTAATAACATGATTAACTGAGGTTAAATTTACTAAGTTCCCAAAAAATAGCTTTCTATTTAATGCTATAGCATTCATCTCATCAAAATCAGAAAACGGAGACTCTTGAATAGTAATTTGCATTATTTTTTACCTTAAATTATCACATCAGCATCACTATTAAGAATTGATTGCACTTCATCGATACTCAAAACACTTTTGGTAATCGCTTTATTTTTATCAACAGCTTCACCTTTTCCAGGGATAGGAAATCGTTGATTTATCTCTGCTACTCTCAGTTCTAAGTCCTCACGAGTCGGATATCTTTGTGTGCTTTTCTGAGATAAAGTTTTTACTACTTTAGGCCAATATTGCTCGTTATACTTATCAATATCCTTTAATTCTTGAGGAATTCGGATTTTCTTTAAAAAAGGAACTGATCCTTCTTTTTTATTGGAATAAGCAGGATTAATAAATACACATTTACCCGTCGGGAGTTTTAAAAACTGGGCAGACTCAAACAACTTTTTAATTTTTTCCTGATCGCTCGTTGTGTTATTGGTTTTCCCTCCACCTGTTGATTTGCTTTTGTGTTTGTATCGAATTTCCTCGTCTCCTAAGAACCTAGAAAATAATTGTGCCGATTCCTCCTCTCCTGGATTAAACACGAACTTGGTACTACAGGCACCAAGAATCGTTTTGGCTACCTCCTTTCCATAATTTTTCTCCAACTGCCCCATGTTCTGCCAGCCCAAAATACCGCAGAATCCTTCACTCCGTGATTCGTTTAACCACTTAAATAAATCTGGTAGATAAATACTAGGTATTTCATCCAGTACAACTATCAGTGGTTCTGTACGTCTTGTAGCTATATTTCTGGCTACTGTCATGTGTAGAGTGCTCGTCATCAGTGGCGCGATCGCCTCTCGTCGCTCCCTATCCAAACCAAAGATGATCATCTGCTTGCGCTTAATTTCCAAAGGCAAAGTCGTTTTACCGAGGAAGCAGCCCAAGGTGTTTTTCGCCATGAAGCGACTGAACATGATCGAAGCTGTGGCCACAATCCCGGCTACAGTTTTTTCGCTTGCAGCCGAACTAAATAATTGACCAAAGGCAATCTTTACCCAAGGGTTGAGGTCTGCAGCCATTAATCGCTCAATCATCTGCTCGCTAGAAAGCAAAGCAGCACAGGTCATGACATCTGCATAGTTGTCAAACTCTTTGGCCAGCATTAAGATTGCTTGGGTTAGCTGGTCTCCGGACGGTCCAAAAAAACCATCTTCATTCGAGTTGCCGAGCATTCGGAAGTTTTTATTGATCACAGTTGCAATCTGCCGAGCAGTTTCGGCATCTCCCGAATCCCTCAAGAAATTTAGAGGATTGCAAACTTCTGATTCTGGAAATCCAGGAGCAAAAATATGGACATCATATTTCTGGCTCTTGGCATAAGCAGCAATTTTCGCCTGCGAGGGGTATTTGAAATCGTAAATAATCAGAGGAAACCCTTGATCAATGGCTGCATAAACCATTGGGTTAATAGCACTGAAAGTTTTCCCGCTGCCAGGAGCACCAATTGCTGCAGTGCCTCGTTGTACATCAGGGATATACAACGTAGGTACTTTTTTCTTCCTCTTAGACTCGTCATCAAACTCATGCCTACCAATGTACAAAGCGGCACTATCACACTTAGGATTCGCTATTTGTAAAAGTGCTTGCTTCTTAGCCGTAGCAGTCTCCTTTCTTCCTCCCCAGTAACTTGTTGCAATTTTTTTCTTTTTACTATTTTCATCTCCCCAAAATACTCTCATTAAGACATAAACAATCAGTAAAGCCAAAACTGTTAGTCCGCGAGGACTTAACAATAAATGAGTGTATTTTTCAATGCCAATACTAGGCTTTGTAGTAGGTTGTTCTAAAGACAATAGATACTCATTTTTTAATGCGATTTTTGGATCATGATTCATTATCATTTAAGTGAAAGCACACCAATTCTTAGCTAGATCAAAAATCAACTATTGCATTCAGTCCTAACCAGGTAATGTAGCAGGACTACCCAAAATAATTGGGTCTTTCTCGTGGTAATCAATAAATGGTATCGGACCAATAAAATAGGGAGTACAAGTTCGACCACTAAAAGGAATAGTTTTACAGAATCGGAAAAACATTGCTGTTTTTACTGTGCCTGTACTTTCATCAATCTCCCAAACTACTTGCTTAAAGCTCGAACCAAAGGGATGTCTGCCTGTTGGCTCTCTACCTCCGTTGACTGCTTGGAGAAGGCCAAATCCACCTTTGACTTGTTGGTCTTTGCCAGATATCCACTGCACTCCGGTTATTGCTCCATAACCACTCATCTCCATATGGGAGCACTTATTTTGATGACAAGGAACATTAAACCCTTGCTGATAGCTTCCTGATATAGTACGAACACGATTAGCTTCTTTCTCTCCTAAGGGCAAATCTACCTGCCCAATAAACGAAAGATCAGGCTGTGGTAAGCTAGGGAACTGGCTCCAAGGCAAGTCAGTTAATCCAGGAATTTCATTAATTATGGTATCTTGCCAGTTAGCAAATTTATCAATTGAGGCATTTTCAATGCCTGGAATAGACGCAAGTTGGTATTCGGATAAATTTAGAACTTTACCAATTGGAATACTACTAAGTTGTTGTTGATATTGCTGAACTGCATTTCCAATTGTTCCACCAGTGCTAATACCTAAACGATTAAATAAATCAGAAATAGGTTTGACGCTGGTAATTTGAAGATTACTTAAATTTGGAATAGCCTTGACTAGATTCTCTACAGTTTGAGTCTTGATAACACCAAAATCAGACAGCTTTAAAGTACCTAAATCTTTACCCAAACCCAAAGATTGTGCAATACTTGAAAGATTCAGCTTTTCGATATTGAAACCTGCCTCCTCAAAATCTCCAAGCTTCATAAATTCACCTATATTTTGCCCAGCTTTCCACGTTCTAGTTTCATTGCCTTGAGTGGTTGGATAAGTTACAGTACCATCACTAGACATAATCATGTCTCTAAATTTTATCCTGGACCAATCAGGGATAAATCCTGAACCAGAATTAACAACCGGAACTTCTGCTAGAGCTTTGGGTAGAAGCACCCCTAAATAGGAATTAAAAATGCCATGTCTCCAACCATGAGCAAACAATCCTACCAGTAACCCTAGTAATATCAAATAACGAGCCATACCATCTATTTCTCGTGATTTCATTTTGCCTCACCTCTCATCTACTACTGGGTGTTTTGACCAAGTTCAATTAACTTGTTAACCAATTTTGAAGAAACCGTTGCTTTATTAGCAGCTGTATTTAGCTCATCCCCTCCCTGGAGATAACTAATCAGTTGATCAAGCCGGCTGTACAGTTCATCCGATTGCTTTAACAGACCTCTAGCGATCGCCACACTCATACCAGATCTAATTTTGTTTGCCGTCTTTAAATTTTCAACTAAAGGCGATAACCTAGGTCGAGTTGGTAGCTGATCATCAATAATCGATATTTCGTTATATTCTGGAGAAGCATTAGACGGTTCAATCTGGAAATAATAAGCTTTACGTGTTCCTTCTTTTGTTTGAGTAATGATTGTTAACAACGCAATTTCAGTTTGCGGTAGCCCCGGAATATTTACCCTTTTGATCCGGCGTAGATGGATTAGACCAGCACCAGAATTTTGTTGACAATTCTGATTAATTCCCTCCAGACAGCCATCTGTATCGATTACTACCTGGGATGGATCATCAAGCCACACCCTTTTCACTAATTCCCCAACCTCATAGAACGAAATCGAAACACCGCTACCGTTCCAAACATTGATCATCTGCGGCGTTGCCGATGCTCCACTAACTTGAGATTTCTTGATAGTACGGACTGAAGGAGAAGCGGATGCTTTTGAAACGACTGCGACACTCATCACACCCACCAGGATTAGGGAGATCCAAAAAATAAAATGTTCCACCTGAGCCTTCGGCACGGCAAAGCCGAACGTGGTTGATTTGTCAGCACAGTAGGTTATTCGTGATAATAAGGTGGAACATTTTATTACTGGTAAGTGCCTTAGCCAACAGAACTTGTTCATGGCTGCCACTCCAGAGTGCGATTTACAACAAACCTGACCTTAGTACCTTGCCGCACATACCAGACTTTAGGACGAGCCAAAATTTGCTGATTAGTCGTTTCTGCCCTTCTTCCAATACTGTCTGACAGCTTAGTTCCTGCACCTTGCAAAAAAGCACCAAGAATATTGCGTTGGGTATTGGAGATCACATTGCTTGAAAAGGTCCCACCTACAGAGCTGACTACACTGCTACTGGAATTAGACTGATTCAGGATTTCCCCTACTTTCCCAGCACCAGATGTTATAGCTATTTTCAAGTCATTTCTGGCTATTTTTCCACTTTGGTCATTGAATTGTTTAGCTATCAAAGGTTTCCCAGCTTCTCCTAGCATCGCGATCGCACCAGGACCAACTGGGTACTCAGTATTATCTTTAACAATGCTGACGACTTGTGCAGATAAAGAACCAGCACTATTCACTTCTACCACTTCAACTACTAGTCGAGTTCCAGCCGGAAGAGCAACCTGACCCTCGTTATCGCGCAAATCTTGAGTTAGCTCACCAATATATTTGGTACTAGTATCGTTTTTGGCTTGAAGACGAGTACTTTCTGTTTGCTGCTTAGCTAATGGGGTCAGCAAAACTCCATTAGCGAATGCTCCCTCAACTACATAATGAGTCCGTCGCTCTTGGAGAATCTGTTCTTCTTGGGGAGAAACACTTGGTTGCTCAGTATTACTGACAAGGGTTATCTGACGAGAGTTAGACCACCTGGGCCGAATTTTTTCAATTTCAGAAAGTGTACTATTAGGTAAGCTCTGTTCAATATTGGTACTAACTTGCTGCAATTGGGTTGGGGTTGATGTTGCTACTGGTGTTGGAACAGTGTCAGAAGTATCAGCATAAGCAACTTTCCCATAAGACCCCAGACGACGAAGTTGTTCAAGCTCAGTGTTTGGATCAACAGATGGTTGCGTGGAAGCAGATTTGACGGGGACAGGAAATCTGTTGGGCGTAAAACTACGCGGGGGTTCTGGAGGAACTGAAATTGTTCTGATTTCTGGCAAGCGTTTTGGAGGCTGTGCCTCTTGCAGTGCTACTAAATGTCTTTGTCTGACTGGTGGCGTTGGCGTTGCCGTTGCCGTTGGCGAGGGACTAGTAGTAGGAACAGAGGGTTTAGTTTCTGCAACTGTATTTTTATTAATTTTGCTTAATGCATCAGACTGTTTATCAAGGGCTAGCTTCGCGTAAACATCACTATCCTTATGGTCTTTTTCTTCTAACCCTGTTGATGATGTTTTAGGAGATTCAGCAACTTTTCTTTCTGGATGACTAGCCTGATTAAAAATTCCATTCAGAAAAAAGAAAATCAATAAAAACAAAATAGCACTAGGAACAGCTATTACGAGTAATCTTGACCACGGTGAAGTTACGACAGTATGCTTTGTAACTTCTGGAAATTCTTCTTCTTGCTCTACTTGTTGACTCCTATTTGGTTTATCGTCCTCTATTTTTAAAATACTGTCTATTGGATCAACACTATCAACATCGTCAATATTCTCTATATGTATTTCATTTTCATCAAGTTGAATTGACATATCTTTCTATGGCTTAAAATCAGTTATTTGTGTGATTTCTACTCCTGCCTTGCGAACTGTATATATTTTTCGAGAAAGTTCACTAACGTCAGAAGGTATTTCTTGCGGAGTACTCACTGCTTCTATTGTTACGGTTTTATTAAAAGCAAAACCTTGGCTCGTATGATTAGAATTAACCATAAGAAGCGTTGCTACCATATCCACTTCCCATTTACCATCCTTAATTTTGCGGGGTTCTGATATGTGTTGGAGGATAAGAGATGATTGCATTTGTCCAGTAAATATTCCCGGTGGAGTCAATTGTGCTAATTTCTGCAAAAATGCTTCCCGAAAATTTTGATTTTCAGTAATGGCAAATGCCGCATAATAAGCTTTGCTTGTTACCTTCCTACTTGATATTTGGCCAATACCACCTATATCGACTCCCGTATCCTGCTGAGTTATCAACTCGCCTTTATCGTTGTAGCTATATATTTTTCCATCCCAGCTGAACATTTCAATGAATGTGTCTGAGACAAATTTCTTCAACACCTCACTTGTCCGTTCATTTGGCTCTACCGCTTTAGCAACAATTGTACTTCCCGACGACAACTGCACCAATACTGGCGGCTTCTTGCTTAATCTGCTGACAGCACCGTAATTGAGAAATTGCAACACAAAAGATAGTAATGCAAAAATCAGGGCTGCCACTGCAATTATTGCAATTTGTGTTGGCACAGACTTGTTATATTGCAAAAGCTGCAAACGTTCTCTTTTAGGATTATTTTTGAGACTTACCAATTGCTCACTTCTCCTTTCCTTAATTACTTACTGAATTTCATCGCCAAGCTAGCGCCATTTGTTACCACTGCCTTGCCAGCATCAATGGCGAGCGCACTATAGGTTTCAGCTGCTTTATTGATCTGCTGAAGCACTGCCAGCCCCCCACCCGCTGCTAAACCTGTAGCCAGAAACGGAGCAAAAATCCCAATAGTGAACAAAAAAAACATCGGTTGATCTGACTGGGAATCAGTAATTAATTGCCCAGCAAAACCAACAAGGATATTGAAACAAAGCTTACTCATCCCCACGCTAAAATAACCAATTAGCCAGGTGTATATTGATTTCGCCCCGTAAGGCAATAAAGAACCGCCTACAGCCAGTGGGCCTAAATAGGCTGTAACCAACATTGTCAGTTCTATTGCCCATTGATAGCCCCCATTCAATCCCAGAAGCACAATCGTAATCGTTGATGTAATATTCGAGCCGATCATTGCACTAAACGGTGAAAAGATTATCTGTAAAGGGTTTTCACCTTTCTGGATCGCATCTATCGGAGCTTGTATGACTGTATCAACTCTATCGAGTAACCATTGAAATGGACCATTGTTCTGATTAAAATATTCAGGATATTGTTGAGTTAAATCTGCTTTAGCCTGTTGCAAGCACTTGATTGCTTCTTGTGCTTGTAGCGAAGAATTTTGACAATCTTTGATTTTGGAGGCAATAGCATTTCTTGCCGCTTCTACACCTACGGCTTTTTGATAAGCTGCTCTTAGGTCAAGTCCTTGCGCTGTTTGTGTTAAAAGTGCATTGTTAGTATTATTTATATAATTTCTAATTTGGAATGTTGAACTTGCTAATAATTCTCCATGATTTGATAAAAGAACTATAACAATTAAAGGCCAAATCAAATCAACAATAGCACGTTGCTCATCTCCACTCATCATCTTCCTAGTCCAGTCAATGATAAAAAAAGTTAAAGTAGCTATAGCAAACAAAGTTCCTACATTACACAAAGAATTATACAAAGGACCACTCAGAGATTTATCCCACAAATTATTAAATCCCTGAGCAATCGCTATTGCATTGTCAGCAGATTTTTGAACTAAATCTCCACCTGCAAAACTTTTATCAGCCAATAAATAATACATAATAATATTACTCCTTTTTACTTTATAGAAGTTATGGCACCTACCAGTAATAAAATTTCCCGCCTTATTACCACGAATAACTTGTTGCGCCGATAGATCAATCACCAAGGCGTCGCATCTTCCGTAAAAAATGGGGCAGGCTTCTGGGTTGATCCGTTAGTGTTCTGACTAGCTAGTTGTTGTATAAAGCCTGCCCCATTTTTCTAGGTTTATTCCTCGGCGGGAAATTTTATTTTTTGGATCTTCCTTAGGGAATGTATGAAGGATCTAGCGGTGGTATATTTTCATGCAGGTAAGCAACCAATGCTTTCTCGTTAATTTCTTCCTGCTGATGTGTTAAAGCTAACTGTTCAGCGATTTGCGTCAGCATTAAATTAGATCCTGCTATATCTTGTCGCGATTCTAATGAATCCGTACGCTGTTGTGCCAACATAGAAACTATTTGGCTATTTTGTGCTGCCATGACTTTTAAAATATCTTGGGAGGCAGTCATCCCTTGAGCTTGCTGTGCCAAATCCGTTGCATCTTGAGCAGTACTAGTTGTTTCATTAATTTTGTTAGCCGTGTACTGTTGCCCCTGCTGATTCATTTGAGCAGATACTGATGCTTTTATCAGAGAGCGTTGCAATTGTTGAGATTGCGCTTGTGCTACAGACCATGAGCTTTTACTTGCGATCACATTCTTCAATTGCTCGCTACTTGTAATTGGATCAGGCTCTCCCATTACACCAACTGCACTATTAATCGCGTTTCTAGCATCTTCTTGTCCTGCTGCCCATAATTTACTGATTTCATTCAGGGTCAATGTTTGTATCTCAGTCCATTCCCCTTGTATTTCATTCTTAATTGAGTTAAAAAAAGTATCTATTAGCGAAAATCCATAACTAGGAGTAGCAATTATTAAACTACTAATAGCACTAGATAAAATTACAATTATGCTAATTTTTTTCAGAGGTTTCATGCCGAAATTCTCCTAACTTTTTCATGAGATATATTTAAAAGTTGTTTAGCTTCCTCAGACAATTCTTCTTCCTGAATCATTCTGATGTAATCTTCCGAAAATCTAACCATCCCTAATAAAGGATTGTTTTGATACTTTTTCAGGAAAAGAGTACGTAATTCTTGTTCATCTGGATTATTCGCAACAGCAGCTAGTAAACAGTATCCTGGATAATAACGACAGAAAGTTAGTTTGCCATTGTCATCCAACAACCATTGTGAATAAATCCCTTCTTTTTTGGGATAAAATGCTTCTGTACTATTTAACTGAATAATTTCATAAGGATATTTAAACCTTTCTACGAAAGGATCTACTGCCGATGACTGAATTCTCCCTACCAGTCGTGTCGTAATATTCGCAAATATCTTGGAAGCCGCTTTACTTTGAAAGATAGTTTCTGGTTCTTGAGCAGATAGAATCACCCTTATCCCTGATTTAGCTCCATTTGCACATAACCTTCCAATCAAATCTGCGATCGCCCCAAATTGGAATAGAATTGGTGCTTCATCCAGGAAGAATATACTAGCTTTTGAACTCAGTGCCCGACGTAAAGCTGCTGCATAAGCTGATAGAGCTAAGATAGCTGCATCCGATTCTACCGATAAATTTCTGAGTGCAAATACCAATAATTTGGCATCTGCCCTAAAACTGGAAGGACGGCTAATTGATTGCCCCACTCTTGTCGTTAACCAATATTTTAATCTCAGTCTAACTTGTTCTAAAGCCTCTAAAATTTCCTGGCTATTACTAGCAATTGAGTCTAATTTTATAAATGCTGGTGAACAATATTCGTAAAAATCTTTTAGTGTCGGTGTCTCTGACCAGGCTTTTGTTCCTACCCCCTCTGCTAATGCCAGTTTATAGCGCAGCTTAATTTCGTTATCGTTAAAAAATGTTTTTAGTGTTAGTGCAAGTATTGACTCAATGTTAGTCACCATTGTCGGACTCACATCACTCATACTTGTGCCTATCACCATTGTTATTAATACTGATTTTAGAAATTCCTGAAAATCATTCAATCTTTCATTGATTATTTCTTCATCCATCCCTCGCAAATCTGGTAGTTCAAACAAGTTATTTGATTCCTTCGAGATGTCGAAATATGCACCATCCCCCCCCAACAAATTTGTGTAATCCGTAAATGTCGATGTTCCATCTGGTTTCGGATAATCTAACGCCACCACTGGTATTCCTTCCGCCAGTGCTGGAGTCAACATTCCTGCTACCAAAACCGATTTCCCCGAACGAGTTGCCCCAAATACAGCTACATTCTTGTGCTTGCTGTACAAATCCAAGTACACTGGCGCTCCCCCTTCTTCGGCAATCAACTCAAATCCTGTGCGATCGCCAGTGGCTGTACGAATCAACGGCATTAGCCCTGGTGCTTCCGAACTGAAATAAGGTAAGCGACGATTAAATGGTTTGGTGAGCAGTGGTTCCCACACATAAGGGCAACATTGAAGCCAGATCTTCCAGGCATACTCCTTTTCACGGTCCACAACCGCCGGCCTGAGGAAACAGGACGCTAAATATCTACAGGCTTCATTTAGCTCATGTGTTGATTTTCTATGGATTAAAAATACTATCCCCGTATAAACAACAACACTCCCTTTATAGATTGTTTTTTGGGCTTCTACAGAGTCTTCTATGTTTAGCCCTGCTTTCACATCTATATTCCCTTTGCTAGTCGATAATGCTGTTGATGTGATTGATTGTTTAGTAATACGTTGTAAATTAGTTTTTGTCAGTCCTTGATTAGCTTTGGTAACTTGACAGATAATTTCTGTATCAAAAATCCTATCTTTTGATATTAATTCCCAAAGATATCTGAGTTGATAATATTCATTCAACCATCCTCCAGGCTTTTGGCTAAAGTTCATCGCCCCAATATATTTATCCTGGATTTTCACCCACTGCCGATCTAGAAATGGTACAGATTCTTCATTTTCCAACATGTGATGTCTTATATGAAAATCACTTGTTTGATTTTCCACTAATCCCTTTTCATTCATTGTTAAGGAATTTGGTATATCTCTGGGCGCTTGGCTATCGTTAAATTGCTGCCAAATTAGAAACCAAATTTCTTCAGCACTTAAAGCTCTTACGCCTAGTTTCATCTTGTTACTTAGTAATGCTTCCCAATAAAAGAACCCATTACTAAATGAATTTTGCAGTATATTTTCTATTCTCTCGTTATTAAATCCATGAATTTCTCCTGTAAAGTTATACCAAATTTTTTCTAATCTTTTAATAATTGATTCTATAAAATCATCGCTTCTTGAATCATCAGATAAAACTGTATAAGTACACCATATTCTCAAAAATTTATTTTTCCTTATCCCTGCTTTTGTCAACGTTTTTATTCTTAATCTTTCACTACGTATCAATAACTTTAATTGTTCTATATTGCAGTTTTCCTCTATTCTTTTCAGTTCTTGCTGCCGCTCAGAGTCATTAGTAAATGAACCAAAATGTATAGTTAATGACTCTTGCTCCGGAATTTCTTTTAGTCCTGCCTCTATTCCATCAAATATCGGAGATATTTGTTCATTTGCCAAATTTGGGTGAATTCCGAGACAATCAAACCCAAATTTGACCTGAATATTTTCATCTTTTTTTAAAATTAATGCTCCTACTCCCTTTCTTCCTCCCAAGCTCAGATCACATATCCCAGCCAAATGAATAATATCTTCAAATGGGGTCAGACCTCTAACTACATTGATCTGTTCACTTTCGATTTTTCTTTTATTAATTTTTTCGCCTTGCTTCTTGTTGGCTGCCATATTTTTATATCCATATTCAATTACTCAGGCAGTCGATTCATTTTTACCCTATGAATCTTAGATTTTTTTGGAGACTTCTTAACTGATGAATTCTCTATTTTAAGTAATGGAACAAAAGGTTTGTAACCTCTACTAATACGTGGTACACCAACAAATTTACCGAAAAAGTCATTCTTTGATGATACAATCCACCATGTCGCCCATCCCCAGGCCATACTTAAGAAAGTTGCTAGCCATCCTCCTTTGAGCATGTAATAAATAATGAAAACACTCATTATTGCTATGACTGCCCAGGGCAGAATCTGATCAGCAGGAAATGGTCCTAGTCTTGGTCTTTCTCCCAATATTCTATTTACACTTCTAAAGTTTCTATTTCTGTCTACCATGCTCACGGTTGTGTTAGTAACATCCTTTTAAAACTAACTCTTAATCATCCTGTTTTTACAATCATTGATGTGATTATGTCTCCCACAGTAACCGCCATCACAATAATTAATGGCGTTCTTGATAGTGTTTGCCAATCTTCATCATTTCGAAATGCTTGCACAACTCTCACTAAACTAATAGCTACATACAACAAAAACAGTGCTCTTAGTACATTAAAAAACAAGTCGATTACTGTCTTTGTTTGACCATTCGCACCATTAGTATTAAATGCTCCTTCCCCCGGATTTCTCACAAGAGTTGAAAAAAGAGGGGTCAAAAACTGCCACAATGTAGATTTGAAAAGAATTCCAGCAGCTTTGTTGTATGACCCCCGATAAAAACCATCGTATACCGGAACAGTTGATC
>Ga0209062_1002689_pt1 | contig 22756 bp, 20 predicted proteins | sample Coa_R2_2_FD_187158 | JGI IMG/M metagenome (GOLD analysis project Ga0209062, IMG submission 187158) | Surface soil microbial communities from Centralia Pennsylvania, which are recovering from an underground coalmine fire - Coalmine... | ecosystem: Environmental > Terrestrial > Soil > Unclassified... | reverse complement strand
CTGCATCGGCGGATGTTGTAATACCCGGATGAGGCTGCGCGCGAATCCCGGCTTGGCGATCGCCGTCACCGCATCTGTCAGCGTGGATTTCGGAGTTACCAGGATATTCAGGCACGCGCTCCGCGCTCGTTCGAGTAAATCGGTATCCGTCAGGTGCTCTTGCAGATGGCGGTGCAAAGCGCTGCGAACATCGGGCAGCGAATCATCGCAGGCCAGCCGATCGAGGGCGATCCGCCACAACTCGGGCAGACCGCCGAGTAGGAGATGATCCGCGGCGGACACGCGCGTCATCACCGAAGAAATACGTTCGCGATGCACTGCGAGGAGATATTCAATGAGTTCGTCCTGGGTCCACGGCGATAAGCGGTACATAGCCAAATGTTCGAAACGATCGGCTAGACGCTCCGAGCGCATCGTATAAAGCACTAAACCGTTCGGTGCTTTCTCCAGGCGGCTGACAAGTTGTTGTAAGCTTGGCTCATCCCGCAAGGCGACATCAGAGAAGGGCGGCAGCGTGGCCGCCAAATGTCGGAGGGCGGTCGTCTTACCCGAACCGGTCGCACCCAGGATAGCGATGATGCCGCGCGCTCCAGATTTCACGAAAGAGAGCAATTCCTCTTGGAGCAATACGGGAGTGCTATTTTGGAGATTCTGGAGGGGAAGCCCCCGCGGACGTACAGGTGCTCGTTTCGCTTCGATCATGGCTCGGCTCGTCCTTATCGCTCAGAAAGGTATCGGCCGGATCTCCCTACATTGTAAATGACGCGCAACAAAGCACAACTCGCTTGACCGTGAACCCGTGACCCGCCATCCTTATCCTGCTAAGAAGAAAGAATGAACCCCGCGGACGGGGCCATGCTCTCAGCTGGAAGGAACATCGTCGTCATGACCGAACCATCGCGCTATTTTCTGACCACGGCCATCGACTATCCGAATAGCCGGCCGCACATCGGCACCGCTTTCGAGAAGCTTGGCGCCGACGTGCAGGCGCGCTATCGCCGCATGCAAGGCTACGAGGTGTTCTTCCTCATGGGCAACGACGAGAACACCGTCAAGGTCGCCAAGCGCGCCGCCGAGTTGGGCGTCGATCCGAAAGCCTATTGCGACGACATGGCCCGGCAATTTCAGGAGGTCTGGCGCGCCCTGGAGATCCGCAACGACGATTTCATCCAGACGAGCGAGGCCCGCCATCACGAAGGCTGCCGCAAGTTCATCCAGAAGGTGTTCGACAACGGCTACATCTACAAGGGCAGTTACGAGGGGTGGTATTGCGAGGGCTGCGAGAGTTTCAAAACCGACAAGGATCTCGACGAGAACCGTAACTGTCCCATTCATAAGACCCCCGCGGTGCGGCGCTCGGAGCCGTGTCACTATTTCGCGCTGTCGAAGTTCCAAGAAAAGCTCATTCGTTTCTATGAAGAGTACCCCGACTTCATCCAGCCGGAGAGCCGCCGCAATGAAGTGCTCAGCCTGGTACAGACGGAACTGCGCGACGTGAACATCACGCGCTCCGGCCAAACCTGGGGCATCCGCGTGCCGTTCGACCCGGACTTCACCATCTGGGTGTGGTTCGACGCGCTGTTGAACTACATCACGGCCATCGGCTACGGGACGGACGAAACTCGATTCAACCAATGGTGGCCCGCCGCTCTGCACGTCATTGGCAAGGACATCACGCGCTTTCATTGCGCACTGTGGCCGGCAATGTGCATGGCTGCCGGCATCGAGCCGCCGCGCCGCGTCTTCGGCCACGGCTTTGTCTACGTCAAAAATGAAGAAACGGGGATCGTGGAGAAGATCAGTAAAACACTCGGCAATGTCGTTGAACCAATGGATCTGATCACCAAGTTTAGCGCCGAGGCGTTCCGGTTTTACTTCATGCGGGAATGTCCATTCCCGGGCGACGGCGAGTTCAGCTGGCAGCGGTTTGTCGATGTCTGCAACGCCGACCTGGCCAACAAACTCGGCAACCTCTACAGCCGGATCACACGCTTGTTGGTCCAGGATTACGAGTGCAGACTGAACGACACCGTTCGCCTGGAACCCGGCGAATTCTACACGGACATGGACATCGAAACCATCGTCAAGCAAGTGCAAGATCATGTCGAGGAGTGCCAGTACAACCAGGCGCTACAAATGATTTGGCTGAAATTGATCGATCCTGCAAACCAGTACCTCGACCGAACCGAACCGTGGAAACTGGTCAAGACCGACAAGGAGGCAGTCAAGCGGATTCTCTACGACATGATCGAGCTGCTCCGCGGCGTGGCGATTTTGCTCAAGCCTTTCGTCCCGCAGCTGGCGGAGACGATCTACACCAGCTTCAACTTCCCGCAGTCTTGGGACAGCGTTCGTTATGAAGACGTATGGGCGCATCCACGGCAAACGGAAGTACTGCGATTGGTAGCCAAGCTAGAGAATGGCAAAGTGAAACCGCTCTTCATGCGGATCAGGTGATGCCTTTTCTCTTCGCCAGCCCGCAACACCAGCAAGTGCATCCCTTGCTGGCGCTGCGGGCTGGCGAAGAGAAAACTACGACATCGCCGCACGTCGCCGCTTGTATTCTCGCAGCATCGCCTTCCGCGCTTCTTCATCGTCCGCACCGTGCAAACGGCTGATCTGAAACGCCAGGAACAAAAAGCCCACCACGGCGACGCCGAGGGCGATCGCGTTCATGTCTTTCTTCAACAGCGTATCATACAGTCCGTGCAGCACCATCGGAACGCCGACGATCAGATACAGGCGCGGGATGTACTCGTACCAGCTGTCAACGTCCTGAATCAGCTCTTGCCGTTTATGCAGCGTAATGGCGACCGAACCGGTCCACAACGCATGAAGCGCGACACAAGAGATGAAGCGGACGATATAGATGTCCGCGCCGCTGATGCCGTTGTAGTGACGGCTGGAATACATGATGCCTTCGGAGATGCCGAATCCCGCTCCCGAGGCGAGGCCCCATAGGAATGGAGTCCGCCAGCTCCGTGGCGAATCTTTGTTGTGATAATGCCAGAGCAACGGCAGTGCCTTGCATACTTCCTCGCAGAAGCCCACGCCCAGTGTATACCCCACGAAACTGAGGAAGAAGCCGTTGCTTGGATCGAGTGCCGCCCGATAGGAATAACCGATGAGCTTCACGATGTAAAAAATGAGGACAACGATGTTCCCGCCGCGAAGCCAGATGCCCGGCGACCAATCGGCCAGCACTTGCAGGAGCAACAAGAGCAAAATGCCAACCGTAGCCGTGAAAAAACCGTAAAGAAGGAGATGAACCGGATTCGCCGTCTTTTGCGAGGAGAGAAGGAGGAAAAAGGTCATGAACAGCACGGCGGAGCCGGCCGCGAGGCCCCAGTGGGCAAAACTACGCCGCGGAAGCCAGGCGCCAATCAGCTTATGCTCTGGAAGAATGTCGAGCACTTCTTCGATCGTCGGCCCCCGCTCTTCATCGTCCTCCGTTGCCTCGTGAACATTGCTATGCAACTTCAAGATGCGGAGTTGGACATCCAACGGCGCCGCCTCCACGGTCTTCAAGAAACGCTCCTTGAGGTCTTCCCGATCCACGTGTTTCAGAAGCGAAAAGGCCAACGGCAACAGAGCCAATACCAGCAACCAATGCAAGTGCCGCAGCCATAGGGGTGGTTCATTCATCGCCAGCGGGGGCAATACTTCCATCTTGCGTGTTTGCGGCGCTGTTCGCGGCGGCTGGCGGCGTCCGACGACCTCTTCCTCTTCCTCGCTCGATGGCGCAGGAATCGCGGGAGGAGACGGAGACGGCGCTGGAGGTTCGTCTTTTAGCAGATAACTGGCAATGTTTTCATCTGGTTCGGGAACGAGCACTTTGCTGCCGCAATTGGGACAAGGCAGCAGTTTGCCGGCCAATTCTTCACGCGCCTTGAGGCGCTTTCCGCATTCCTTACAAGTGAGTGAGATAGGCATATGGGCAAGCCTCGATGTTCGGGGTTGGGAATTTCACTACCATAACGGGAATCGAGGCATTGTTTCAAGGGAAGCGCGGCGAAAATCGCGGAGGGTGAAGATGGACAGCGCCAGGCGGGCGGTCGTGTTGCTGAGCGGCGGACTCGATTCCGCGACCGCGCTCGCCGTCGCTCGGCGCGACGGCTTTCGCTGTCATGCGCTGACGATTGGCTATGGCCAGCGGCACGCGGTGGAACTGGAGGCCGCTTGCCGCGTCGCGGCGGCACTCGGCGCCGACGAGCAGCGCGTCATCGAGCTGGATCTGCGCGCGTTCGGCGGCTCGGCACTGACCACCGACATTCCCATCCCGCGCGACCGTTCTCCCGAAACGATGAGCGCGGACATACCAATTACCTACGTCCCGGCTCGCAATACGGTGTTTCTCTCGCTGGCGCTGGCTTGGGCTGAGGTATTGGGGAGTTTCGATATTTACATGGGTGTGAATTCGATCGATTATTCGGGCTACCCCGATTGTCGCCCGGAGTTCATCGCAGCGTTCGAGCAACTGGCGAACCTGGCCACGAAAGCCGGCGTGGAAAACAGGGGGCGTTTCCGAATCCACACTCCGTTGATTCAGCTGTCGAAAGCCGACATCATCCACCTCGGTGTATCGCTTGGCGTCGATTACGGACTGACGCACAGCTGTTACGATCCTGCCCCGGACGGCGCGGCCTGCGGCCGCTGCGATTCGTGCGTGCTGCGCCGCGCGGGCTTCGAGGCAGCCGGCATTGCCGATCCCACTCGTTATGGAAACAGACCATGACTCCGCCGCGAACCTGTCGTCTCGTCACCCTCGGTTGCAAGGTCAACCAGTACGAAACGCAGTACGTCAAGGAGACGCTGGAAGCCAACGGCTACGTAGAAGCGGTCCAGGGGCAGCAAGCCGACTTGTGTATCGTCAATACCTGCACAGTCACCGCCGAAGGTGACGCCAAGAGCCGCCAAGCCGTGCGCCGGCTGCATCAGGCACAACCGCGCTCCGAAATCATTGTCATGGGATGTTATGCGACGCGCGATCCCGACACCGTCGGCCGCTTGCCGGGCGTCGTCAAGGTCGTCACCGATAAGAAGCGCGTCGTCGAAGAGTTGGCTCCGTTCGGCGTTGTCCAAGCGATTCCAGGCATCTCGCGTTTTGACGATCATCAACGCGCCTTCGTCAAGGTGCAGGATGGCTGCTTGCTCAATTGCAGTTATTGCATCATCCCGCACGTCCGGCCGTTGCTGCGCAGTCGGACGCCGGACGCGATCGTCGCCGAAGTCGAGCGGCTAGTGGAAAGCGGCTATCGTGAGATCGTACTGACGGGCATTCACCTGGGGCATTACGGCATCGACCTCAGCCGCGGCAAGCCGAAATCCGAGTGGCGTCGATTGTGGCACTTGCTGGAGCGATTGGCCGAGCTGCCAGGCGATTTTCGCATTCGCTTGAGCAGCCTCGAAGCGGCCGAGGCGCGCGACGACCTAGTGCGGGTGATGGCCGAGCAGCCACGCATCTGCCCGCATTTGCACCTGTGTTTGCAAAGCGGCTCCGATCGCATACTTGCGCGGATGAAGCGGCGCTATCGCAGCGCCGGCTTCCTCGAACGTTGCCGGCGCATTTGGGCGGCGCTCGATCGGCCTGCTTTCACGACGGATGTGATTATCGGTTTTCCCGGTGAAAGTGACGACGATTTTGAAGCGACTTGCCACATCGTTCGGGAAGTCGGCTTCGCACGCATCCACATATTCTCCTATAGTCCGCGTGCCGGTACTGAGGCGGCCGCTTGGGGCGAGAGCGTGCCGGCCGCCGTCGTCACGGAGCGGCGTGCCCGGCTGTTGGAGATCGAGCGCGATTTAGCGGAGGCGTATTGTCGCTCTTTGCTCGGCCGGCGACTCGATGTGCTTGTTGAGGGAGCCGATCCGCAGCGGCAGGGATACGTGCGTGGAACGGCCTGCCGCTCCGTGCCGGTCGTCTTTCGCGGACTCTCCCCCGCCTTAATTCGTCGCCGCGTTCCCGTCCGCGCCGTAGCTGTGGCCGATGGCGTTATTCTTGGCGAACCCGAACCAGAGGACGCGCTTGCTGCGGAGAACGCGTGCGTCCGTCGCATCCCCCTACCGATGACGATTGACTCGGTTGTCAGATGACAGGCTGGCCGTCCCTTGCTGCACAAAGATGACTCAGCTGCGTCATGCCGGCGGCGACGCAAGCCGATCGCATGTCGCGTAGATCATCGTAGTCCTCGTCGGTGATGGCCGTGAAACTCTCCACCTGCCGGCCAAACAACACGGCCTGTGCTTCTGGATCGCTGTGCATCTCCAGTAAGATCGAACGCAGGTCGGCCTTCAGTTCTTGAGAGAGCCAGGAGGCAACGACTACCGGCTGAATCGTCGATGGACCCAACGTATCGATAATGCGCAGTCCGTCGGCGAGTTCAGGATGATCGTGCAGCGTAAGGGCCAAGACGTGGGAATCAATAGCCGAGGCATCCACTTGTCCCGCATGAACCAGGCGGATGGACCGCTCGTGCCATCCGGTTTGAATGATTCTTCCGAAATAGTCTCGGTCCTCGTTCATCTCGACCAGACGGTAGCAGGTGATGCCGGGGCCGGAGTGCGAGTACGGTTCGTTGAAAGCCCAAGAGCAACCGCGCAGATCGGCGAACGAGCGGAAGGGGCTATCGCGGCGCACGATCACGTCCGAGAAGTAGATGGGCCGGCCGCCGTAGCGGCTGCCGCGTAGCAGCGGTGCCGCCAGCGGCTCGATCGGTTCACCAAGGCGCCGCAGTTCGACGTAGGCCAAGCCGCACAAAAAGCTCACATCTGCCTGCTCGCTCAACCGCTCATAGGACGAACCGACGATCAGTTCGGTCGGGAGGCCGAGCCGTTCCTGCATGTAGCGCGCGATGAACGCATACACCGGGAACATGTTGGGCGCAAGAAACGTGGCGAAGCGGAGAGTACGCGAAACCATATCGGTGTTGCCTTGCTGCTCGCGGTACACGAAGTCTGGCATGCGGCTGGACGCCGCGATTCAACCGGTGGCGGAAAAAGGATGGCCGGATGCCGAGAAAGACCGGGCACGCCGTCACGAGGGGATGTGAAGTCAGGAGAAGCCTGGAAGAAAGGGAGCAGCGACAGGCATGGTCAGAACCTTGCGCGCCAAAATACCCCACGCGAATTGATGATTCGCTTTCCTTCCAGAGTATGGACATCGCCGGGCAAATGCAACAGATTCTTGTTCTTCGGCGGGACACTTGAAACCGAGAATCGGCGGCGAGCCGGCCACGACCGGCTATTCCTTGCTACTGCCGTTCAACTGGGCACAAATCCGCCGCCATACTTCTTCACGATGAATGGGTATCGATTCCGGGGCTTCCACCCCCAGCCGCACGATGTTGCCCTCGATGGCCACGATGGTGATCGTTACACCGCAGTTGGGGACGACGATCCGTTCGCCAAGTTTACGCTTTAGCACCAGCATCTCGAATCCTCCTTGAGAAATGGTTGAGTGTTCGAGCCGCCTTTTCCTCATCGACCATAGTTTCTGTAATCGTCGATCGATCCTTCCTGGCTGCCGGTCGATGGTCCTGCCGCCGCCTCTTTGAACTTCTGCTGGGCCAGCGATAGTACGATGACAACGAGGACCGCCGTCAGCGCGACGCGGACAAAGCTGCGCTGTCGCGATTCCAATCGGCGGACAAGTGGCAGTTCAGTCAGCCAACACAGAAGAGGCGCCAGGAAAAGCGCGATCGCGTTGATCGTTGTCAGTTCGCCAAAGAACCGGCCAATGACCAGCAGGTCAAATAATCCGACGATCGTAAGGCTCGTGGCGGCCACGGCATCAAACGAGCCGGCACGGATCAACGAAGTGAACAGAGCGCCCGCAACCGCCCCGGCAAGCGGCAACCCAAGCTGTCCGCCGCTGGCGTAGCCGGACAGCATGATGGTTGCCGCCGCGCCGGCGCAGGTTAATGCCAGTGCCAAGGGGACAGTTCTTCCGCCCGATCCGCTTGCCAGTTTGCTCAGGCTCGCCCAAACCGCGATCAATGAGGTAGTCAGTATCGCCAGGTTCAGCCAGGTTTGTCCCGGTGTCCATTCCCGCGAGTCAGGCCCAGCCAAGTCCTCCAGGTACACCGAGCCATACAGTAAGACCCAGCCAGCACAGACGGCGATGGCGAAACGCGGCAGCCAGGCCCATTTTTTGACCGCGGCTGCAATGATCTCGGCGAGCATCATGCTCGGAAACAGGATTAGCAACAGACGATCCTGGTCTTCCCGAGGGGGCCAGTGCGGTTGAACGCCGAGCCACCTGCAGCCGGCGAGAAAACCCAGACCAATGCTCAAGATCGTGCCGGCGGAAGCCAGCGCGGGACGCTTTGTTCGGCCGAGGCTGAACAGGAACAGGGCCGCGGCGGCCATGATAGCCGCCGCGGCCATTGCTTCCAGGAGAATTAACCGATCCGGCATGGAGATGATCTCCGAATCACTTCTTCGTGCCTTCAAAGCTGATGGAGATGAACACCTCGTCGCCCACGGCCCCGATCATCTTGTCCATGCCGAACTCGCTCCGCTTGATGCTCAGTTCGGTCGAATAGCCAGTGCGTTGGACGCCCTTGGGAAACTCCGCCTTGCGCCCGCCGACGAGCGGGAAAGTCACCGAACGGGTAACACCATGCAGCGTCAGATTGCCTGTCACCTGATAGCCGTCCTTGATCGGCTTGACTTCGGTGCTCTCGAACGTCAGAGTAGGGAACTGCTTGACGTTGAAAAAGTCCGGGGTACGCAGGTGCTCGTCGCGTTTGGCGTTGCCGGTATCGACGCTCTCCGTCTTGATCGCCAGGCTGAAGGCGCATTTGCCGGGATCGGCCGGGTCGATGCGGAAACCGCCGCGGACATCATTGAATCGGCCATGCGTCCACGACAGGCCGAGGTGTGACGCCTTGAAGCTGACCGACGTGTGCATGCCGTCAAGGGTATAGTCGTCCGCGACCGCAGATCCGGCGCTGACGGCGACGAAAATGACGGAGACAAAAAGACGTAAGCGCATGGGTTTCTTCCTTTCTGGAAAAAGGGTTCCTCAATCACCGATTTTGTCCAGGTGTTCGCGCACCTTCTCCAGGACGCGAATCAGATCTCGCTGCTCCTCCACGGAGAGACAGCGCAATAGTTTTTCTTCGAGACTTTTCAGCGGCTCATCGAGGTCGGCGAGGACGGCGAGCGCCTTGTCCGTGATCGAGACCAGGATGACGCGCCGGTCCTCGGTCGAGCGGTCGCGGCGTACGAGATCGGCCGCTTCCAGGCGATCGATCAATCCGGTGATGCCGGGGACGACCTGCACCATGCGGCTGGCGATCTCCAGAATTGGCAGCGGCTTTCCTTCACCACGCAGGATTCGCAAGACGTTGTACTGCGAGCCTGTAAGTCCGTACTTGCGCATCAGGCGTTCCCCACGAACGAGCAGCTGATCGCTGGTTCGGGCAATGCTCAAAAGGACTTCTTGGGCAAGCGAGGCAAAGGGGCCGCGCTTCTTGAGTTCGCGCTGGAGTTTGCTCGGCATTGACGTTCCTTCGCCCTGGAGGATGGGTAAACCGAAAATGGTTTACATGGAATCCTTCGCCACGTCAATAGACGTTCTCGTAGCTGTCTTTATTCAGAGAATTTCAAGAATCCCGGCTAATTTGGTCGCGAGGATGCCGGAGGCTGGCGGAAGGGTTTATGGCTCTCGTAGAGATGTAGTCGATCCTGGACGCCTTTGCGAATGTCTGCCGGCAGGTCGTCGGAAAGCAGATTCAGGGCTTTTCGTTGCCACTTCTCCGCCTCCTCGAACTGTCCCAGCTCTGCGTAGGCCGCGGCCAGAACATCGAGAGCTTGCGCTTCGGCGAAGTAGGTTGCCTGACATACCTGTTTGGCGATGCGTAGAGCCTGCCGGCCATTCCGCTCCCGTTCGTCGGAGCGGGTGGCTAGACTCCAGGCTTGCTCAAGTGCCTCTCGCGGCCAGGCGGGATACAGGTGGTTCGCCTTGGCGTACTCCGCGCTCGCCTCCTCATGATGACCGCTTTCCTCCAAGGCATAAGCCAAATTGCAGCGGAACAACAGCTGATCGGGATTCACTTCAACGGCGCGCTCGTAGCATTGCCGCGCCTCATCCATCCGGCCAAGCTGCTCCAGGGCGACGCCCTTGTTGTTCCAGGCGTCGGCGGAATTCGGCCGTAACTGCAAAGCGCGATCGAAGTAATCGAGGGCTTCGGCATACTTCTGCTGCCGCTGCAGAATGCGGCCCATGTGATTGAACAAGAGGGGCGAATTCGGCTTGAGCCGCAGGGCCTCCTCGTAGTGCCGTTGGGCCTCGGCAAACTGTCCCTGTTCTTCCAGCGCTCCCGCCAGTCCGATTAGCGCATCGATGTTCGATGGATTGATGGCAAGGACAGCGGCATAACTCTCCTGCGCTTCGGAAAATCGTCGTTGCCGTTCGCGGATCCGGCCAAGGCCTAATAACGACCTTTCCTTCGTGTCTTGGAGTTTTTCTACTTCGAATTCAGCCTCAATCGCCAGCCTGTAGTGCTTCGCCGCATCGTCCAGGTCGCCTAACTGTTCCTGCACCATAGCCAGGTTGCCGTGCGTCCAGGGAGTGTTGCTCCCTATGTTCAGCGCCCTGCGAAAATGATCGCGCGCTTCGAGCAGCTTGTCCTTTTGGGACATCACGGCCACACCAAGTTTATCGCGGGCCATGGCGGTCTCGCGGGTGACGGCCAGGTCACGTGACCACAAGACCTCACTGTTCTTCCAGGTGCCCACCTGCCGCCATGTTAGGACAAGACAAACGGCCAAGACGACACCGACAAGAGCGGTCAACGCCGGTTTGGGCACGTGTCGCCGCGCCGCGATCTCGGCAATTCCCCAGACCAGGAGAATGCTCAAGCCAATCGAGGGCACGTAAGTGTAGCGGTCGGCCAGCTCGTGCGTTCCGACCTGCACGAGACCGATCACAGGGATCATCGTCCCCACATACCAAAACCAACCGACCACGAGATAGGGCCGGCGACGCCAGTTCCAGCACACGGCGGCGGTCAGCCCGGCGAGCAACAACCCCGCCAGAATGGGTTGCCAGATCGGGAATGCCTTGAAACGATGGGGATAGTAAATGGCCAGGCCGCTTGGCCACAGCATAAGGCCGAGATATTTGACGTAAGCAACCAGGGCATTCGCGATACGCAGCGAGACCGGGAGCTGATCGAGAGTGCGAATCGCTCCTTGTTGGGCGTGGAGCGTCAAGGGGAGCGTCGCGGCCACGATCAAGAAGAGCGGCACTTTTTCCAAGAACAGGCCTCGAAGAGACGCCGGCGCGTAACGCGTCGTTATCGATTCGTCAGGCGGCCAGCGGCGCAGCGGCCACACGTCCAGCAGCAACAGCGCGGCCGGTAAAGTTACGACCATCGGCTTGGCCATCAGGCCCAGAATCAACCCGAGCGCGACCAGGAGATAGCGGCCCAAGCTCGGTTGCTCGGCGTACCGGACATAGGCGACCATCGTCAACAGCCAGAACAGCGTACTCAAAACATCCTTCCGCTCCGTCACCCAGGCAACGGATTCAACATGCGCGGGATGGATCCCGAATAGGGCCGCAACTATGGCACTGAGCCAGACCGCGCCGGTCATTCGCTGGAGCAGCCAGAATAGAAGGAGCGTATTCGCGGCATGCAGCAACACATTCGTAAAGTGAAAACCGGCGGACGAAAGCCCATAAAGTTGGTAATCAAGCTGAAGCGACATCCAGGTAAGCGGATGCCAATTGAACGAATAAAAAGAGGTCAATGCCCATTTCAAACTGTGAAGAGTCGTTCCTTCTTGAACGTGCGGATTGGCCGTGACGTAATCGTCATCGTCAACATTGACAAACTCGAAATCCCGGCGACAGGTCTGTCCATAGACGAGGAATACCGCGGCCAGCAGTGCCACGCAGATCAGGGGAAGGTGCCGCCGTGATGGCGCGGTTGGGGAAAAAGTCTCAGAGGATGCCATCGGCTTGGATTCCGAATACCCTTTGCGCGGTCGCAATTGTCCTTGTATGGTACAGGTTCGTAGTTGCTGCGTAAACATCGGAACCGCCCCACGGCCTCCTCGATAGAATGGCGAAAAAGATCGCCCAAACGAGAGGAGAAGAGCATGGGTGTTACCGTTTGTCTGCCTCTGTTCGGTCCGCCGGGACGAGAGCTGGAGGAAGGTTCCGCCGTCAAAGGCGTGCAGCTCCGCCAGTTGGCGGTTCAGCTGCAAGAACGATTGAACAAGGCCGCCGATTCGTTGGAAAAACTCCACGCCTCAGGTTGGTCGGCGCGCGTGGCGATGTACGATGTGATTTTGTCTCGGCTCGGCGTCGGGACGAGGGAAGAGGCCGAGCGCCGGCTCCACGAATTGGGCTTAGTCCTCGAAGACTTCATCATTATCGAGGACGTGGAGGAGGAAGAGGAAGTTGGGCACGCTTAGGCGAAAAATTGCTCTCCGCTCTCCGCCAAAATAAATGTGGAGAACGGAGAGCGGAGTACAGCAACGCGCGTCAGTCCACCATGTTCGCCATGACCCAGAGCATGTACGCCACGCGTTCACGGAGAATGCGTTCGCGTTGCTCTCGTCGTTCGACGCGACGACGCCGCTGGGGTTTTTTAGCGCGATTTGGCCGGGGAGCCAGGCTGCTGATGGAAGCGCTCATACGGACCTCCTTGGAAGGCTAAGGAACCAACTTGCTGGGGAATGCTGAGGAAAGTTCGATTCGGGCAGTGTGTAGCGACAGGGAGCGTCGGTGATTCCTGTCGGCTTCCCTGCCATCTCGAAACGACGCTGTTCGAGAAATGAGTCGCTACTTTCCTCTCGTGCAAACATAGATCACGTTTTCCCACTCGTCAAATCCGGCAAAAATTTTCTTTTCCCACCAGGCGAATCGATGGTTGAAAACGATACAATCCCCCTCTCTGGGGGTGTTACTCCCGTTTTCGAGCCATCTCTTTTTTGCCTTAGCCTGAATTCAGGACAAATTCATCCCCGGCAATAAAACGGATGCAGGACGATTTTTTCCCCGGATGGTCCGAATCTTGCATTAATCTTCAAGCCCGCATTCGCCATCGATATGCGGAGCCACGTCCAGGAGATCACATGCCGTGCTCATAGGAAGACATAAAGCTTCTCTCAACCCGAGCCTAGAACAAGGGAGAGCACTTCATGATTTTGAATCGAGGACATGCGGCAACAACGAGTGAGCCAACGAACGGCACTCTGGCTTCGGCTTATGAGGAAACGCGCTCTTTGACCGAGCAGCTGTGCATCCCGCTGGCGATTGAGGATTACGGGGTGCAGTCGATGCCGGACGCCAGCCCGGCCAAGTGGCACTTGGCGCACACTACCTGGTTCTTCGAGACGTTTATTCTGACAGAAAACGATCCTTCTTATCGCCTCTTCCATCCGCAGTTCGGCATAATGTTTAATTCCTATTACAACGCGGTTGGTCCATTTTGGCCGCGGTCGCAGCGAGGAATTCTCTCGCGCCCGACGGTCGCGGAAGTTTACCGTTATCGTGAACACGTTGATCGTGGTATGCGTCGCTTGCTGCATGACGGAGGGCCAGCGACTGCGGAGATCTGCGAACGGTTCGTCTTGGGTGTAAACCACGAGCAACAACATCAAGAATTGCTCCTGACCGATCTCAAACACGCCTTCGCCAGCAATCCGTTGCGTCCAAGCTATCACGAGTCGCGGCCTCGACCAGCCCAGTCACTTTTATCGCAGCAATGGATCGACTATCCCGGCGGTCTGTGTTGGGTCGGCCACGACGGTGCCGATTTCGCATACGACAATGAAATGCCAACGCACCGAGTCTTTCTCGATCCGTTCCAACTCGCTTCGCGGTTGGTAACTTGTGACGATTATCACTCATTCATCGACGACGGCGGCTATCAACGTCCAGAGTTGTGGCTGTCTGAAGGGTGGGCGACGTGCCGTGCTCACGGTTGGCAGGCCCCCCTGTACTGGGAGCAGCAAGACGGCGCCTGGTATAACATGACGCTTAGTGGATGGCAGCCGGTGCGCGACGCCGATCCCGTTTGTCACGTTAGCTTCTTTGAGGCCGACGCCTATGCTCGATGGGCCGGAGCGCGACTGCCGACCGAGTTCGAATGGGAGACCTCGGCGAGAGAGTGTCCCTTGGAAGGCCCTTTTCTCGATGTGAATCTCTTGCATCCACAACCGCATCATGACGGAACCGCGGACCGACGATGCCCCGCCCAGATGTTCGGAAACGTGTGGCAGTGGACCAGCAGTGCCTACCTCGGATACCCTGGCTATCGTCCCTTGCCGGGCGCTCTCGGCGAGTACAACGGCAAATTCATGAGCAATCAGATGGTCCTGCGCGGCGGCTCGTGCGCCACGCCGCGCTCGCACTTCCGACGCACGTATCGGAATTTCTTCCCACCGCACGTCCGCTGGCAATTCACCGGCATCCGTTTGGCGAAGGATTCATCAGCAATCAACTAGGGATTATTCCTTGGCTGGCAGTCCTCTAACTGCCAGCATCGGAAGCATCTTGTTCGTTTTTGCGGATTACGAAGAATGAATACCGGACGGCGAAGGAGGAGGAGCATTTTTGGGGAAGAGGTCGCTGTTTGGCATCAGCTCCAGATTCTCCGGGAGCATCAAGGATTTATCCTTGATTGATTGCGACGGCGATGCCGGAACGACGGGTGAGATGGGCACAGCGAGCGGCGAGGCCTCCGCCCCTGGCTCGTCCAGCGGCACGGGTTCGTCGCACGATTCCAGTAATTCGTCCTCAAGGCTGGCGACCGGCGAAGGTTCACGAATGGTGGGCTTGCGCGCCTTCCCGTCTGCGATCGCGCCCTTGCCGAGCGGAGGAGGCGATTGCGGCGAGGACTGCGAGGGAACAGCAGCGGCCGGCACTGCCTCCCAGGACACCTTGTAGCGATAATTGCCGATCGTTAGCTCATCGCCGGGGGTCAAGCGTCCTTCGTTAATGCGGATGCCGTTGATGCGAATGCCGTTGGTACTGCCGAGATCCCGAACCACCAGATAATCGCTGACTTGAGCAATGCAGCAGTGGCGGCGGGAAATCTTCCGCGAGTCGATTTGAATGTCGCATTCCGGATGCCGGCCAAGAAGCAAAATCGGCTTATCCAGCAAAATACTGGGGCCGTGATCCAAGGCCAGGAGCTGCGCAGGCATGGTTAGTCGCCACCGGAAAAAGCAGCACGAATATCACTGTGGCCGCAATAATAAGTATACCACGTAGTTTAAGCAAAGCCTATCGATTCTTGTTTCGCCGATTTTGCACCCGAAAGACGGGGGCGTTACAGTCGCTGTCCACAAGAAAGCCGTCTTTCCCCGATATTTGATAGACCCTACAATGGCTTGTGTCCTTTCTTGGGAGTGTTTGCACCTCTGGTGGGGGCCCTGGTCTTCAAAACCAGTGGAGGGTTTGAATAAAGCTCTCTGTGGGTTCGATTCCCATACACTCCCGTTTTGCGTAATGAGTTTATTTATAAGGCTTTACGCGTGTCGCTATTCTCCGTGGTAGGGCCAGTGGTAGGGAGGATGTTTGCTCCACCCAACTCACCCAGCAGGTTCATTAACGCCAGCGGATCCACCGGCTTAACCAAGTGCTTATCGAAACCCGCTTCGTGCGAGCGGCGGCGATCATCTTCCTGACCCCAGCCCGTCACGGCGATCAAGATCATACTCTTGCCCCAAGGCTGTTGCCGGATACGGCGGCACGCTTCATACCCATTCAGTTTCGGCAGACCGATGTCCAGCAGAATCACATCGGGTCGAAATTCACCTGCCGCGGCCACGGCCTCTTCGCCGTCGTAGGCGGTACAAATTTCGTTTCCCATGAGGCGCAACACCACGCCCAAAGTGTCAACCCCGTCTGGGTTGTCATCCACAATGAGGATACGCAATGACGACGTCGCGACTGCTGATCCGTCTTCCTTCTTGGGTATCGACGCCCTGGATGCCTCCACAATAACGGGCAAGCGAACCACAAATTCACAACCCTTTCCTAACCCGTCACTGTTGACTACCACGCTGCCGCCGTGCATCTCGACCAAGCGTTTTACCAGATGCAGGCCCAGCCCCAAACCGCCCTGCGCTCGCGACAGGCTCGCTTGTATCTGAGAAAACATTTCAAAAAGCAACGGTATCTTGTCGGTGGGGATGCCCGTGCCGTTGTCTTTCACCCTCACGACCACGTCGCTGCCTTGGCGTTCCGCAGTAAGCCAAATACGACCACGCGGATCGGTGTACTTCGCCGCGTTGTTGAGCAGGTTGAGAAACACTTGCGCCAGACGAGTCGTGTCCGCCTCTAAATAGATCGGCTCAGACGGCAGCGAAACGGTGAGTTCATGCCGGTTCGCCTCGATCAAAGGCCGAGACGCTTCGAGGGCGTTGGTCAAGATCGGTAACAAGCAGGCTTGCTGTTTCTGAAGGGTAAGCTTGCCACGACTGATGCGGGATACGTCCAACAAGTCATCAATCAGCCGGCTCATGTGCTGCGCCTGGCGGTCGATGATTTCACGAGCTTTCTGCAAGCTGGGTTCACTCGGCCCCTTCATTTGAAGAAACTGCACAGCATTGCGAATGGGGGCCAGAGGGTTCCGCAGTTCGTGGGCCAACATCGCCAAGAACTCATCCTTGCGACGGTCGCCATCTCGTAACTGCTGGAGCAAACGCAACCTCTCCGAGCGGACGGCGACGTAGTGACAGATGGTTTGAAGGAACCCCAATTCTTCCTCGTCGAACTCGTCCCTTGACCTACTGCCGAAGGCGAGCGTGCCAAGCAAGTCGCCGTTGATATGGAGGGGATTACAGACATAGGCCCGAATGCCGAACGATTTTATAAGTTGGGTCTTGGGATCATCAGATTCTTGGATATGAGTCGCCACGATGGGCTGGCGGCGCAAGGCAACCATGCCGCAGAGCGCTTGCCCAAACTCCAGTCGGGTAATCCGCGCGGCCTCGTCCTCCGTGATGCCGATGTAGGATGCCAGGCACAAGATATCGCCGGATTCGTTCACCTGGTAGTTGAAGTAGGTATCCAGGCCAAAGTGCGACCCGATCTTGTTGAATAGTTCGCGCAGCATGACATCCGGTTCGTCGGTGGTCAGTAGTATGGACGCCGCCTCCCACAGCAACCGCAGCCGCTGATTGTGGGATCGCAGCCTCGCCTCGGCTTCCTTGCGTTCGGTCACATCCATGTTCACGCCAACGAAACGCACCGGTTTGCCGTGGTCGTCCTTGAAGACGTTGGCTCTGGTTTCCAACCAGTGAACGCTGCCATCGGGCCAGACCACTCGGAACTCCGTGAAATAATGGCCCGTCTCAAAGGCACGCCGCACGGCCTCCTCTTGCTTGGGAATATCATCCGGGTGAAGCAGCTTCGCCCATGCGTCGTAGGTGCCCTCGAACATGCCTGGTTTCAGACCGTACAGCGCCTCGATCTCCGGCGACCATTTGTTCTCATCGGTGAGGGAGTCCCATTCCCAATGACCGATCTTCCCGATACGGTGAACGAGCTTGAGAATGGCTTGATACTTCTGGGAGGCTGCCTCTGCCATCCGTCGATCCGAAGCATCGCGGAATACCAGAACCACGCCGACGACTTCACCACGATAGCCCCGAACCGGTGCGGCGCTGTCTTCGATGGGCCTCTCGGAGCCATCCAGGGCGATGAGTGCCGTGTGGTTCGCCAGGCCGACGACCGTGCCTTCACGGAGCACCCGGCTCACTGGACTTTCGACCGGCTGATGTGTCTCTTCGTTAACGATGCGGAACACTTCCTCCAGGGGGCGGCCCAACGCCTCATCCATCCAGCCCGTCAAAGTCTGTGCGACACGGTTCATCAAAGTAACACGGCCCTCCGCGTTGGTCACGATCACGGCATCCCCAATGCCGGTCAAGGTGGCGTGCAGCCGGGCTTTCTCTTCACGCAGCGATTCCTCTGCCCGCTTACGCTCCGACACGTCCCTGGCGATCTTCGATGCGCCGATGATGCGACTATCTTCGTCGTTGATCGGCGAAACCGTGAGTGAGATCGGGACAAGCCGCCCATCCTTGGCCTGGCGCACCGTGTCGTAATGATCGACCCTCTCGCCCCGCCGGATGCGTTCGAGGATACCGGGCATTTCGTCCGCCCGATCCGTGGGTGCGAGCATGGCGACCGGGCGTCCGACCGCCTCGGCAGCCGTGTAGCCGAAGATGCGCTCGGCCCCCCGGTTCCAACTGGTGATGATGCCGTTTAGGTCCTTGCCGATGATCGCATCGTCGGAAGACTCGACAATCGAGGCCAACAAGCGAACAGCCCTTTCCGCACGTCGACGTTCGGTCACGTCACGAAAGATCAAGACGACGCCCTGGATCAGACCTTGGGAATCCTTAATGGGTGCGGCGCTATCGTCAATGGGGCGCTCCGTGCCGTCTTTCGCGATGAGGGTTGTATGATTCGCTAATCCGACGACACGCCCCTCCGCCAGCACTTTCTTGACGGGGTTTTCTACCGGCCGGCGGCTGTGCTCGTTGATGATGCGGAAGATTTCTTCCAAGGGGCGCCCCGCGGCCTCGTCCTGCGTCCAGCCGGTCAGAGATACGGCGACGGGGTTCAGCAAAGTCACTCGGCCTTCGGCGTCCGTGGTGATGACGGCATCCCCCATGCTGGCCAGCGTGATCTTCAGCGATTCTCGTTGCTGATCGGCTCGGCGGCGGACTACGTGCAGTGCTTCCCCGAAGCCGATGATGATGCCACAAGAAAGGAGGTAGGCGAACCGGCCGACGAGGAGGCGGACGCTGAAGAATTCGAGCGATCCCCGAGGCTCAACGAACAGCCATTCACAGGCGAGGAAACCGAGGATGACGGCGAGGAGAGCCGGTCGGAAACCGCCGAGCCACACGGCGAAGGCCACGGCCCCATAGAGGGTCGGAAAAGGAAAGTCGTCGCCCAGCCAGGGGTCGAGCAACCAACGCAGCAACACCGCTAAAGCGGTAAAGCCCACTGCTTCGCCGTAGTGCAGAAGAGAAGTTCGAGTCGTGCCGCCCATCGATAGCCCCCGCGAGTCGTCGTTGACGGAAGCGAGGGCTGTTTTAAAGTCGCCTGCTCCCGAGCGAGTGCGCAATGTTTAGTAGATTATGTCCGCCAGCACGAGAGCGGTTCCGTAATGCCGCCACCAACTTGAAAGCGGCGAAGCAATCCGCAGCCACCCGCCAACGGCACGGGGAGGCGGTGAAAATTGACTTTATTGTAACACCAATCAGAACCAAAGGCGAGCGGATGATCATCGAGTTGTGAAAGCCCTCATTACCTCTTTCGGGACCGCATGCTCGTTTTTGTCAAGTTCGCCACTTGACACGTCGATAGATGACGTGTAAATTAATTGCGGATGGCAATTGAGATCGGATCGACCGATGACGAGCATAAAGTTGCAGCATGAACTGAAAAAGAAACGGCCCTTCGAGTCGCCGGAGCAAGAGGCGGCTCTGAACGTCGTGCGGACTAGCGACCAGCTTCAACTTCGCTTCGCCCGGCTTCTGCGCGAGTATGGTCTGACCCCCTCGCAGTACAACGTCCTGCGTATCCTGCGGGGCGAGGGCAAGCCACTGCCCATTCTGGAGATTGCCAGCCGCACCATCACGGTCGTACCGGGAATCACCGGGCTAATCGACCGGCTGGAAAAGGCGGGCTTCGTCAATCGGGTTCGCTGTGAGAAGGACCGACGGGTCGTCTATGTCGCCCTGGCCGATCAGGGGGCCAAGGCGTTGGCTGACCTGGACGATCCGCTGGCGGCGCTGCACCACAAACTCCTGGGCCATCTGTCCCATAGGGAATTGAAAGAGCTGATCAGGCTGCTGGAGAAGGTCCGAGCACCGCTGACGACGGAAAATTGACGGCTTCTTTTTTGCCGACATACTTGATATGTCAATAATCTGCATGTAAACGAAAGGAGGATCGCATGATCCAGGTTCGCAAAGCTGCCGAGCGGGGCCATTTTGATCATGGCTGGCTTGACACCTACCACACCTTTTCCTTCGGCGATTACTACGATCCCGAACACATGGGCTTCCGCACCCTGCGGGTCATCAATGACGACCGCGTACAGCCCGGTCAAGGCTTCGGGATGCACGGTCATCGGGACATGGAGATCGTCACGTACGTCCTCGATGGGGCACTCGAACACAAGGACAGCATGGGTAACGGCTCGATCCTCCGAGCGGGCGAGTTGCAGCGCATGACCGCCGGCACCGGCGTCCTTCACAGCGAGTTCAATCCCTCGGATACGGAATGGGTCCACCTCTATCAAATCTGGCTGCTGCCCCAGAGGAAGGGGCTGAAGCCAAGCTACGAGGAACTTCCCGTGAACGAGGAAGAGAAACGCGGCCGGTTTCGGTTGGTCGCTTCGCCCGATGGTGCCGCCGGCGGATTGACTATCCATCAAGACGCTTGCCTGTACCTGGCAACATTGTTGCCCCGAGAAGGTGTTGACCACGAGCTCGATCGCGGCCGGGGGGCGTGGCTCCAGGTGCTTCGAGGAAGCGTGGATTTCCGTGGCCATGCTCTTGCCGCTGGGGATGGCGTTGCCGTCGCTGAGGAATACGCCATCTCGGTCCAAGCTACTGTTCCGTCCGAGGTTCTGTTGTTCGATTTGGCATAAGGAGCGTTACCATGTCTCAAGTGCTTCGAGGCCCACTTACCGTGCTTGGCCGCCTGCTTCTCTGTACCATCTTCTTCCTGTCGGCGGTAGGCCACAAGATTCCTCACTTCAGCGACGTGGCGAAGATCATGGAGTCCGCGGGCATGCCGGCGCCGCAACTCTTGCTGGCTGGCGCGATCGTGTTCTTACTGGCCGGAAGCCTGTCGATCATCATCGGCTACAAAGCACGGATCGGTGCTGGATTGCTCCTGACGTTCCTGGTCCTGGCGTCGTATTACTTCCACCCGTTCTGGAAGCTGCAGGGCCAAGCCCAGCAAGAGCAGATGATCCAGTTCATGAAGAACCTATCCATGATGGGGGCGATGTTGTTCGTCATGGCGAATGGTTCGGGTCCGTTAAGTCTGGATTCGTGGTTGACGAAGCGAGAGCGGTTGGACGCGGTGGCTCCGGAAGTTCCTCTCGCCGCAGCATCTGGTAGATAGCGTGCGGCGGTCCGGGAAAACGCGGTGCCATGTAGCCCCACCACAGGACGGCCAACATCAGGATGCCGCCGCCCACGATCCATAGGGCAATGTCGTTGGGCGGCTGCACCCCTACCACGATAAGAACGGAACAACCCAGAACGCACAGCATCGCCAACGGACGGTAGAGACGGCCAATATGCCAAGGCCCCATGCGCGTCCAGGTGCGGCCGTGGGCGCGCAGGCTCAGAGCCGTCGGCAGCACATAGGCCATGTAAAGGAAGATGGCACAGATGGCCGCCACGGTCTCGTAGGGGATGGCGATGGCAAAGGCCGTGGCGACAGCGGCGACAGTCCAAATCGCCACAGACGGACAGCGGCGTGTCAGACTGACCTTTCGCAGGAGCCGGGAGAAAGGCATGCCGCCATCACGGGCAAAGGCGTACATCATCCGCGAAGCGGAAGTCAATGTGGCCAGCCCGCAGAGGTACTGCGCCGCCACGATCCCAATGTATAAAAGTAGTTGCAGTTGTTGCGGGACGACGCGGCGAATGATGTAGAAGAAACTCTGTTCACCCTCGCCCGCTGCTTCTTCCATGTTCGGAATCGACAGTACGATCGCCGCCAACATGACCCAGCCCGCCAACCCGGAAACCCATACCGACCGAACGATGCCGCGCGGCACATTCAGCGAGGCGCCGAGGGTTTCCTCGGCTGTGTGTGCCGAGGCATCGAAGCCCGTCAGCGTGTAGGCCGGCAGAAGCAGGCCAAGAGCGAAGAGCCAAAGCATATTCTCGGTGTACGGCCAGACCGGATTCTCACCGCGCGGCAGGCCGCTGTAATTGTTGAAAGTGATAAGCCGGCTTGGATGGAACCCGACTTCCGCGATCCCGAAGATCAATAGAGCGAGCGTAAGCAATGCGGCCGCGGCGACAATCAGGTAGCCGCTCAGGTCCGTCAGCCGGCTCGTCAAGACGATGCCCCAGTGGTTTATCAGAGCCTGCGATACGGTTATGAAAATCACTGTCATCATCGTGACGGCCGGCCCGACGGTTGAAACATCCCGATCGAATTGGTGACAGCAAACCGTAATAGCAAAGCGGCAAGTACCGACGTTAATGGCCGCAAGCACCGTGACTAGCCCCGCCAGGTTGAAGCAAGCTGTTGCCCATCCCCAGCCCCTTCCCCCAAGGATGGATGACCAGTGATAGGGGCCACCCGCGGTCGGAAAGGCCGAGGCCACCTGCGCCATCGTCGCCGCGACTGTCAGCGAGAACAGACACGCAACCGGCCAACCGATGCCGATGGATGCTCCGCCAACGCTACATAACCCGACATGAAACGACGTCAGCCCGCCGGCGAGAATGCAGATGGTGGATAGAGAGATGGCGAAGTTGGAAAAAGCACCCAGCCGGCGGGCCAGCTCCTGTTTATAGCCGGCGCGCTGGAGCAATTTCTCGTCTTCATGGAAGACTCCCTCTTCGCGATCCACTTGCATGATGTTGCTCTTTGCGTACATTGACGGTCTCAGTCTCCCGGATGTTTTACCATGATGCTAAGAGGAAATCATGGGGCACGCCAAGGAGAATTCGTGCAGCGATCCGAGCACGATGGTCACTAGCCGGTACCGCTGGTGGCTAGTGGGCATGCTTT
>Ga0209062_1002687_pt1 | contig 22787 bp, 19 predicted proteins | sample Coa_R2_2_FD_187158 | JGI IMG/M metagenome (GOLD analysis project Ga0209062, IMG submission 187158) | Surface soil microbial communities from Centralia Pennsylvania, which are recovering from an underground coalmine fire - Coalmine... | ecosystem: Environmental > Terrestrial > Soil > Unclassified... | reverse complement strand
AGTCCAATACCGCTGGCTCCGAAGGCAACGGCGTGGGCGGTCTGTTCCGGAGTATCGGCATTGGTGCGCACGCTCATCCGCGTGGCTTTCGAGCACCAGTCCATGAGCTTCTTGAAATTCTGATACGCCTGGCTCTTGCCTGGGTCGAGCGATTTTTCGATGAGCACCTGGACAATTTCCGAAGCGGCTGTCGGAATCTGGCCGGAATAGACCTCGCCGACGGTGCCGTCAATGGAGAGGAAGTCGCCTTCCTTGTAAGTAGTTCCCTCAGCGGTCATCGTTTTCGCCGCGTAGTCGATCTGCAGGGCTGCGGCACCGCAAACGCAAACCTTACCCATCTGGCGGGCAACCAATGCGGCGTGAGAGCTAACGCCTCCCTTGGCGGTTAGGATGCCTTCGGCTGCAATCATTCCGCGCAGATCCTCCGGTGAGGTCTCATTGCGGACCAGCAGAACCTTTTCGCCTTTCTGCGCGGCTTGAGCCGCCCGATCTGCGTTGAGGTACATGCGTCCGGTTGCGGCGCCCGGCCCCGCAGGAAGGCCCTTGGCAATGACCTTGGCACCGGACTGCGCCTTGCGATCGAAAATCGGAGCAAGCACTTGGTCAAGCTGGTCGGCGGGAACTCGGCGCACGGCCGTCTCCCAGTCGATGAGCTTCTCTTTTTCCATTTCGATAGCAAAGCGAACTGCGGCAAGGCCGGTGCGCTTGCCGCTGCGGGTCTGAAGCATGAAGACCTTGCTATCCTGAATGGTGAATTCAAAATCCTGGACATCCTTAAAGTGTCTCTCGAGCTTTGCGCGAATCTTCTCCAGCTCGTGATAGGCCTTGGGCATGTAGGTTTTGAGATTCGCAACCGGCTCGGGCGTGCGTACGCCCGCGACGACGTCCTCGCCCTGTGCGTTAATGAGGAACTCGCCGTAAAAGACCTTTTCGCCAGTCGCCGGGTCGCGGGTGAACGCCACGCCCGAGCCTGACTTGTCACCAGTGTTGCCGTAAACCATGGCTTGCACGTTGACCGCAGTGCCCCACTCGGAGGGTATGTTGTACTTCCGGCGATACACGATAGCGCGGTCGTTCATCCAGGAGCCGAAGACGGCGCCAATTGCTCCCCAGAGTTGCTTCCACGGGTCTTGCGGGAATTCCGAGCCGGTGCGACCCGTGATGAGCGCTTTGAAGCGGGCGACCAGTTCCTGCAGGTCAGAGACGGTGAGCCTGGGGTCCTCGATATCGGCGTGATAGCGCTCGTGCTTAAGACCGTGGATGACTACCTCGAATGGCTCATGGTCTTCGTTCGGACGTTTCTGCACGCCCATCACGACGTCGCCGTACATTTGAATGAAGCGGCGATAGCAATCCCAGGCAAACCGCTCATTCCCAGTGGCCTGCGCCAGAGTAAGCACGGTCTCGTCGTTCAAGCCAAGGTTGAGAATCGTATCCATCATGCCAGGCATGGAATCACGAGCGCCGGAACGAACGGAAACAAGCAAGGGCATTTTTTTGGTATCGCCGAACTTCGATCCCATAATTTTCTCGACGCGGGCGACGGCGGACTTAATCTGGGCATCGAGCGTCTTAGGGTAGGCTTTCCTGTTGCCGTAGTAGTAGGTGCAAACCTCGGTGGTGATAGTGAAGCCCGGAGGAACGGGCAAGCCGATGCGGCTCATTTCCGCCAGTCCCGCCCCCTTGCCGCCCAAAAGAGCGCGCCAAGAGCCATCACCTTCCGCTTTGCCTGCTCCGAAAAAATACACCCATTTTTTCACAGTGTCCTCGTCTGCATTTGAAGTAACTGAAACCCATACCTCCGGCGGCGAAATGCGCGCCGTCTGTCGGCGCGCCGACAGTCTTAACTGCGTTCATCGCCACCAATTTCTGAAAAATCCGCGACCGTGGTGAACTCCCGCAGGAGTTCAGAGAGCAAAGCAAGACGGTTGTTGCGCACGGACTCGCTTTCCGCCATGACCATCACCTCGTCGAAAAAGCGGTCCACGGATTTGCGAAGCCCGGCGATAACTTCAAGTGCCTCTTGATATTTCCCCGCGCGCTTGTCATCTTGCACCCTTGCGGCCGCTTGGCGAACGGCATTGTGTAGCTCGCGTTCCGCGTCGCTCTCGAAGAGTTCCGGCTGAGCGCGGCGGCCGTCATGCGGGGCGAGATCGGCTTTTTCGATGATTTTACGGATGCGCTTGAAGGAAACGGCGAGCGGCTCGAAATTTTTGGATTTGCGAATGGCCCTTAACGCGAGGAGGCGCTTATGCGCGTCGACCAGATCGTCGGCTCCCGCCCGGAAGACCGCGTTCACTTCATCGTAGGCGAACCCTTCCCTTTCGCGGAAGACGAAGCGGGCGCGATCGAGCAAAAAATCCAGAATCTGCCTCTCTTGCTCGGGGGTCACGACGCGCTTGGGCCTGAGTGTGGCGAGCACCTTGGCCGCAGCGCTGATTACCGAGGAAAGCGAAAGCGGCAGCTTGCGTTCGAGGACGATCTTCACGATACCGAGGGCGGCGCGGCGAAGGGCGTACGGATCACTCGAACCACTGGGGACGACGCCGACCGCAAAGCAGCCGGCGACGGAATCGAGCTTGTCAGCGATGGCGACCGCGCAGCCGGTAAGATTGCGCGGGATAGGGTCGTCGAGACCGACCGGACGGTAATGGTCGTAGACGGCGTCGGCGACCTCGTCGGGTTCACCTTGTGCGCGAGCGTAGAGGCCGCCCACGATGCCCTGGAGCTCCGTGAATTCCCGAACCATTTCGGTGGCGAGATCGCACTTGGCTAACTCGGCGGCACGGTCGGCATCGGAAACGTGGGCCTGCTGGATGCCGAGGTTGTACCATTGCTCGGCAAGACCGCGAGCGATGGCGCGGATGCGTTCGACTTTGTCGCGATAGCTGCCGAGACGCGACTCGTAGGTGACGCGCTCCAGCTTCGGCAGATAGTCGGCGAGCCGGCATTTCTGATCGGCCTGCCAGAAGAACTGTGCGTCGGCAAAGCGTGCGCGTAGCACCCGTTCATGCCCGGAGCGGATCAACCCCTTGGGGTCCTTATCGAGGTTGATCACCGCCAGGAAACGCGGCGCGAGTTCCCCTCCGCGCGTTTCGGCCGCGAAATACTTCTGATGGTCGCGCATCACGGTGATCAGGATCTCGTCCGGCAAAGCGAGAAAGGCCGGATCGAAGCCGCCTTCGATGACGGTTGGACACTCGTTGAGGTAAACGACGCTGCGCAGGAGCGCAGAATCTTCATGAAGCTTGTAGCCGCCGCGCTTGGCGTGCGCCGCCAATTCGCGCTCGATCTTTTCGCGACGCTCACTCGGGCGCAGGATGACGCCGTTCGCGCGCAATTTCCTTTCGTAATCGGCGAAGCCCGAAACACGGATTCCAGCGCCGCCAAGGAAGCGATGTCCGCGAGTGGTATTCCCTGCCGTGACACCAGCGTATGAGAGGCGCAGCGGCTTGCCATCGAGGAGCGCGACGATCCACCGAATGGGGCGGATGAAGCGGGCGCCGTCGAGGCCGGTCCAGGTCATGGTTTTCGGCCAGTAAATATCGTGAATGACGCGGGGCAGAATTTCGGAAAGAATTTGCTCGGAGGTGCGGCCGCGCTTGGTGTGCTTGGCGGCGAGATATTCGCCTTTGGGGGTTTGAACGAGGTAAACCTCGTGGAGGGGGAGGCGCTGTTTCTCGGCAAAACTGACCGCCGCACGTGTCGGCGCGCCGACTGCGTCGTAGGCGACAGACTTCGGCGGACCGGTCACTTCACTGATAACGTCTTCCTGCTTCCACGGAAGACCACGGACCCAAGCTGTAAGCCGACGCGGGGTGGCAAAGCTTTCGACAACCACTCCGTCGTCCAAATTCTCCGCTGCGAGCAACTTCTCGAGACCGGCGCGCAGGTCCTCCTCCGCTTTCGGCAGCATCCCCGCAGGAATCTCTTCCGCGCCAATCTCGAAGAGCAACTCAAGCCTTTTGTCGCCCGAATGGCTTGTTGCGCGTTTCCCGCTCTTGGCTCCAGCGCGCTTCAGAGTCACGGGCGCACCTCGCGGCCGTCGCGGTGCCCAGGTACACCCTCCTGCTCGAGCATAAGGCCTGCCGTCCGGCAGGCAATGTTTCGGACGCGCGCCATCAGCGCCGCGCGTTCGGTGGTCGAAATAACGCCGCGCGCATCCAGCAGATTGAACAGATGGGAACATTTCAGAGTGTGGTCATAAGCGGCAAGAAGCGGATAGCGGGCGCGCTCTTTCCCTTCCGCGGACGCGAAACCATCGAGCAGTTCTTTGGCTTGCTTTTCGTGCAGCTCGAATTCCGAGCGAATGGCCGGAGCATCGCTCCGATCGAAACTGTATTCGGAGAGCTGCTGTTCCTCTTTCCAGCGGATATCGCCGTAGGTCTTTTCCGCGGACCAGCGCAAGTCGTAGACACTCTCAACTCCTTGAAGGAAAGCACAGATGCGTTCGAGGCCATAGGTCAGCTCGACGGAGATGGGGTCGAGGTCGATGCCGCCGCTCTGCTGGAAGTACGTAAATTGCGTGATCTCGAGACCATCGAGGAGGACCTGCCAACCGATGCCCCAAGCGCCGAGCGTCGGAGATTCCCAGTTGTCCTCTTCGAAGCGAATGTCGTGTTCGGTAAGGCTGATGCCGATGGAGCCGAGGCTGCGAAGATAAATATCCTGGATGTCCGGCGGGGAGGGCTTGAGGATGACTTGAAACTGAGTGTGCTTGTAAAGACGGTTGGGATTTTCGCCGTAGCGTCCGTCGGCGGGCCGACGGCTCGGCTGGACGTACGCAACGCGATAAGGAGTGCGGCCGAGCACGCGAAGGAACGTTTCTGGATGCATAGTGCCTGCGCCAACCTCGACATCATAGGGTTGCTGCAGGACACAGCCCTCTCTGGTCCAGAAGTGCGATAGCTTCAGGATGAGGTCCTGAAAGGTTGGGCCACGCCATTTAGATTCAAGTTTCACTTTAGATTTCAAGCGGTCTCCAAAAGTTCCCGTGTGTGCAGCTTGCGATCCGTGTGGTGCTCGATCCAGTCGATCGCGGCTTCGCGCAATTCCCTGTTTGCTGCAACCGCAGCCGCAAGTTCTCCGACCCGATCGAGGCGCTCGCTTGCAAAGCGCTCCGCCACCCGGCGTGCCTCCAGATGCAACGGTCGCATCCCCGGGGCGCGGCACTTCTCGCAAAGCAGCGCGGGACTCCACGCGGCATGGAATGCCGGGCCCGAGCCAAACGGCGTGCCGCATTGCGAGCACCGGTCGAATCGCGGCAGCCACCCGCCAAGCCGAACGGTCCAGAACGCAAAGTAGCTCAACGGCAAGGCCCACTGCGCTGTGCGCTCGATTTCACGGGCCGCGAGCAGGATAAGCCGGAACATGGGCTCCGAGACCTCGCGCTCCGGCAACACCAACTCCGCAATCTCGCTCACCGCCGCCAGCCCGGTGGCCAGCGCGTAATCGCTCTGGGCCTTGTGGAAGGACTCGAGCAGTTCGCACTGCTGGATCCGAACCAGGTCTCGCGTTTCGCGCTCGGCATACCAGATCTGCACATGCGAGAGAACTTCCAGCGTCGAGCCGAATCGGTTCCGGATACGCCGCGCGCCGGCAGCCACACCGCGGATGCGGCCCGAGGCCCGGCCCAGAAAGCTGACCAGGCGATCCGCTTCGCCCAGCGGAAAAGTTTTCAAAACGATGGCTTCCGTTTCCCGGGCGGGCATGAGCAGTCGGCGCGCCGACGACGCGCCGGACGGAACCGCTGCTCTGTCCGAAACGCACGCACACGCAGAACTGCATTACTTACCACACGAGAGAGGAACGCGCAAATGTTTACAGGAAGAAAATCGAAATTCCATGCCGCAGTCTGCGGAAAACCCTCACGCTCGCGGCGGCCTTAATTCTTTCATGAGCGGGTCAGACGGCGCCCCATGCGAACTCGCAACTACAGAGAGCCAGACGCCGGCACGGAAGCAGGGGACCTGAAAGCAAAACAAAACAATCTAATTCCGGCACTTGCCAGATTCTGTTAACCAGCCCTCATCCGCCCCAACATTATGGGACGCGGCACTCCAGCCCCTTTCCACCGCTCTTCCCATTCGCGCGTAATTCGGCTACTCTGCTCGGGCCTCGACGCATGCTCATCCCGCTCAAGGACCTGAATCCACGCCGCCGCTTTCCGGTTGTGAATGTGCTGCTGATCGCGGCGAACATCGCCGTGTTTGTCTATCAGGCAGGCCTGCCGGCCCGGGCGCAGAACGCTTTTGTTCTATCCAACTCCACCATTCCTGCCCGCATACCGTCTTTCTTCGCCGGTCACCTGCCATTTGCCGTGGCGTTCGTCCCGCTACTGACCAGCATGTTCCTGCATTCCGGCATCCTGCACATTGCCGGGAATATGCTGTTCCTCTGGATATTCGGGGACAACATCGAGGATTATTTTGGACACGCACGCTACCTGCTGTTTTACCTGGCCTGCGGGGTCGGCGCGGGGCTGCTGCACATCCTGTTCAATTTGCACTCCCGCACACCTGCATTGGGAGCCAGCGGGGCGATTTCCGGAGTCATGGGAGCCTATCTGATTCTTTTTCCCCGGTCGCGCGTGTTGACATTGGTTTTTATCTTCCTGATTCCGTTACCAGCCATCCTTGTGCTGGGCTACTGGTTCGTGATCCAGTTCCTGGAGGGAATCAGCAGTCTGGGAATGACTGCCACTGGTGGGGTAGCCTGGTGGGCGCACATCGGAGGGTTTCTCTTGGGGATGTTGTTCGCCTCGGCTTCGGAACGAAGGCAGTTGCAGAGCGCCTGACGAACAAATCAAAACAAATACTTTACGCCTCGGAGCCTTTTACGTTTGGGCGATACTCGAAGATTCTTCCAGATAGCGCAGGAGCCAGTCACGCACTTCAAGTGTTTGTTTCGATCCGCCCAAGTCCGGCGTAACAATATTCTCCCGCAAAGCAGAGCGGACGGCTTCACGCACAACTTTAGCTTCTCGGCGCCACCCGAGAAAGTCCAGCATCATGGCGGATGCCAGGATGGAGCCGAGGGGATTGGCGATGCCCTTACCCGCGATATTCGGAGCTGAGCCGTGGACCGGCTCGAAGAGAGAAGTGCGACCCGGATGAAGGTTTCCGGAGGGGGCCAAGCCTAGGCCGCCGGCGAGCTGTGCGCCGAGGTCGCTGATGATGTCACCGAAGAGGTTGCACGTAACAATGACGTCGAACTGGCTTGGGTCGCGGACCATCTCCATGGCCAGCGTATCAATATAGAGGTGGCGGGATTCGACTTCGGGATACTGAGGACGAAGCTCCTTGAAGACGCGCTGCCAGAGGTCGTGAGCGAACGTCATGGCGTTGGACTTGTCGCTCATGCAGAGGCGCTGGAGACCATTGGCGCGAGCGTAGTCAAAGGCATATCGGATGATGCGCTCAACGCCCTTGCGGGAATTGACGTCTTCCTGGACAGCGATTTCGTCGGGAGTTCCCTTTTTGAAAAAGCCGCCCACGCCGACGTAGAGGCCTTCTGTATTTTCCCGGAAAACCATGAGGCGAATATCTTTTTCCGCGCGGCCAGCGAGCGGAGTAAGCCGCGTGTGCAGGAGTTCGACAGGCCGGGCATTGACGAAGAGATCGAGCTTGAAGCGGAGGCCGAGAAGGATGTCGGCGGCATGCTGGTTCGAGGGGACGCGAGGATCGCCAAGGGCCCCGAACAAAATGGCGTCGAATTCGTCGCGCAGCATTTCGACCGCGCCAGGTGGAAGACTGACGCCATCGCGCAAGTAGCGGTCGGCGTTCCAGTCGAATTCGACAAACTCGACGGCGCGCTTGGTCGGCGCGACGACACTGCGGATGACGTCCATGGAAACGGGAGTCACTTCCCTGCCGACGCCATCGCCGGAAATCACGGCAATGCGGGCCGCCGGGCCGCCAGCGCGGAGCGGGAGCTTCTTTGCGGAGCTTTCAGACATCATGACGAAGGGACGCTAACACGCGCGGCATATCACGTCAAACCGCCGCGCTGCGGCCCCAATTCAGATTTCGCGAAATAAGAAGCGACGGCGCGGCGTTTTTTCAGGCGAGCAGCCTTCAAGAGCAGCCCGGGATGAGCAAGATGGGCGCCAAGGTGACGGGCAATGAACCGAGCGTAAGCGGTGGGAAGGAACGCAAACCAATCTGCCGGCGATGAAGTCAATGGCCCATTCACAATGACCAGGCTGGCGGCTCAGGGGAGAATCATGGGGCGTGGACTCCGGCCGGGAACGATCCTTGAGACCGCCAGGCTCAAGTCAGGCGCTCACTGCGAATTGTCAGCTTCTCGACCAAATTAAGACGCAACTCGAAGCCTATTCCCGGAGCAGTCGGGACCGTTATCGTGCCGTGGGAGGACACTATGACCTCCGGTTCGATGATGTCTTCCTGCCAATAGCGTTTGCTGGCGGTTACGTCGCCGGGAAGGGTGAAATTGGGCAGCGATGAAAGAGCGATATTGTGGGCGCGCCCGACACCGGATTCGAGCATCCCGCCGCACCACACGGGTATTCCGTTGCGCTGACAAAGATCGTGAATGCGCTTCGCCATGGTGTGGCCGCCAACGCGCCCCATTTTGATGTTGATAATGCGACAAGCGCCGAGTTCGATAGCAGCCCGCGCCTGTTCTTCCGTGTGAATGCACTCATCCAGGCAGATGGGGGTCTGCAAACGCTTTTGCAGCTCAACGTGGCTGTAGAGATCGTCCCAGCCGAGCGGCTGCTCCATCATCATCAAGTGAAACCCGTCGAGCTCTTGAAGCACGGGGAGGTCGCGCATGGTGTAGGCGGAATTGGCATCGACCATAAGCCTCAAACCGGGGAACTCTTCGCGCAGACGGCGGACCGGTTCAAGGTCCTTCCCCGGCTTGATTTTAATCTTGACGCGCTGGTAGCCAGCCTGAAGTTCCGCTCGGACGGCGGTCACGAGGGCTTCAAGCGATTCTTTAATCCCAATCGAGACACCGCAAGAAATTTCCCGGCGTTCGCCTCCCAGGAGTTTGGCCAGCGAAACACCTTCGAGTTTTGCTTGAGCATCCCAGACAGCCGCTTCCAGCGAGGCTTTAGCCATGTTGTGACCGCGGATGTGACTGAGCAAATCCCACACGGAAGCCGCGCCGGCAAATTCTTTGCCCCGAATCGAGGGCCAAACGTGGTCGCGAAGAATATGCCAGGCCGTGTCCGTCGTTTCGGGACTGTAGGAAGGCACCTCGCCGGCCACGCACTCTCCCCAGCCACTTACGCGCTCGACGTGCACTTCGACCAACAGGATGCGGCGGACGTCGGTTCGCTCGACGCTCGTCTCAAACGGGGTGACAAGCGGCATGTGGAGTTCGCGAAGAGTGATTTCGCGGATACGCATCGGCGGCACTCCTAGAACGGCTCCCGTTCTTACAGGAAATCACTCCACGGGCTAAGAAGATACTCGGTTCCCTTCTCCGTTGTGCGGGTGCCCGTGGCCGCGTAGCCCTTGGCGAACCATTGGGAGAACTCGTCGCGAATACGGAGCTGAAGCGCTGTCAATTCGGGTGAGTCCTTCTGTTTCCAATCTTCGAGTTCCCGGGGCAGAAAAACCCGCGCGGGAGCCGTGGGCGCCTGCGCGGTCCGATTTTCGATCGCGGAAACGACGCGGGGAGACTCGAGGTACCACTCCGCAAGCAAGCGGTCGGTGGGCAAGCCGCGATGCAGGGGACTCGTGGTCTTCCCATAGAGGTTCGGCAAGTAGGTCCGGGAGAGCGCTCCCAGGCGGTTCAGGTTGAAATGCGCGTTGCGCAGCTCGAACGGATCGAAGGTCCACTGAATTAGCCGAATGCCGCGGCGAATAGCATCTTCGCGCTGAAACAGCTTAAGCAGCCGGCCGACGCCACGGTCCCGGTAGGCGGAATCGACGCCGGTCATGTGGGAGTGCAGATACGGTGCGCCATCGCGAAGGCCCACAACCGCGAGCGTATAGCCAACCAGACGTTCGCCGTGGAACGCGCCGAGCACCTGGCCGCCTGTGCGGTGCGCGACCACGAACATGGTGGAAGGCTCAACTTCAAGGTCCTGCTCGCCCCAGATTGAGCGCTGCAGTTCGACACAAGCATGGAACTCATCGAGAGTTTCACATTTGCGGACAAGAATGGATGGGTTCATCGTTTGGAGCCGGCTCCGGCGGTGGACTCGACGCTTGGATGCTCGCTCTTCTTGGCGGCATCCCAAAAGGCTTCCATTTCGGCCCGCGGAACGCCGGCGAGGGCGCGGCCGCTGTTGGATGCGCGGCGTTCCATGTCGCGGAAACGCCGCGAAAATTTCTGATTGGCCTTCTTTAGCGCGATCTCAGGGTCGATATCGAGGAATCGCGCAAGATTCACGGCAGCGAACAGCAAGTCGCCGACTTCCTCCTCCGCCAGGTCGCGATCCGCAGAGTTAGCTTTGGCTGCGGCGACGGCGGTCAATTCATCAAGCTCCTCGCGAACCTTTTCGGCAACTTCGAGTGCGCTGTTCCAATCGAACCCAATGCGTGCGGCGCGGCGGGTAAGTTGAAAGCCTTCGAGCACGGCCGGCAAACCGCGCGAGATGCCATCGAGCAAGGACGGAGGGCTCGTTTCCGCGCCTGGGCTTGAGAATGCGCCAGTTTTCCGGCGCCTCTCTTCGGCCTTGATCCCTTCCCAGTTCTTGAGGACTTCGGCGGAATTCTTGACGCGCGCTCCGCCAAAAACGTGCGGATGACGCCGGACCATCTTGTCGTGGATTTCACGAATTACATCGGAGATGGTGAAGCGACGCTCTTCGCGGGCGATTTGCGCATGAAAGACGATCTGAAGCAGCAGGTCTCCCAGCTCCTCGGCGAACTTCGCGTCGTCGCCGCCTTCGAGCGCTTCCAAAACCTCATAAGCTTCCTCAATCAGGTAAGTGCGCAACGTTTGATGCGTTTGGTCGCGGTCCCAAGGGCAACCGTTCCGGGCTCTAAGCCGCGCCTGCACGGCCACGAGCTTCTCGAACCATTGACCCGGCGTGAGTTTCTTCCGGCTTTGGCGCGGCTGGCGTGCAATCCGGCGCTTGGATCCGGGAGCATAGTTTTTGAGGCGGCGTGGCATTCCTACTCTGACAAGACGCGTTGCAGAATTGCCGTTCCACTTTACGGGGTGCGCGAGATTTTGACAAGCTACCCTCGCAGCCGGATAATTCGATTTTCCTCCCGAGGACAGCATGAAATTCGCCAGAATCGTGTTTTGGATTGCCAGTGTGTGGGGCGTGCTGGTTCTGACGCCGCTCTTCTTCCTTTTTGATGCAATCGGGCGCACGGACCCTCCGGCCATCACGCACCCCGGTTTTTACTATGGCTTTGCCGCCGTCGCCCTGTGCTGGCAGGTTGTGTTCATGGTCATTGCGACGAATCCCATCCGCTTTCGTCCGATGATGATTCTAGCGATGATGGAGAAGTTCAGCTACGTGACCGTTGTGTATCTGCTCTTTCAGCAGGGGCGCATGCACGCGTCCGACCTAACGTTCGCAGGAACCGACTTTCTCCTGGGTGTGCTCTTTCTAATCTCATTTGTTAAGACAAAACAGCGGGCGGAATCGGCGGCCGCGCGGGGGCGCTAATTGGGTCGGGACAGGCCCGCTGCGCACGGCCGGGGCAGAAGCCGTGCTAAACTGAGATTCGACATTCTCGGTTCGAGGGAATTTCCTTGGCAGAGCAAAAAGACGAAGCATTTCGGGTGATTGATCGTCGCCCGTTCACGCCAGAGGGTGAGCTTCGCAAAGAGGCAATCGAGGAAGAGCAGCGCGAGGCTCGAAGGGAAGCCGCCGCCGCGCCGCCTCCCAGCGCGCCTGCAAAGGAGGCCGCGCCTCCATCGGCCGATGCCCCCAAGCGCTCCCCTGCGTTTGAGAACCTGGTGCGTATGCTTGGCAGCAACGCCGCGATGGTGCTCGGGGCCTATGCCGATCCGCGCACCGGCCAGCCGGTCGTTGATCCGGATGCCGCCCGGGAACTAATCGATATGCTGGACGCGTTGCGCGAGAAGACTCGGGGCAATCTGGCAACCGAAGAAGACACGCTGCTGCTGGACCTCTTGGGAAAGCTCAAAGTAACGTACCTGGAAGTGAATCAGGCCATGGCGGCACAAGCGCAAGCCGTGGCGGGCAAGGGCAAGAACCGGTCCTGAGCCGGATGGCCCGGTTGGTGCGACCTGACCACGCGCCGCAACTTTTTAGCCGATGACTGGGAACCCGCTCAAGATCACCGTCCTCGGGTCCGGAACTTCGATGGGCGTCCCGACCGTGGGGTGCGAGTGCAGGGTGTGTACGTCCAAGGATTCCCGCGATAACCGGCTCCGCCCTTCCCTCTTGGTTTCCCGCGGAGACCAGAACGTCGTCATCGATACAACTCCTGATTTTCGCCAGCAAGCAATCCGGGCAAAGTTGCAACACCTGGATGCCGTGTTGCTGACACATGGCCACGCCGATCACATCATGGGTTTCGACGATTTGCGTCCTTTTAATATCCGGCAGCGCTCACCCATGCCAGTCTACGGCAACGCGGACACGTTGGCGGTGATCCGGCGCGTCTTCGCTTACGTTTTTGATGGCAAGCCAACGCTCAGCACTGTCCCGAGGGTGGATTTGCGCGAGGTTCACGCGAGCTTCGGCCTGCTAGGCACTTTGTTCGTGCCTGTGCCGTTGTTGCATGGGGATATGGAAGTGCTCGGCTATCGCTTCGGGCGGGCGGCCTATCTCACCGATTTCAGTTCCATTCCCGAACCATCCATGGCGCTGCTAACCGGTCTCGATGAACTCGTGCTGGACGCCCTGCGCGATGTTCCCCATCCGATGCACCAGACGGTTCAGCAGGCGCTGGAGCTGGTACAACGGCTCAAACCGAAGCGCGCTTGGTTTACGCATATTGCGCACGACTTGCCACATGCGGAAACCAATCAGCGGTTTCGGCGCCTCGGGTTTCCGCACGTCCAGTTGGCGTATGACGGACTCGAGTTCGAGGTGGCACCTGACGGCGACGCGAGCGTTGCGGCTTCCGTGCAACCGGCCTACCGACCCGAGCACACCGCCAAACGCCTGCGGCTGTTTTCTTCCGCAGAGGCATGGTCCAGCACATATGGGGGCTCTGGGCGCGGGAGCGTGCTTTCCATCGGCAATTTCGATGGAATTCATCTCGGGCATCAGGCCATTCTTCGCGCCGCGGTTGAACGGGCCGCGGAAACCGGCGCTGTAGCGACGGCGCTTACCTTTGACCCGATGCCCCGGAAGGTGCTCAAGCCGGATGCGGCGCCCCTCCGGATTTCCACCGACGAGCAGCGTTTCCATTGGTTTGGCAAACTCGAGCTGGAAGCGGCGGTGATCTTGGCGTTTACGTTGGAACTTGCCCGGCTCTCGCCGGAGGAGTTCGTGGAACAAGTGCTTGTTCGCAATTTGGCCGTGCGGACGGTTCTGGTCGGTGAAAATTTTCGGTTTGGCCACCAGCAGGCCGGTGACGTGCGCCGATTGCAGGAACTGGGGGAGCGATTCGGGTTTCAGGTAACGATTGTTCGTCCCGTGCAGCACCGGGGCGTGGTGGTCTCCAGCACCGCCATACGCCAGGCGATCGCCAAAGGCGAGGTGACCAAGGCGGCGCGATTGCTCGGCCGCCCATTTGCCCTTACCGGTCCCATTGTGCCTGGCAGCGGTACGGGCCGCCGCTTTACTTTTCCCACGCTAAATCTCGTTCCGGACCAGGAACTCCTGCCTGCGCTCGGCGTGTACATTACGCGGACTCGCCTGGACGGCGAAAACGAAACTCGGCCATCCGTCACCAACGTAGGCGTGCGGCCGACGTTTAACGGGTCCAGCCTGACGGTGGAAACGCATCTGCTGGACTTTTCCGGCGAAGCCAGCGCGGGGAAATTGGAGCTGCAATTTTTCAGGCGTTTGCGGGCGGAAAAAAAATTCAGCGGTCCCGAAGAGTTGCGCGCGCAAATCGCGCGCGACATTTCCCGAGCAAAGCATTATTTCGCGCGGTTGCAACGCCATCGAGTTGTGCAAATGGTTCGATGAGGCTTGGTTTCCGCTCACGCCATAAGCGCTCGTTCCGCGCTGCACCGGCGGTTGGGGCTATTGTTCCCTGCCCTCGCTCTTGGCCAGACATTCCGCGCAATAGCCGCCAACTTCCGTCCGCGACACGGTGACTTTCATGCCGAAATCGCGCGCAATCTGCTCCTTGAGCTGTTCGTAGAGGCGGCTTTCGAATTCCCGCACTTTTCCGCACCGGAGACACGCCACATGAATGTGGTCGCGCGGACCGTGGCTTTCGTAGTAGTGCCGGTCGCCGCGCAGGTGGAGCAAGTCCAGTTCGTCAATTAATGCATGCTTTTTGAGCAGTTCAATCGTGCGGTAAACGGTAACGAGGTGGACTTCGGGGTCCAGCTTTTTTGCCCGATCGAGGATTTGGTCCACATCGAGGTGCTGTTCGGCGTCGTCCATGACCTGGAGGATGGCCTGACGCTGCCGGGTCATGCGGATCCCCAGCTTGCGCACGGACTGCTGCAGAGGCCCGGTGGTTTCCGCCGTATTGAGCCGTTCGCCGACCGAAACCCGGTGCGCCGGGATTGCGTTCATTTCTTTCTCCCAGGCGGCTCGCCCGAACGGAAGGATACGTCAGGAATGAAGTGGAAGCCGCCGCAGAACGTCATGATACATAACAATAGCGAAGAGGACCAAAAGGAAGACGAGCCCAACTTGAACGTAGCGCTCTTTGAACGCCATACTCAGGTCGCGCCGCAACCCCCCTTCAATCGCCAGGAGCAGAATGTTTCCGCCATCCAGAATCGGGATGGGCAGGAGATTGAGAATACCGAGGTTGATGCTGATCAGGACCATCAGCGAAATGACCGCAAGCGGACCGCGGTCCACGGCGCGCTTCGCTTCGTGACTTATCCCCACCGGCCCTTGCAACTGGCTGATCGAAACCCGGCCCGTGAAAAGCTTTCCGACCACATCCACCGTGCGGCCCACCGTATCCCACGTGAAGTTGTTGGCTACGCTCAAGCTCTCGCCGAAACTCACGCGCCGGTAGGAGGTCTGCTCGCGCCTCATGATCCCAATCTGATAGACGCTTTCCCCATCTTCATTGAGACCCATCTTCGGGGTAACCGTAGTGTGGATTACCTGGCCTTTGCGCAGAATATCGAGCGTTATGGGCTTCCCGTTTGATCCGCGAACATAGTCCACGAACTGGCCCCAGTACTGAATACTTTGGCCGTCGACGCCGATAACCTTGTCATCCTCACGCAGCCCGGCGCGCGCGGCGGGCGTATCGCCTTGCACCTGGTCAATCACGGGCGGCAGCGGCGGATAACCGAAAGCGAGATCCGCTGTTGCTGGATTCTTCACGGGCACTTCGACCGTGCGCTGCAGGCCGTGATTCTCGACGACCACTCTCAGACTGCCGGGAGCGGTCACCTGCTTCAGGGCCTTGAACGCCTGCTCCCAATCGGGCGTGGGTGTTCCGTTCACAGAAAGAACACGGTCGCCGATCTCGAGTGGATTGTGTTCTCCCATCGAATTTGGCGTGAGCGCCACAATCTGCACGGGCTTATCGTAATAGGCGGCATACGGCACGCCCGCCGCCATGAAAAACCCGGTCAAAAGCAGGATGGGGAACACGAGATTCACTGCCGGCCCCGCAAACGAGATCAGCGCACGCTGCCAGCGCGGCTTGCTCATCAGTTCGCCGGGAGCACCCGTTCCACGCGCTTGCTCGGCGCCACGGACCTCTGCCGCGTTGGACGTTGCATCCTGGAGGGACTCGCTGCCTTGTTCGGCGTGTCTCGCTTGGCCGGAGCGCATGCGCTTCCAGTCGCGGTCCGCCGAGTCAATTTCCGTCGGATCCTGACCTGCCATGCGAACATAGCCGCCTAGCGGCAGCGCACTGATGCGGTAATCCGTGTGCCCACGCTTCCAACCGAACAGCCTGGGTCCAAAACCGATCGAGAAAACATCCACGCGAACCTTGAACAGCCGCGCCATCGCGAAATGCCCCCATTCGTGAATCAAAATCATCACGCCGAGGACGAGAACAACGCCGATCACGCCGTGCAAAATCCAGTCCAGCATTCCTTTGCCTTTCTACGGCGCAGTGGCTGCTGCCACTGACAGCCGGCTGACCTCTTCCTTCGCCATTCGACGAGCTTCCGCATCCGCCGTAAGCACGTCATCCATTTTCTCAAACCGCGAGCGCGGCGTTCGCTCCAGCACTCGCTCAATAACCTCGGGGATACCGGAAAAAGGCAGTTTGCGCTCCAGAAACGCCGCCACGGCCACTTCGTCCGCAGCGTTCAATGCGCATGGCAGCGCGCCCCCTTTTCTCAAGGCTTCCCGCGCCAAACGCAAACAGGGGAACCTGCGGGTTGAAGCCTTCTCGAAATCCAGTCGTTTAAGCTTCCGCCAGTCGAGGGCTATCTGGTTGGATGCCACGCGCTCTGGATAGGTTAACGCATACTGAATGGGCATACGCATGTCCGCGGGGCCCAGTTGTGCCAGAACAGAACCATCCACGAACTCAACCATCGAGTGAATCGTCGATTGCGGATGCACAACGACTTCAATTTGCTCCGGCCTCATATCGAAGAGCCAGCGCGCCTCGATGACCTCGAATCCTTTGTTCATCATCGTCGCAGAATCGATGGTGATGCGGTTGCCCATGCGCCAGTTCGGGTGGGCAAGCGCCTGCTCCGGGGTTGCATCCCTCAGAGCGGCCAGAGGCGTCTTGCGAAAAGGTCCGCCGGAGGCAGTGAGCACCAGCCGGCGCACTTCCTTTTGCGTTCCGCCGCGAAGGCACTGATGCACGGCGTTGTGTTCGCTATCCACCGGCAGCAATTCACGGCCGGCTTTCTTTGCCGCTGCGATCACCAGTTCTCCGGCCGCGACCAGCACCTCTTTGTTCGAGAGCGCAACGACCTTGCCTAACTTCACGGCGTTGTAGGTCGCCTCAAGTCCCACGACGCCGACAGCTGCCGACACCACCATATCCGCTTCGGGATGCGTCCCGACGGCGAGCATTCCCTCTCGCCCGTGGTGAATCTCGGGCAGCGGCGCGATTCTCTGCTCGTGCAGCCGACGCGCCAGGTCATCCGCTTTTGCCGCGTCCGCAACGGAGACCACATTCGGGTGGTGGCGTGCGATCTGGCCCGCAAGCTCCTCGAGGTTGCTGCCTGCGGCGAGCGCCACAACCCCGAAACGTTCACTATGCGCCTCGACGACCGATAAGCACTGCCGCCCAATCGATCCCGTCGAACCCAAAATCGCGAGACTCTTCACGTGATCCTTTTCCGCGTACTGATGTTTCGGAAGTCTTGGAAACGACCTACATTTTTGGCGAGTACACCAGTATCCAATAGTACCAGACTACCGGAATCGCGAGGATCAGCGCGTCAATGCGATCCAGGATTCCGCCGTGTCCCGGCAGCAGGCCGCCCGAATCCTTCAGGCCTGCGCTTCGCTTGTAAGCTGATTCCAGTAAGTCTCCGGCCTGTCCGGCCGCGTTCCCCGCTGCGGCCATTCCCAGGATGTAAGGCAACGGCGCGTTGAGCCATCGAACGAAGGCAAGCGAAACGATCAGAGACCCTGCCATGCCGAAACAGGAACCCTCCCAGGTCTTCCCCGGGCTGAGAAGAGGCGCGAGCTGGTGCCGCCCCAGACTGCGGCCTCCAAAATACGCGGCCGTGTCACCCGCCCACGTGATGACCAACGCGAAAAGCAGCAGCCACGGGCCTTCCATGCCGAACCCGTGCAGCCGCACGGCATAACTGAGCGGGAACGCAACCAGCAGCAATGCACTCGAACTGATTCCCGCCGCTGGGAGGCCTTCCACCAAGGGCCGGCGGGTTGCGAGCGTAAGCGCCGCGACCCCAAGCACGAACACAACGAATATCTCTTCGGGACGGGGAAAGAGTCGCGTGAATATCCAGGAGAGCCGTGCCGGCAGCCCAAAACTGCCAAAATCCCCATAAATCACCAAGGTGGAAAGGTACTGGACAAAGACAATGAGCAGCGCGCAGACCGACGTCCAGTACTTGTAGGCGCGGTGCCCGATGGCCTCGCCCAGCGCGAAATATTCAAAAAGCGCCAGCAGCGTGATTAGTGCAATCGCGATGGCAACCGCGGAAGTCGGGGTCAGCAACACGATGGCCACGACGATCGGAATCAGGACCGCGGCGGTCGCCACTCGTTTCCACGTCATCGCGCACACGTCCGGCAAACGCTGGCCGGCAAGCTCTGCCCCTGTCAGAAAATATTTGGAAACCCCAAAAAGGATTGCATAGATGGAGCCAGGAATCTAGCACGCACAGCCTGGAAGGCTGGACAGGTGGTCCTCAGGCGAACTCGTCAACAGCAGTTGCAAGGCCGTTCGAGGCCGCTCATTCGCTGGCCAAGCGCGCCGGCTTTTCGTCGGACGCGGTTTCGCCGCGCAAACCGCCGTAGCGCCGCTCCCGCTTCTGATATTCGACCAGCGCTTCCAGCAGGCGCGGCCGCGTGAAGTCCGGCCACAGCGTATCCGTCACAAAGATTTCCGCGTATGCAATTTGCCAGAGCAGGAAATTGCTTACGCGCATTTCTCCGCTCGTGCGAATTAGCAAATCCGGATCGGGAAGCCCGCTCGTGTAGAGCGCCTTCGACAGCTCAGCCTCCGTCACGGGACGCGACGCTGCGCTGCCATTTCTCGCGACGATCACCGCGTTGACCGCATCCACGATTTCCGCGCGCCCACCGTAATTCAGTGCGACGCACAGCTCCATGCCCTTGTTGCTTTTGGTCAGATCCATCGCTTCGCGTGCGTCCCTTTGGACAGGCGCCGGCAGTTCCGCCAGGCGTCCCAGAAAACGCATTCGGATGTCGTTCTTCTGGATGAGCGGCATCTCGCTGCGGAGATAGTCACGCAGGAGTTGCATCAGAAAATCGACTTCGGCCTTCGGTCGGCGCCAATTTTCCACCGAGAATGCGTAAAGGGTCAGCGCCTGGATCTTCAGCCGCGCGCACGTTTCGATCGTCGTGCGCGCCGCCTGCGTTCCCGCTCGATGGCCGGCAATCCGCGGCAGGTGCCGCTTCTTCGCCCAGCGTCCGTTGCCGTCCATGATCACGGCCAAATGGCATGGCAGCCGCGCCAAATCCAGCTTCTCCAGCAAATACGCCTCTTCGGCGGTGACTGTGCCGAGAGGGTTCGCTGCGGCTAGATGGAGTGTTGGCTCGGGTTTCATCTGTCGCACGGCAGCTTCTGCTGCGGAGTCCTTTACGCCGTAAAGTTATCACACCGCCGCCGCGCGGCGCAATCGCGGCCACAGCAACCCGTGCCGCGCCCGTTATCCGCCAACGGACGGGCCCGCGGCGCTCGGAAAAATCGCGGTGTAGACCAGCACCAGCGTCAGCACGATCATCGCGACGGCCGTAACCCACGCCACTCCGTTGAAAGCCGCCGTATTCACGTGCTCGCCCATCAGGTCGCGGCGGTTCACGAGCAGCAAGATGAAAATCACCACGACCGGCAACCAAAGGCCGTTCCCCACCTGCGAGAAGATCAAAATTCGCCACAGCGGCGCCCTGGGCAACAGGATGATTCCCGCGCCCACGACGATCAGCAGGGTGTAGAGAGAATAAAAAATCCTTGCGTCCTTGAACTTGCGGTCCACGCCGGCCTCAAAGCCCAGGCCCTCGCAAATCACGTGCGCGGTCGAAAGCGGCAAAATCGTGGCCGCGAAAAGCGAAGCGTTCAACAGCCCAAACGCGAAGGTCACTCCGGCCCATCTCCCGGCCAGGGGAAAGAGCGCCTTCGCCGCTTCGGCGGCATCTGTGATGCTGCGCTGCCCCGAGGCATACAGCGTGGCCGCCGTGCATACGATGATAAAGAACACGATCGCCATGCACGTGATGCTGCCCAGCAGCACGTCCGCCCGCGCCTGCCGATACTGCCGCGGACCGACCTTCTTCTCCACAAATCCCGCCTGCAAGTAGAAGAATTGCCACGGTGCGATGGTCGTGCCGACCAGCGCCGTCAGCATGAGCAGATAGCTCGCATGAAAATGAAACGTCGGAATCGCAATGTGCTTGGCCGCGAGCAACCAGTCCGGCTTTGCCAGAATAGCCGCGAAGATATAGGTGGCGTAGAACCCGCAAGCAATCAGAAAGATGACTTCCACCTGGCGGTATGTGCCCTTCAGCACCAGCACCCAGACCACAATCGCTGCTATGGGCACGGCGACATAGCGGCTAATGCCGAAAATCTCCATCGCGGCCGCGACGCCGGCAAATTCCGCCACCACGTTCGCCAAGTCCACGAAAAATCCGCACACCATTACGAAAAACGTCGAGCGGAAGCCGAATTCCTCGCGGATTAAATCCGAAAGCCCCTTGCCGGTGACCACGCCCATCCGCGCGCACATCTCTTCCGTCACGTACAGCGCAATCGTCATCGGAATCAGCGACCACAGCAGCGCATACCCGTACTGAGCGCCCGCCTGCGTGTACACGGAGATGCCGCCGGCATCGTTGTCCACATTGGACGTAATCAGGCCCGGCCCCACCACCGCAAGGAGCAGCGCGACGCGATGTTGCCAGCCGCGCACACGCCTGCGCACGCCGCTTCCCCGCTCTCGCAGCACCTCGACCCGCTCGGCGATGGTTTCCCAATTCACCACTATCGGCTCACCAGTTGCGACACGACGTCGTCGACGGTGATAATCCCCATCGGCCGGTTCTCTTCATCAATCACCGTCAGCGTCCGCAAATTATATTTGTCGAACAGCGCGAAGACTTCCTTGTCGTCCGCCGCCGGCCCGACGCTCAGCAGCGGCTCCGCCTTGAGTTCCTTCATCGGCTGCTCATCGCCCGCAAGCATCATGCGCACAACGGGCACGGTGCCGGAAAAGCGCGCCTCGGAATCCACAAGCACGATCGTATCCAGCTGCTCGAATTTCATTTCTTCCTGCCGTTTCATCCAGGCCAGCACCTCATACCGCGTGGAATCTTCTCCCACAAACACGAATTCCGGATTCATCATGCCGCCCGCGGTCTTGGGGTCATATTCCAGCAGCTCGCGAACCTCGTTCGCTTCCTGCCCCGGCATCTCGTCGAGCAGCTCCTCCGAAGTCTCCTTCGGCAAATCCGCCAGCACGTCTGCCGCGGCGTCGGGGGCCATCTCCTCCAGAATGTCGGCGGCCTTTTCCGGATCCAGTTTTTCCACGATCTGTGTGCTCAAACGCCGGTCAAGTTCCCCGAGCACCGCCGCCGCCGTCTCCTCATCCAGCGAGGCGATAATCCCCTGTCGCTCCGCGGTCGAGAGCTGCTCCATCATCTCCGCCAAGTCCGCCGGATGCAGGTCCTCGAGCTTTTCGTGCGTAATTCTCAGCTTCAGCCTCCGAAGCGGGTCCGGCTCGATCAGGTTCACAAACTCCCATCGGATCGCTTTCTGCGGCAGGCCCTTTTCGAGTTTGCGAATCACTTTCGAGGGCAGCCCTTGTAGCAAACGACGCACGGCACCCGGCAATCCGACGTCTACTTGCGTGATCCGCAGCTCGACGTTGCCGTTGGCGCGCTGTTGCGCCATCTCGACGTCGTTTACACGCACCACTTTGCGCCCGCTGATGTCAATAATTTGCTGGTCCAACAGGTCTTTTTGCACTGCCAGCAAACTTTCGTTCGGAATGTATTCCCGCAGGGCTCGCTCGCCGACGTTTAACGTCATTCTGCCGGGTTCAATCGAAGCCACCTGATCATGCCTCGCTACGAGCGGCTGGTATTTCCCGCGCGAGAGCAAATAATGCGAGACGCGGTTCGGAGCCTCCGCTGGCTCGACAAAAAACTCCCGGACACGCCCCACAAAGTTGCCCTGCGCGTCGAATGCCGCCGAGCCCACTAGTTCTGTCGCGTAGAGGTCCATGGCGCACCGCCAGCCCAAAACAAAAAGCCTGCGAACGGAGTCCCCGGTCGCAGGCAAGTGCCTCATGGTGCTGGACTTACCGTTAACCCGGGGCGAACCCTCCCCTGGCAGATGCCTCGGTCATCGCGGCCCGTTCTTCCCGCAATGCCCGAACCACCGGCCCCACACCCAATGGCACAAACTGGCCCAGGTTGCCGCTACTAGGCGCAGGTTCGAGTTCGCTGCTCGCGTTCATCGAGAAAAACTCACTCCAAACGTACTCATAAATCCTGCCGTTGCACTATGTCAAGAAAATTGTGTCACTTACCCAAACTTTATGGCCGCTGCGCTTTCTTTTCCCCGAAGATTTTTTCTTCGGACACCGGCTAGGGGCTCGAAGAGCATGTGTTTTGGCTCCCGTCTCCGCTTTCGGCAGTCCTCCAGGTAAAGCACCAGGTAGTTCTTCAGAATGTAATCGCGCTTGGAAAATCCCAATTCCCGGGCAGCCCGGTCAATCGCCTCCGGGGGGCCCTCGAGTTCAACAAACGTCCCTATCGGCGTCTCGTCCAGCTCGATTAGCAGCCCCCTGCCCCACCTTTTCTCGGCAGGGAGCGCGAAGGTGGTTCGGTAGCGTTCATACCGGAACCAACCGGTCAGCCCCAAGCCTTCAAAAATCTTCGTCAGGCTGGACCCGTCGGCCACCCGGACTTCCATTTCCTCTCGGATGCGATGTCGCGCTCGTCCCCTACTATTCAGATGGCCGCTTCTGGAAACTGGCCGTTTGAAGGTCACCAACACGTGCTCCTCCATGGGCTTCCCGCCGGGCGCTCCCACGAGCCGCTCGGTTCGTATCCGCAGCAGTTGGCCTTTTCGTGCCAGTCCGCGCTG
>Ga0209062_1002685_pt1 | contig 22795 bp, 18 predicted proteins | sample Coa_R2_2_FD_187158 | JGI IMG/M metagenome (GOLD analysis project Ga0209062, IMG submission 187158) | Surface soil microbial communities from Centralia Pennsylvania, which are recovering from an underground coalmine fire - Coalmine... | ecosystem: Environmental > Terrestrial > Soil > Unclassified... | reverse complement strand
GCCGCCATAGCCGCCGCCGCCGCCGACCCCGCCGCCGCCGTAATCGTTGCTCCCACCGAAGCCGAAGCCGCCGCCATCGCCGCCAAGGACAATCGTTCCGCCACCGCCGCCGCCGTCACCGCCTTTTCCGGCGTAACTCCCCTCCACGCCCCCTCCGCCGAGACCACTTAACCCTCCGCCATCTCCGCCTTTGGCAAGGGCCCCATCCTGACCCTTGGCGGCGAAGCCGCCGCCGCCGCCGCCGCTGCCGCCGGGCCCGCCGCCCTCGCCGCCGTTGCCGCCGTAGGTGAGCGAGGGGAAGTTGCCGCCGAAGCCGCCGCCGGCGCCGCCCGGCTGCGCGTCCTGCCCCATGCCGCCGCCGCCGTCGCCGGTGGTCACGCTGCCAGAGCCGCCCTGGGCGGTGTTGCCGGTCACCGTGACGCCGTTGAGTACGACGTTGCCCTGGTTGAAAATGGCCCCGCCCGCACCGAGGCCGCCGCCGCCCGTGTCCCCATTGCCCCCCTGGGCCACACCGCCTTCGAGCGTCAGGTCGTTTAACGTCAGGCTGCCCGCCGCCAGGCCGCTTTGACCGCCCGACACGTAAAACAGCCTCATGTTCGCCGCCAAACTGCTGTCGCGCTGGATGACCGCGCCGTTGCCGTTGATGGTTAGATTGCTGCTGATGGCCGGCAAAGCATTTGGGCCGTACCAATTGTTGTTCACCGCGATCATGTCGTAGGTGCTGGGACTGAGATTAATGGTGTTGCTCTGGCCGTTGCTGTTGGCCGTGATGATGTCGTGGAGCAGAGAAGCAACATCGTTAGGCCCGACGTTGAAAACCGCCGGAGTTAGGCGGTCCTCCAAAACTTCCAGGCGCGGCCGCTGCCGTGCCAGACGGCGCTGCCCACGCCTCAGCGAGCGAGATCGACCGAACCAACGACAGCAAAGCTCATGCAACCACATAAGAGGTCTCCTATATGAGTAATTCTTGATAGCAGTCCCCTCTGCGCACCCCGGACTTTCCCGGCGGGCGGGCGTGAACGACCGCGGCGCGCACAACGGGCGTCCGGGGCGCTGCCGGGCCGGGGAGAGCTGCTTGGCAGCACGCTCCCACCGGCCGCGTTTAAAGCGTTAGAGCGTTTTCGAGGTTGCCGTAGCGGCTCTTTCTTGTAGGACGGCCTTCCTAGGCCGTCCGGACCAGGTCCTCCGGACGGCCTAGGAAGGCCGTCCTACAGCAGGGGCGCTACACGAACCTCGAAAGCGCTCTAGCCGTTAACCCAGCTTGCCGACGCGCTGCCTGCGCCTCTCGGTTGGCCGAGCAGAGCATTCGTGGACACGCCCTTACATTGGCGTCCCGTTCACGCTGTTGGCGATGCTGATCCCTAGCTCCAAACCAAGCAAACCAGGAAGCTCCGACATGCTCAAATCCGACAGAATGCTCGAGAGCAACTGATCCGACGGCGGCAAGCTCTGTCCCAGTAACGCCACCGATTGGTTGTTCAATTGCTGTAACGCCGCAGCGTTGCCCTGCAATAACAACGCCGCCGCGTCCAGGGCCACCTCCAACGCCATCTGCACGGGCGATAATGGCGGTGCGCTGCTACTGCTCGGCGGCGGGCTGCTCGGCGGCGGGTTGCTCGTCGGCGAGCTACCCGGCGGCGGCGACCCAAAACCTTGGACGACGTTGACCGCGGTATTCGTGCTGGTGGTGGTGGGGTTGGTGTCCGGACTGGTGACGGTGGCCGTGATGGTCTGGTTACCGGCGGTCACGCCGATGACCTTGAAGGTGAACGTCTGCGTCTGGCCCGACCCCACCGGACCGATCATCACGGTCGCCGGCGTCTGCGGCGAGAGCTTGAGGCCGTTCGTGGTCGTCAACGTCAGGGTGGAAGCGTCGGCCGGCAGCGGATTGCCGCTGGTGTTCAAAATCTCCACCGTGACGGTCGCTTGGTTGTTTACCGGCAGCGAGGCGGGCTGCACTTTGATGGTCAGTTGGAGCGTGACGTTCTCGAACTGGAAGGCGCCGATATCGACGCCGCCGATGCGCGGCGCATTGCGCTCATCCACGGGAGGGGCGCCCAACGGCTTGCCCTTGCCGATGGCCAGGCTGCCGGGCAAGAGGGCTTCCGTCTCCAGGGTCATCGCGTTGCCAGCGGCGCCGGCGACCGGGCCGCCGTTAATGGTCAAGCCGGCCACCATCGGGTTGAGGGGGTTGGCGGTGCTGCCGACCTGACTGCCGTTGACATTGTTGACGAAGCCATTGGCCTGCGTGTTGATGCCGATGAAGTTGTTGCCCTGGTCGGTGAAGTTGCGGACGCCGGCCTGCACATCGAAGACATCCGGGCCGGTGGCGGCCGTATTCAGGGCGATGAGGCTGTTCTGGGAAGTGACGGAGCCGGTATTGCCGGCCCAGTAAACACCGCCGCCGATGGTGGCAAAGTTGTTGGTGATGGTGTCGTTGACGAGCAACAGATTGCCCTGGAAATTTGTCATGTCGATGCCGCCGCCGTGGTTGCCGGCGGCGCTGTTCAGAGCGGTGTTGCCGGCGATGGTGACATTGGTAAAGGTGGCGTTGCCGTTGCCCTGCAACTCGAGGCCGCCGCCGTTGATGGTGGCGGTGTTGTCGGCGATGGTGCTGGCGGTCAGCGACAGGGTACCGGCGCTGATGAACAGGCCGCCGCCGCTGCCCAGGACGCCATTGGGCTTGCCGTGGCCCGTGCTGCCGATGGGCATGTTGCCGTTGACGCCGGCGGCGTTGCCCTTGAATTCGCTGTTGCTGATGGACGTGGATGGGCCGCCCGTCGCGATACCGCCGCCGTTGGTGCCCGCCGCGTTGCTGAGGAACAGGCTGTTCTGCACCACCAGAGTGCCCAGATTGTTCTCGTCGGCGAAGCCGCCGCCGAAGCCGGTGGCGAAGTTGTGGGCGAGGGTGCTGTTGCTGATCGTGACGGTGCTGCTGCCGGCCTGTCCGATGCCGCCGCCCAACTGACCCGCTGAGTTGCCGCTGATCACCGATTTCGTCACATTCAGCACGGACGTGCCGTTGCCGATGGCGTCCAGCCACACGCCGGCCCCTTGGTTGAGGCAGGTGTTGTCGGCGATGGTCGAGCTGTTGATGACCACCTGGCCGGTGCCGTCCTCCTCGATGCCGCCGCCGGCGTCGCCAGCGTGGTTGTTGATGACCGTGGTGTTGTTAAGCGTCAGTTTCCAGTTGGTGTTGACCGTGTTTTCCATCGACACGCCGCCGCCGTCGGCCGTGGCCGCGTTGTTGGAGAGGATATCTCGATTGAGGACCAGACTGACCGGCCCTTGATCGCGAATGCCGCCGCCGCTGGCGTTGGGACCGTCGGGGTTGGCGGCGTCGGTCACGGTGCCGTTCTCGATGGTGACGTCGTTGATGGTGACCGTGCCCAGGATGACGTTGTTGGCGGGGATGATATTGTTGGGGTTGATGTCGAAAACGCGTGCCAGGCCGTTGCCATTGATAATGGCTTTGCCGCCGCTAGTGTTCTGAATGGTCAGATTCAGGCCGTTTTGGTTGGCCGCGGCGTTGGTGAAGATAGCGAACTCGCCGGCCTTGTTGTCGATCTGGCCGGGTGTGCCGGCCAAGCTGATGTTGTAGACGCCGGCGACAGTCAGGTTGATGGTGTTGCTGGCGTCGCCGTTGGTGTTGGCGATCTGGATGGCGTCACGCAGAGTGACCACGCCGGGGGGCAGTTGGTTCAGCGGGATGTCGGCGGTGGTGTTGACGTTGATGGTCGCCGGCACCAGGCGATCTTCGAGATATTCCAGTTGCGGCCGCGCGGGGAAGACCGCTTGGCGGCGGCCTGTGGCGAAGGCTTTCGACCACACACGGGCGAAAAGATTCGGATGCGACGCTCGATAATGAGACATGGTGGCTCCTTCAAATAAGTGTTTCCCAAACGGATAGCCAGGATAGAAGAAGACTCCTTTGCGCACCCCGGACCTTCTCGCCGGGCGGGCGCGAACAATCCTCGCCGGCGCTGTCAGACAGCCCCGCAACAGGGATCAAGCGATTCGTGAGCTATTAGCAAGTACCGACGCGGTGGGGAAACCCTTACAGGGAAGTTGCGGATTTTTTTCCGAATTAATTTCCGTTGATTTCCTTCCAGAATTCGGCGGTGGGTTTGTCGTTGATGAATTCCAGCCCGGAGAACGACCGCACGAACGCCTCACGCTTAGGCTCGTAATCGAGGCGCAGCCGCTTGAGGGGCAGTTTCTCGATCGGGGTCCAGTCCTTGGCTGGGATGCCCCGGATGCTCAATCCAGTCAGGCTGAGACCGCGCAGCGGCGTCAGGTCGGTGACCGGCATGGAATCCAGGTACAGAATCTGCAAGGATTTCATTCTTGCGAGTAAGGAGAGATCGGCAATCGGCAGACCACTCAGGTTGAGGTAATTGAGCGGCATGCCCTGGAGCGGTTTCAGGTCCGAGATGCCCCGTGCCGAGAACAGGTCCAAAGATCTCAGAGGCATCCCTTGCAAGGGCGACAGGTTCGTTACCTTGGTGCTCTGAAGCGTGAGGCTTTCCAGCCTCATACCTTTCAACGGCGAGAGGTCGGATACCCGGGTTTCGCCGCAAATCAGGGTTGCCAAGGACATGCCCCGAAGGGGGCTTAGGTCAACCACCTGGGTATTGTCGATCAGTAGTGCCTTCAAAGACAATCCGCGCAAGGGCGTCAGGTCAGACAGTATTCCCTTCCGTGGGTAGGTGCCCTCGCAATGGAGCGACTCAAGCCTTTTGAGCGCTCGCACCGGCGAGATGTCCTGTACTTCGTCGGTAAGGAATTGCAGCTCCGCTACTACACCGTTCACGATTAGGGGCGTGACCTTGCCGTCGAAGTCGGGATTCAATTCCCTGAGCCGCCGCGCGACGGCCTCGACCTGCTTCTCGGCCGGCATGTCGGCCACGGATCGTTCCCAAAGCTCGGCCTCGGTCGGCGGCTCGGCGTTCTTGCCGTTGCCAACGACCGGGCTTTCGTCCGAGGAAAATCGATGAAGGAGCGTACCGCGGAGATTCGTCACACCGGCCGCTTCGGTCAGACCCAGCGCCGCGGCCAGCAACAAGACCGAGCCAACCGCATACAGCCAGCGGAGCCTGCTTTTTCGCGCTGGGGCGGGGCACGAAATGCTTGGCGGCGAACCGCTCAAGGCGCGGCCGAGCAAGTCCGCGACTTCCTTGGCCGAGTCAAAGCGATCGGCGGGTTTCTTAGCGTGCAGCTTGGCGATCAACCCGCATAGCCATTCCGGCAGGTCCGGGTTGATCTCACGCAGCGGCCGCGGCGTGTCCTCGCAGATGCGCTTAAGGACCGCCAGGGAGCCGCGCGCCCGAAACGGCGGCCGGCCGGCACACAGCGCGTACAGGACGCTGCCGAGACTGAACAGGTCGGTGCGGTGGTCCACGGCTTCGCCTTGGGCCTGTTCCGGCGCCATGTACTCCGGCGTGCCGGCGACGACGCCCGATTGTGTCAGGCTGGCATCGTCCACCGCTCGGGCCAGACCAAAATCGCTGATCTTGACGCGCTCGACGCCGTTCTCCAACAGGATGTTGGCCGGCTTGATGTCGCGGTGGACCAGTCCTTCGGCGTGCGCCGCCGCCAGTCCCTTCGCCGTCTGCAGGCCGATGCGCAGTACCTCGCGCAGCTCGAACGGACCTTTCCGGTTCAGGCGGTCCTGGAGCGTGACGCCGCTAATGTACTCCATCACCATGTACGGCAAGCCGTTGTCTTCGGCGACCGCGTGAATGTTGATGACGTGCTCGTCGCGGACAGCGGCGGCGGCGCGGGCTTCGCGGAGAAAGCGCTGCCGGGCTGTGGCGCTGGCCGCCAGTTGCGGCGCCATCACCTTGATGGCCACAATGCGGTCGAGGGTCTCGTCTCGCGCCTTGAACACGATGCCCATGCCGCCCCGGCCGACGATGGCCAACACCTCATAAGATCCCAGCCGGCCCAGGTGTCCCGACTGCGCCGGCGGAGCGAGGAATGATAAGGTCAGCGCTTCGACATCATCCGCCGCGCAGGAGGTCTCTCCAGCGCCGCTCTCCTCTTGCAGCTGGGCTACCACCGCCGCGAAGGCCGGTTCCGACTCCGGCAACGCCTTGGTGCTCGGCTCCTGGGGATGGAACTCCTTTCCGGCCAGGAGTTCCATTTTCTGCCGGCAAGAGGCGCAGGTATCCAGATGCGCGATCAGGCGGGCCTCCTCTTCACCGTCGAGCGTGTCGTTGACCAGCTCTTGGAGTTGGGCAAGATCCGGACAAGGAGCGGTCGTCATCGCTGTTCCCTTTGCAACCAGAACCGTAGTTACACGCTCTCCAAAGTATCAATTTCCGCGCGCAGCCGAGCCTGCACGCGGCACTTCGCTACATAGACCGCGCCGACCGTCATGCCCAGTGCCTGAGCAACCTCCCCGCCAGTCTTGCCCTCGACCGCGACTTGCCAAAACGCTTGCCAGGTCGGCTCTTTGAAGCAGGGACGGACGCGCTCAACGGCCCAGGCGAAGACGCGCCGCTCGTACTCTTGATCCCAGAAAGCCTCCTCTTCCTCGCGGCCGGGCTGCTCTTCGAGCCGCGCCAGCATGTCGCTGTCGCCGCTGCCCTGATCGTGCTTTTTTCGGCGCGCGAGAAAGTCGTGCAAGCCGTGGCGCGTCAGCGTCAAGAGCCAGCCGCGAAAGGAACCGCAACGCGGATCGTACTCCAGCTTCCGGATGGCTGTGCTGACCTTGTGAAAGACCTCCTGAGTCACGTCGGCGGCATCGGCATCTTGCAGGCCCCACTTGCGGGCCAGTCCATAGATGAGCGAGGCATACAGTTCGACGAACTGCCGCCACGCCTCCCCGTCCGCGGCATCGCGGAGGCGCACGAGCAAGCTGGGCCGGGTGGTGAGCAACTGAGACAAAGTCAGCCCCTCCAAAATGGAATACCCTCAGCGCAGCAGAAACCTTACAAGGGAACCCAACTCCGCCTCCTTCCGAATGCGGACATGGCTCCTCGGCTGCCCCTGGAACATCCAACGCTAATCGATGTTATACTCGCCGAAATATTGATATGTAGCAAGCAAGAAATAGGCGCCGTGCAAATCCGAGCCGCGCACGCAGCGGGTGTAGAGCCGCGACCGTAAGGGAGCGGTGTTGCACCCGCTGCGTGCGCGGCAGGTGGCGAGTCCCGTAGGAATCCCCGCGGTTGCGATCTACAATAGCGACGGGATTCGCCCGTGAGAGGAAGGATAATCATGGCAGGCAGCTACGACGCAATCATCATCGGCGCCGGGCACAATGGTTTGGTGACGGCGTGTTATCTGGCGCGAGCGGGTTGGAAAGTTCTGGTGCTGGAGCGCCGCCACGTTGTCGGCGGTGCTTGTGTGACGGAGGAAGCCTTTCCCGGATTCAAGGTTTCGACGGCCGCCTACGTCAACAGCCTTTTTCGCAAGGAAATCATCCGCGATTTGCGCTTGGCCGAGCACGGCTTCGCGGTGCTGGAACGCAACCCCGCCTCTTTTTCCCCCTTTGCCGATGGTCGTTATCTCTTTCTCGGCGCCGGCAGCGCTTCCGATCGCGGCGAGATCGCCAAGTTCAGCATGCACGACGCCGAGAACTATCCCAAGTATGAGGCGATGCTGGAGCGCGTCGCCGATGTGATCGAGCCGACGCTGTTGATGCGTCCGCCGAACTTGCTGCGGCCCGGCTGGCGCGATCTGTGGCATTTGTTCAAGCTCGGCCGAGCGTTTCAGAAGATGGGCGCGGGCATGAGCGAGGCCGTCGAGGTCCTCACAGGCGCCGCCCGCCCCATTCTCGATCGCTGGTTCGAGTCGGAGCAGTTGAAGGCGACCTTGGCCACCGACGCCATTATCGGCGCGTTTGCCGCGCCGAGCATGCCGGGCACTGCTTACGTGTTGTTTCATCACGTCATGGGCGAGACCAACGGCAAACGCGGCGTCTGGGCCTACGTCAAGGGCGGCATGGGCGGTCTGACGCAGGCGCTGGCCCGCGCCGGCAAATCGCTCGGCGTCGAGATCCGCACCGAAGTCGAGGTTGGCCGCATTCTCGTCCAGAACGGCGCCGCTTACGGCATCGCCCTGGCTGACGGCACGGAAATCCGCGCGCGCGTGATCGCCAGCAACGCCGACGCCAACATCACTTTCAATCGCTTGCTCGATAATCGCATCTTGCCGCCGGCCTTCGCCGACGCGATCAACCGCATCAGCTACGACAGCGCCTCCTTGAAAATCAATGTCGCTCTCTCGGAGCTGCCGAACTTCACGGCCTGCCCCGGCACACAACCCGGCCCGCAACACCGCGGCACCATCCACCTTTGTCCCGATCAGGATTACATCGAACGCGCCTACGACGACGCCAAATACGGCCGGCCCTCACAAAACCCCGTCCTCGAATGCACGCTGCCCTCCGCCGTCGATGACACCGTCGCGCCGCCGGGACAACATCTCATGTCGATGTTCATCCAATACGCGCCCTACAAGCTGCGCGAGGGCAACTGGGATGAACTGAAAGAGAGCTTCGCCGATCGCTGCTTCGACATCCTCAATGAGTACGCACCGAACTTCAAGCGTTCGGTGATTGCCCGCCAAGTGCTGTCGCCCCTGGACCTGGAGCGCACGTTCGCGCTGACGGGAGGCAACATTTTCCAGGGGGCGATGACTCTGAATCAGTTGTTTGTCCTGCGTCCGGTGCCTGGATTCGCCGGCTATCGCACACCGATTCGCGGTCTGTTCCTGTGCGGTGCCGCGGCGCATCCCGGCGGCGGCGTCATCGGCGCCGCGGGATGGAACGCGGCGCGGACGATTTTGGGGAAGATGTGAGGGATCTGTTCCACGATCTGCGCCGTTGTGGCGTCTCCGGACCCCGCCACCGTCCGCGACCGAAGGTCTCCGCTACTGCACCGGATTGGAGACCTTCGGTCCCAGCCCGTGGCCCGGTCCGGAGACCGGGCCACAACGTGGCTCTTTTCGCGGTTCTCCCAAGCGGGGTCTGCTCATGCGCATCGCCATCGCCGGCTTCATGCACGAGTCGAACACCTTCAACCCGCAACTCACCGACCGCGCCGCCTTCATCGCTGGGAGCTTGACCAACGGCGCCGCTCTGATTGATGAATGGCGCGACGCTCATCACGAAGTCGGCGGCTTCCTCGAGGCGGCGCGCTTGGAGGGATACGAGCCGGTGCCGCTGCTCATGGCCTGGGCGACACCGGCCGGTCCCGTCGCCGATGCGATCTTCGATGAAATCACAGCTCAGCTGTGCGAATCGCTCCGCGAGAGTCAGGCCGACGGTCTGCTCCTCGCCTTGCACGGCGCGATGGTGACGCAGTCACATCACGATGCCGATGGCGAAGTGCTGGAGCGCGTGCGCCGGGCCGTCGGCCGCGATCTACCCATCGCCGTCACGCTCGATTTGCACGGCAATCTCTCGCAACGCCTCATCGAGCACTGCAACCTGGCCGTGGCCTATCGCACGTGTCCGCATGTCGATCAACGCGAGTGTGGCCGGCGCGCGGCAGCGTTGCTGATGCGGCGGCTGCGTGGTGAAATTCGACCGTGTCAGGCGCTCGCTAAACCGCCGCTGCTCCTTAACATCATGACACACGATACGTCGCTGCCACCGCTGCGGCCGTTCATGGAGTCTGCCCGCGCCTTGGAGGAAGAAGCGGGCATTCTCGCGGCGAGCTTGCTGCCTGGTTTCGCCTACGCCGATGTGCCGCAGATGGGACCATCCGTCCTCGTGATTAGCGACGGCGATCCCGAACGCGCGCGCCTCGCCGCGGATCGGCTTGCCGACGATTTATGGCAAGCACGCGAGCAATTCGCCGTGCCGTTGCCGAACGCGGCCACGGCCGTGGCGCAGTCGCTCCATGCCGACAAACGCCCCGTCGTCCTCGTTGATACCGGCGACAATGTCGGCGGCGGTTCGGCAGGCGATGGCACGACGCTGTTGCGCGAATTGTTACGGCAAGGCGCGTCGGAGAGCGTCGTTTGTCTCTACGCACCGGAGCAAGTGCGGCAATGCGTCGCCACCGGCGTTGACAAGGAGGTGTCACTCATCGTCGGCGGCAAGGTCGATCGTCTGCATGGCGATCCGCTGCCGGTCTCCGGCTGCGTTCGTCTGCTGCACGACGGCACCTACATTGAACCGGAAGCACGGCACGGTGGGCGGCGTGTCAACCACATGGGACAAACCGCTGTCATCGAATTGCTCAGTCGCAATCTCCTCGTCCTCACTTCGCTCCGGCATCCGCCGTTTAGCCTTGGGCAGCTCACTTGCCTGGGCATCCGGCCGCAGGAGAAACGCATCCTCGTAGTCAAGGCGGCCATCGCCTACAAGGCGGCTTACTCCCCAATCGCCGGTGCTATTATCGCTGTCGATACGCCTGGACTCACCGCTGTCAACCCGGCACGCTTCACTTACAGGAACATCCGCCGGCCGCTTTATCCTCTTCGATGACACCTTTGCTTGCGCTGCGGGCCGGGGGCCTCGTTGTCCCACTTGACACTGCTTGCCTATAATGCCGATAAGGAGCGAACGATCCTCGTGGATCAGGCTGGAAAGCCTGACCAACGATCCGCACACAATTTGAGAAAGGCGACAGGCATGGCAAGCGCCAATGTGATTGAATTGACGACGGCGAACTGGGAAAAAGAAGTGGTGCATAGCGATAAGCCCGTTCTGGTGGACTTCTGGGCCGTGTGGTGCGGCCCGTGCCGCATGCTGGCGCCGACGGTCGAGAAGATCGCCGATCAGTTCGCGGGCAAGGTCAAGGTCGGCAAGCTCAACACCGACGAGCACCAGGATATCGCCATCAAGTACGGAATTTCCGCTATTCCGCAGCTCTTGCTGTTCAAAGGCGGCGATCAGCCCATCGATAAACAAATCGGCAATCAGCCGATGGATAACATCGTCAAGATGCTCAATCGCGCCCTTGAGGCATGAGGTTGTTAGGTGGTTAGGTGGTTAACAACCGAACCACCTAACCACCTACTAAACTTTGCAGATGTCGTTGGCCGATAGAGGAAGAGGCTCCGAATTGCGCCCTCTTAGGATCGCTGCGCTGAGCGCGTTCGCGCAAATCTCTCAAATCCTTTAAGATAAGCCACATATGGATTCCGGATTTTCGGTCAGAGTCTCTAAAATCGCCCAATAACGTCCATTTCTGAGCTATTCGCTTCCAATTCTGTAATCCACGGGTAGTTATGTGTTCTTGCTATTAACGCTCAGAATTCCGTGCGTGAAAGAATAGTGTGTGATCGTTGGTCGGGAAAGCATCTGTTTCAATGGACATGCTTATCGCCGCTTCTTACGCCTCTTTTTCGTCCTTGCCCCGTTGCCACGAGCCACCATCGCTTGAACATTTACAACGGTCAGGGATGCTAGATATTGCGGGAGAATCCAGATGACGTTTGAATGATATTTCCCCCAATGGTCACGCAATCGGAAGGAAATGGTGTGATCCCGTGGCGCACGGTGTCCCCCGTAAGAGCTGTGCCCACCGAACACGGGTTCAAAATCGGGAAAGGCTTCACGGATGACTTGCATCGCGTGAACCATCTCATCCTCAGTGGCCTTGCGATTCACACTCCCCATTTCTATCCCCTCTCTCCAAGAGGCAAGAGACAAGACTTCGCGTCATTCTCCCGCGTCGCCAGGACGCACGCCAGGGGATTCATCGGAGGAAAGGGCCAGTCCGAGGGTTGGCTTTTCTCATTCCCCATAAAATCCAAATACGATTGAATGTTTAAGCAAATTGCTCTAGTGCTTGTGCTGGCTGCGGCAATAGGGGTTGCCGCTGGAGTGAACGCTCTCGGCGTCGATCAATTCGATTGGATAGCATTGAGCCGGAGTAGCGCCCGGCCCGCAGTTAGCCCCCGCCTTTCCCCGTGAGATTGACCCCTTGCCGCGCAAGCGGCTCAGAGACGGTGGTCCAGGGGTCCTGCGACGGCTATTTACCTGCCTCAACCAACTCCATCTGGTCGTCGCGCAGCTCGATGTAATCTCGCCTCGGCTTCCGCCGGAGGAGCACTCTATAAATGTGTGCACCTTTTGGTCCGAGTGCACCGCGGAACTCCACGATCTTGCCAATCTGACCGCCCAGGTTCCGGATCTTCACCCATGCACCGATCTTCAGCAATTCTTTGACATGGACCGGGGGAGGCGCCTTCACCTTCCTAATCGTTTTCTTCGCCATGTTTGCCGTCCTCCCGTGTTTAGGGCACCCAGGGCTGACGCCGTAGCCGCACCCTTAGTTGAGTATACAGGATATTGTCAAGCGCTGTCGCCAGCGAATTGCAGGAATTCCGCCAGCCCTGGATTAGCGGAACCGTCAAAGGCCCACCAGGGGGCAAGGTCGTATTGTGGTGGGCAGCTGCGTTTCGCCACTCGTTGAGGTCGTGCAGGTCTCTCTTTAACGCCGCTGCCCCCGCGATCCCGTCCAGTTGCGCTTTCATGGCGAAGCCGAAGCGACTGAAGTCCTCAATGATGCTCTTGGCGTTGGCGTTGCTGCGGTCCAGTTCGCGGCGTGTCGAGAACTGCGATTGGAACAGGATTTCCAGAGAAGGCCTCACCTTGGAGGCAATGATCTGCGCGCACTCCGTATGCAAGTCGCGGCAAAAACCCTGAAAATGGGCCGCCAAAAGTAGGACGTAGCCTCGATAGTTCTCCTCGACCAGGGCGGGATTGGCCGGGATGGCCGCAACGCTGGCTGCACACTGGGTGTCAACGTGGATCAGGCTCGGCAGCCGGTCGTTCTGCCACTTTAGGAGCGCGGCGGAGGGCATTTTTGGGCCTCATTCGATTCGTTCTTGCTAATTAGCTGGCGGGTTCGTCGGAGTGTACTAGCTGGTTGTCGGTCGATCCAGGAAGGCTGCTGGAAAAAATGCTTGCGCGAGGAACAATGTTCCGCTAGTCTCCATCTCACGCATGAGCAACAAAGGAGGTGCGTAATGTGCGAGATTTGGGCGCGATATCGGGGCAGCGAACGTGACGGCTATTTGTAAGTACCTATTCAAACAACCACGCTTGAGATTGCTCAAGGATATCGGGCTGGAAATTAAAGTTTGCAGGTTCTCCCGGCCGATAGAAGAAGAGACTCCGAATCGCGCCTCCACGGATCACCTGCATGGAACCTATTCCCGTCTCCGCGCCTGAACCCTCGGACGATGCACAACCGGCGACCCTGGGCGAGCTGATTGTCGAGAATGGCCGGCTTCGCGGCACGCGCCGCGCGTTGACCTCGGCCCTTACGCTCATCGGCCGCGATCCGTCTTGCGAATTCCATCTCAACGTGGACGGCGTCAAGCCGCTGCACTGCGCTATCGTGCATGGCCCTGCTGGATTTTTCCTGCGCGATCTTGGCGGCGATGCCGGCACGTACCTCAACGGTGATGCGGTGCTGGAAGCGGACTTGCAGGACGGCGATGTTCTGACGATCGGACCGTTTCTCTTTTCTCTGTGTTTGCCGAAGAAGGACGAGCCGCTGAGCGTGGAGGCGCTCCAGGCCGAGCGCGATGCTCTGCGCATCCAGGCGGCGGCGGTGGCGGCGCAGCAGGCCGATCTCGCCGAGCAAGAGGGGCAACTGGAACAACGCCGCAAAGCGCTGGAACGCCAGAAAGAACAATTGGCCGCCCATCTGGACGAGCGCCGCCAACAGCTTTTGCAGCTGCGCGAACAGGCTCGACAGGACCGCGCCGCTCTCAAGGCCGAGACGGAGGCGGCACGGCGGCAGAACGAGGAAGTGCGGGCGGCGCTGAGCAAGGAACGCGAGGCAGTGCAGAAGGAGCTGCAACAAGCCGGCAAGGAGCGCCGCCGCTTGATCGAGCTGCGCAAACGGCTCAGAAAGCGTTGGCATAAGCACTGGCATTGCCATGAGAGCGCTTTGCAGAACCGCGAGCAAGCGCTGAAGGCCGAACGTGCCAATCTCGAAGGCAACGCGGAGACACTCCAGCGCGAGCGCGTGCAACTGATGCAGGCCCAATTGCGTTTCAATAGTGAAGTCGAGCTAGGGCGTCGCCAACTGCAAGATGAATGGCAACAGCTGGGTCTGGCTCAACAGCAGTGGGAAGTCTGTTTGAACCAGGAGCAAGAGGAACGCACCCGCCAGCTGCGCGAATTGCATCGCCATGCAACGGAACTGGCCGCCGCCGAGCGGAAGCTCTCCGAGCAACGGCGTGCGGCCGAGCAATTCCAACTCCAGCTGCGAAAGGAAGCCGAAGGACTGGAGACGCGCATCTGCAATCAGCGCATCAAGCTGCTGGAGCTGGAAAAACAATTGTGCGAGGTCATAAGCAGTCGGCCGCCTGTAGCCGAGTCGCTCCGCGACTCGGATCACACTCCCGGAGTGAGGATAGTATCGCGCGGTCCCGATGTGCCGCGCGTGTTGGCTCGCTTGGCCGGCGACCTGGCCGATCAACGCCGCCATCTGCTTGAACAATGGCAGTGCTTGCTGGAGCTGCACGAAGCCTGGGAGCCGGAGCGCTTGGCCCTCATCGTGCAATTCGAGACGGCGGCGCGCGAACTTGTGCTGGTCGAGCAGCGCCTTATGGACCGAGAACAAGCACTCGCCTCCGGCGAGGCGGACTTGCGCCGCCGCCAGCAAGCGCTCGGCGATGTCCGCTGTTCGTTGGAGGCCTGGCAAGCGCGTTTGACCGCGCGCGAGACGTTCCTGGATAACGAGCGCATCATGCTGCTGTGCGATGTACGCGGGCGCGAGGAGCTGGCCGAAAACCAGATGAAACGGCTGGAAGAAATGCGGCAGCGGCGGGCACGGCGGCGCGGCCAGGAAATCGAGGAGCTGCGCGTGGCTCGTGCTCAACACGAACAGATGCGCCGCGATTATGCCCTCTTGTGGGAGGAATGCCAGAATCGACGGGCAGAGCTGATCCTCGAGCAGCGAGAGCTTTCAGCCAAAGCGCTGGCCGTGGAGCAGCTCCGTCAGGAATTGCTTGGCCGCACCGATGATTCGCCGGCAGCAGACAAATGGTTGGAGCGTCAGCGCCGCCAAAACTTGGCCCGCATTCAGAAGGAAGAGCGCGACCTTCGCCGAGAGCGAATCGCGCTCATGGGCGAGACGAAACGGCTCGATCGCCGGGCCGCGCGTCTGATGCAGCAAGAAGAAAAGCTCGTCGCCCAGCACGAAGAGTGGATGAAACAAGTCGGCGACTGGGAAGACCGCCAGGCGGCGGCGGCGGCTCTGGAACAGCACCGCCAGCAGGAATTGCGACATTGGCAACTGCTGCACGAGCGAGACGAACGGCAATTGATCGAGTTGCGCGAGGAAGTGGAACGCATCGCGCGGTTGCTGCTGGAAGAAGGCGACACGACAAGCGCGCCGCTGGCGGCTTAGTGCTTCATAGCAGCTGAATTGTTACTACCCGGAGCGCCAATGACGGGCGCTTCCGCCCCGTCATTGGCGCTCCGGGTAGTAACAATTCAGCTGCTATGAAGCATTCCGAGCATTGACGGAGGAATTTGGCCTCGGTATTCTCGGCTTGTGTCGTTCAGATAATCACAATTTCGGCGACAGACGCGGAGAGCCGGCATGCTCTCATTCATCGTCCCGGCCCACAACGAACAGCTCCTGATTGGCCGTACGCTCGGCGCGTTGCATACTGCGGGCCAGGCGCAACGCGAACCCTACGAGATCATCGTCGCGGACGACGCTTCCACCGATGAGACGGGAACGATCGCCCGCGCCTACGGTGCCCAGGTTGTTTCGGTGAATCACCGCCACATCGCAGCGACCCGGAATGCCGGGGCACGCCAGGCGCGCGGAGAGTTGCTCTTCTTCGTAGATGCCGATACCCTGGTTCCGGAGTCCGTCGTCTGCGAGGCTGTCCGCGCTATGCGGCGCGGGGCCATCGGCGGTGGCTGCGTTTTCCGCTTCGACGGTCGGCTCCCGCTTTGGGCCAGGATCGTCTATCCGTTCACCGTCCCGATTATGCGGCTAGCGAAGCTGGTCGGCGGCTGCTCGTTGTTCTGCACGCAGGATGCCTTCCGCGCCGTCGGGGGCTTTGACGAGCAGTATTACGCCGCCGAGGAGATGGCGTTCATCGCGGCCCTCAAGCGACGGGGCCGCGTCATGATTCCCAGGGCATGCGTTACAACGTCGGGCCGCAAGTTTCGTACACTCCCGACGCGGGAGGTGTTGGCGTTGCTGCTTCGCGTGGTTCTTGACGGCCCCGATTCTTTCCGAAGGCGGGATGGGCTAGAGGCGTGGTATGGTTCGCGGCAGTCCGATCTGGAACAACGGTCGAATCCCCAGGTAACAGCCCCATGCAGACAACCATTGGCCGACAGCTGCGCCATTCATCGTGGGGCTTGATGATTGCCTGCTTAATCGGTCTTGCCGCAATAGTCAGCGATCTCATACTGGTATGGAGGCGTCTCGATCCTGCGTCTATCGATGGCCGATGGCTGATCGCCGTGGTGGTGCTGGCCGCATTTCTCCATCTCGTCCGGGGCGACCTGACATCGATTGGCCTGACAATGAAACCGATCCAGGGCTGGGGTTACTGGGTCCGTGCGACATTGGTTATCAGTCTCATCGTTCTGTGCTGTATTGGCGTGGGATTGTCAGTGTGGCTCCTGATGGGGCGGAAGCCGCCCGTCTACACGATTCCGCCTAACTCGGCGGTCTCTGTCTTTTTCAGCATGTGCGTCTTCGCGCCCGTCCTCGAAGAAGCCATCTACCGCCTTGCGGTCTGCGTTCCATTCGCCGGACTCTCGCGGCCCTGGATGGCCATCGTGATCAGCGGCGTGGTTTTCGGTGCTCTGCACATCATTTATGGCAATCCCAGCCCGGAGAACCTGGTTGGCGGCCTCTTCCTTGCCTGGGCCTATCTCAAGAGTGGATCGATCTACGTCCCACTCTTGCTCCATAGCCTGGGTAATTTGGTCGCGTGGGCGTCTCAGCTTGCGGCCTGGTATTGGTTACGCGGGGGAGCCTAACGTCCCCACAATCTCACGAACATTCTTCGCGCCGAGTTGCGCCAGCGCTTCCGGTAGCTGCCCGGCCACGCGCATCGACGCGGTGGGATCGTAAAAATTCACCGTGCCCAGTTGCACAGCGCTGGCGCCGGCGATGAGGAACTCCATCACATCATTGATCGTGGCGATGCCGCCGATGCCGATGATCGGCACTTGCACTTGCCGTGCGACTTGCCACACTAGCCGCAGCGCCAACGGCTTGATGGCCGGGCCGCTCAGGCCGCCGGTGATGTTGCCGAGGATCGGCCGCCGCCGCCGCCAATCGACAGCCATGCCCACGAACGTGTTCACCAATGACACCGCATCCGCCCCCGCCTCCGCGGCGGCGCGAGCGATCGGCACGATGTTTGTCACATTCGGCGTCAGCTTGGCCACGATCGGCAACGGGCAGACCGCGCGCACGCGCTCTACGACGCGGCGAGTTATCTCCGCATCGATGGCGAAGTCGATGCCGCCGGCCACGTTCGGACACGATAGGTTCAACTCGACGCCCGCCAATCCCTGTTCGCGGCCGAGCATCGCCGCCATGTCCACGAAATCGTCTTCGTTTTCACCGGCGATGTTGGCGAGCACAGCCGTCGGCAGCGTGCGCAGATACGGCAGATGATGATGCAAGAAATGCTCGATGCCATCGTTATCGAGACCGATGGCATTGAGCATGCCGCAAGCGGTCTCAACAGTCCGCGGCGGCGTGTTACCGGCGCGCGGGTGGCGCGTCACGGTCTTGGGCACAATGCCGCCCAAGCAGGCAAAATCCACAACGCCGGCCATCTCGCGCGCGTAACCGAAAGTGCCCGAAGCCACGAGGATGGGGTTCTTCAAATGCAGCCGGCCAAGAGTGACGGAGAGATCGATCATGGTTCCGTTTTTTTACAGAACCAATCTCTTGCCGGCGCGCACTTGCTGCACTTTTTCCACAAGCTCATCGCCGCCGCCATTGTAGACGAGCTGGCCGAGGGTGTGGAGTTTCTCTAGGTCGATATTGGGATTGGCCTCGACGATGTACATGAAATCGCTGGCGTCCTGGAGCTTGTCTTTGTCGGCCCGAGTCAGACTGATCATGGCGGCGAATTTCGTGGCCAAGGCAAGCTCCAGCGAAGGGATTTGATACCGTTGGCCGCTCAATTCGGCCGTGTGCGTGTACTTGAGGGCATCGTGGTAAAGCGGCTGATTCGCTTTCAGCACGTCAATAAGAACGAGTCCTGACTCCGGATCGCGCAGCCGTGTCACTACTTCGTGATCTTCAGCTTGGAGGTGTGGAAACACCGCCAGCAAGGCACGCACCGCTTTCTTGTGGCCTCGCGTAGCAACCAAGACATCCACGTCCTCGGTGGCACGTGACTTACCAATCCAACCGCCGACGCCGTGCGCTCCCAAGAGCATGAAACGCACTTTCGCCGCGTTGAGGACGCGGATCACTTCGAGAGGCTCGATGAAATTGGGCACGTAATACTCCGATATGGCCGAAGACATGGCCAAGCTCTGGGCATGGATGTCACGCGTTTGCACTGGCATGGCTGGTCCTCTCCCTCGCTTCTTCTCGCTTACAAGGGCCAATCTATCGGAGGTAATGGTTGCCACCAATGGCATTCGCGGGCAGTCTGGTCGTATTTTTTGCGCCAGGAATTTCCAAATGCTTCGAGGAAAGCATATTCCAGTGCGGGGAAACGATACTGAAGACGCACGTTCGCCAAATCGATGAAGAAACCGCTGTCGTCTTTGGCTTCTTCGATCATCTCCCGAAGGATGTCGTTATCGTGAAGGCAAAGTTCAGCGATCGCTCGGTAGCTGATGTCCGTGAACTCATCGCGAGCCATCTGGTTTAGATTGCGCCCAGGACGATCTGGGGTCGCTGTCGTGATGCCGCTGGGGTTCGGCGGACCACTGTCGTCACTCGCCAGGATGACGGGATCGCCAAACCAAGCGCTCTGAAAGTTCGCGGAACAGGGATAAGCCGCATTATCGACGATGAGTAATTTGAGGGCGCGGATGCAATGGCCTCCCTCCAACACACCCTGGAACTTGATGGCCTCTCCAAAGCGTGCGGGATCCAAGTATTGTCGTTTGGCGGGATTGACGACGAGGTAGTAAGCTCCCATACACTTTCCCGTCTCTCTCGTCGCGGTAACTGGAAGCTGTGATAAAAGAACTGCGGCTTTTCTGCCTACTTCTTACGACCGAGCGTCTTAAACTCGTGCTTGCCATCCTCTCGGATCACGGCGAAGGTGGTAGACCGCGATGACCGCAATCTGGTCCGGGTCCACTCGGTAAAAGACGCCATAAGGGAACCGCCGGACCACGACCCGCCGTACTCCCGGATAGACTTGGCTTGCGCCCTCTGGAGCGCGGCGGATGCGCTCCAGAGCCTCCTCCACACATAGGATGAAATCCTGCCCTAGCCCTCGCCGCTGCCGGTCATACCAGGTCTTCCCGTCGGCGAGATCTTCCTCCGCCTCGGGAGTAATAATGAGCGGCAGATCCATTGCCATTAGCGCTCCTGCAAACGGGCCTTGACTTCCTCCCAGGTCGATCCGGCATGACGATTGGCCTCGTAAGCGGCGAGGCGACGCTGGAGGTCTTGTTTCTGAGCCGCTGTCAGCGGAAGCTGCTCGGCTTCGCTGGCGATGCTATCCCAGATCTCCTCCACCAACAGAATGCGCTGGGCCACGCTTAGCTCATGGATACCGAGCGCTTGCATCGTTGGAGACATCGCACGTTCTCTCCTCTAAAGGAACAAGGAGTTGGATACTCTTTCCGTTTCGGCAACTAAGGCTCCTCCAAATAAGTATACCCTTCCATCCCCGATTCATAAAACCGCAGAAGCTGCCGCGATTCGGTTAGCGAAATCTTGCCGCTGCGCACGGCGCGCTCGACATCCTTGCGCAGGCGGGCCGTCAGCTCGTCGGCGGAGTATTGCACGTAAGCAAGCACCTCGCGCACCGTGTCGCCCTTGATGACCGTATCGACGTTCACTTCGCCCTCGTCGAAACTGACGTGGACGGCATTAGTATCGCCAAACAGGTTGTGCAGATCGCCGAGGATTTCTTGATACGCGCCAAGGAGGAACGCTCCCAGGTAATACGGCTCGCCGACGAACGGGTGCAGTTGCAGCGTGTTGCGCACGTCGCGGAGGTCGATGAACTGGTCGATCTTGCCGTCCGAGTCGCAGGTGATGTCGCCGAGGACGGCGCGGCGGCTCGGCACTTCGTTGAGGCGATGAATCGGCATGATCGGAAACAGCTGCTTGATCGCCCAGCTATCCGGCATCGACTGGAAGATGGAGAAATTGCAGAAATACGTGTCCGACAGCAGCGATTCCAGACCTTGCAGCTCTTCGGGTACGTACTCCATCTCGCGGACGATCTTCAGCATTTTGCTGCACAAGGCCCAGAACAAGCGCTCGGACAAGGCGCGCATCTCGATGTCGAGAGCGCCGAGGTTGAACATGTTGAGCGTTTCGTCCATGGCCTGGACAGCGTCGTGATAGCTTTCCAGGAGGTTCTTCTTTTTGAGATCGCGATAGATGCTGAACATGTCGCTGATCTGCTGCGGCACATCGGCGGGGATTTCCGGCGAGATTTCGTAGCGGTCGAAGTTGGACACGCCCAGCACGTCGAAGATGAGCAGGCTGTGATAGGCGACGACGGCGCGGCCCGACTCGGAAACGATGGTGGGGTGCGGCACGCCGGTCTCGTCGCAGACGCTCTTGATGCGGAAGACCACATCGTTGGCATATTCCTGAAGCGTATAGTTGACGGACGACTCGAAATCGGTCTGCGAGCCGTCGTAATCGATGCCGAGTCCGCCGCCCACGTCGAGGTAGCGCACGCCGGCGCCGACACGATGCAGCTCGACATAGACGCGGGCCGCCTCGGTTAGAGCGCTTTTAATGCTGCGGATGTTGGTGATTTGGCTGCCGAGATGGAAATGCACCAGCTGCAAACAGTCGGCCATGCCGCGCTGCTTGAGGTATTCGAGCGCTTCCAGCACTTCGGTCAAGGTCAGGCCGAACTTGGAGCGATAGCCGGCGCTGGAGCGCCAGCGGCCAGCCCCACGAGCGGCAAGTTTGACGCGCACTCCGATGGCCGGCCGCACTTCCAATTCCTCGGCATGCTTGCAAATCGCTTCCAACTCCGTGAATTTCTCGACCACCGGAATAATCTGCTTGCCGATCTTGCGGGCCAGCATGGTCATGCGGATGAATTCATCGTCCTTGAAGCCGTTGCAGATGATCGGCGTGTCGAGTCCGTTGGTGAGCGCCAACACGGCCAGGAGTTCCGGTTTGGAGCCGGCTTCCAGGCCGAAGTGGAACGGCCGGCCGAAATCGAGAATCTCCTCGACGACGTGCCGCTGCTGATTGACCTTGATGGGATAGACACAGCAGTAGTTGCCCTGAAACTCGAACTCCTCCATGGCCCGGCGGAAAGCGTCGTGGACCTCGCCGACGCGATGGCGGAGAATGTCGGTGAAACGCAAGAGGATCGGCAATTGGATGCCGCGTGCTTGTAATTGATCGATTAACTCTTTCAGGTCGATTGATTCATCGGGGCGCTTGCTGGGGTGGACGATGACGTGGCCCGCCTTGTTGATGCTGAAATAGCCTTTTCCCCAGTTGCGAATGCCGTACATTTCCGAAGCATCCGCGATTTTCCATTTATCCATCAATTCCTGTTCAGCGCCTTTCGGCATCGATATGGTCTCCCGAAAATACGAAAGGATTGAGGCGACGGGTGCAGAGACGCCGAGGGTGAGTCCGCAAACAATGGTCCGTGGGGATGGGGAAGTAACAACCGCCCGCAGCTCCGTACTCAGCTGCAAGCGGCAACGAATCACATTTTGAAGATACCGCGAAACTCCTTGAGCACCTAGGGCTTTCGTTCTATCATCAGTATAAGCTGCTTCTATCGTCGTCAAGCGCATTTCCTGGCTAATTTCGCAAGCGCGCCCACGGCGGTCCCGCAAGGTCGGCGGAATCGTCGCGGGCACCCTCCCCCACACGCTTGCAGACGGGAGAATCATCATGGGCACGGCGGGCGAGGAAGCCAATCAGCGTCTGGTCGATCAACTGATAGCGCGGGGCGCCCTGTGGTCGCAGCCGTTGATTGAGGCATTCCGGGCCACGCCGCGGCATCGTTTCCTCCAGCGCGTCTGGCACTATCAAGAGCAAAACGGCGGCTGGCGCGAGGTGCCCACGCAGGTGCCCGGCCGTCAAGAGCTGCGTCTTCTCTACGCCGATCGCGCTCTGACGACGCGCCTGAGCGAGCCGGCTCCCGGTCTGCCCCCCATGCCGATCAGCTCATCAAGTCAACCGTCACTCATGGCCGAGATGCTCGAAGATCTCCGCCTGGAGCCGGGGTTAAAGACGCTGGAGATCGGCGCCGGCACCGGCTATAACGCCGCCCTTTTATCGCACGTGGTCGGCCGGGTTATCTCGCTTGAGATCGATCGCCGCGTTCTGGCCGAGGCGGAGGAATCTCTGCGTGCCTTCCCGGATCGCCGGGTGGAGTTGCGGCATGGCGATGGCCGGCTTGGTTGCCCGGAGGCCGCGCCGTTCGATCGCATCCTCATCACGGCCGCGGCGCTCGACCTGGAACCGGCCTGGCTGGAGCAACTGAGCGCAGACGGCTTGCTGCTGGTGCCGCTTGATCTGGCGCCAGGCCTGGCATTTCTGGTGCGCGGCACGTGTCGCGGCGGCGTCTTTGACGGCCGACTGACACGGCCGGCGTACTTCATGCCTCTGCGCGATGAGATGGAGGGAGGACGTGGAAATTCGTCGCTCTCCTCGCGGCTTTTGCCGGTAGCCGATACTTTGCCGTC
>Ga0209062_1002684_pt1 | contig 22797 bp, 17 predicted proteins | sample Coa_R2_2_FD_187158 | JGI IMG/M metagenome (GOLD analysis project Ga0209062, IMG submission 187158) | Surface soil microbial communities from Centralia Pennsylvania, which are recovering from an underground coalmine fire - Coalmine... | ecosystem: Environmental > Terrestrial > Soil > Unclassified... | reverse complement strand
GGGCGGCGGCAGCCGGTCAAGGGCGATTGGCGCGCGTTTAATCGCGCGCCAATCGCCGCTTAGGCGGTCGAGACCCTTGACCGGCTGCCATCCGATCTCGGGTTCACCCGAGATCGGGAAATTGAAGATACGCACATCGGCAACAGCCGATGTGCGCCCGCGACAAAGAGCATCCACGCGATCAAGGCCGCGAGTGATCGCGGGTTGGCCGCTTTTCACGTCCTGCCCCACTCGAAATTCAGAAGAGCCAACTTCTGCTACCCGTGGCCCGGCCCTACCGGGCGAGTTTCTTCCCGGCGCTCATGAGGGCGACCATTGTGGCCGCCTACTATGGTCCCAGGTTTTTCGTACCGCCCGCCCCGCACGGATCGGTTAAACTGCCGTTGGTGCTAAACGCGTCGGGCTCACTTCACGTATTCCACTTCGCCCGGCATCACCATCGGCAGCGATCGCGGATCCTTGAACGGCGTCCAGCTCTGCGTGTTGCCCTGGATGTCAGTGGCGACCACCCGGTAGCTTAAAGAGCCCGTGGGATAGTCCGCAGGAATGAGCCAGGCCGCCGACCAGAAATAATCGGTCGGTTCGGAGAGACCGAACGCCGCGCGTATATTGGCGGGCGGACGGCTGCGGTAGGCGGCCTGGAATTTCTGGCCGTCGGACAACTCGACCGTAATGGCCTTGATGCTCTTGTCGTCAAGCGGCTCCCCTGCGACGTTGCGCACGCGAATGCGGAAGACCACGTTCTCCTTGCGCTTGAACTGATTGGCAAGCACGCAGACGGGGCCGGTGATCCCGGCAGGCGTGTTGCCGCGCACGATGTCGCCTTCGATGAACAGCTTCTGAGCTTCCTGCGCTGCCGATGGGTTGGCAAATCCGGCGGTCGCCAGGACGAACATGACGGCAGACAATTTCATTGCATCCAATTTTCGCGACATGACCGGACGCTCCTTCGACTTCAGTTGCGGCCGCGCAGGACGGGTTGAGCGAAGCGAAACCCATCAAGGCGCGCGGCGCCGAACGGCTGTGCTGGGTTTCGCTGATTTTATCGTCGGGCCGGCCCCCGGTGGTTGGCCCACGCTGCAAGTTCATCACGGCGCCGGCGCCGCCGTGCGCTGGATGTCGGGCAGCAGCGGAGGCTGGGGACCGAGCACCTTGGTCATGGCGCGCCAGGCGCAGATCTCGTCGCTCCATGCCGGCGGATTGGGCGCTGAGCCGCCGACGCCGATGGCGCCGATCATCTGATTGCCGTTGATGACGATCGGCAAGCCGCCCGAATTGGCGAAATTGCCGAACGAATATTGTCGCAGCTCCGACGAGCGGCCGGACAGCACCTGGTTCATGGTCGCCTTGCTGGGCTGGCGCGTATTGACGACCGTGCGGGCCTTCATCATCGCGGTCTCGATGGCGACCTTCGGCTGGCCGTCCATGCGGTACATGTAGACCGGTTCGCCGAACTGGTCGTAGATCACGATGCTCACCCTGACGCCTTGCTTGACGGCTTCCTCGACGCAAGCCTTGCTGATGGCCTCGGCGGTCGCGACGTTGATCTGGTTCTGCTCCATGATGACCTTAGTGGCGTCGCCGCGCACAACGAACTTGTCGCTGTCGTCGGCTTGACCGGGGGTCACGAGCGCCATCGCGGCGGTGACCAGCAGTCCGGCGTAGAAGAACTTCATGGTTTCCTCCAATGGTCGCCCTTATTCCGGGTGTCCGAGCACAATTTGCCTTATCGCGCGGGCGCCGACAACTATGGTCCCGTCAATCCAAGTCGCCGCGGCGCGTAGGGCGGGGCAAAGTCGCCCGCCGCACGACCGCAGCCCGGATCAAGCGAAGCGAAATCCGGGATCGCCCAATCCCTGTGGCGCGGCCGTTCCCGGGTTTCGCTGGCGCTCAACCCGGGCTACCAGTGATAGCAATCGATCGAAGTCCGAGAACGATCACCGCGCTAATCTCACGCCGCCTTTGGCGGCAGGGTCGCGATCTCCGCCGCGTAGACATCGTCCATGCGCGGCTTCAGTCCGTGCTTTGACAAGGCCTCGGCGAACATCCGGCGAATCTCAGGATCCTCGTCCGCATAGTCAATCTGCATTCCCCCGAGACGCCGGCTGATCCATGACATCGGCACGCCCTGCGCATTGCGCGGCGACGCGTGCTTGAAGGCGAGATAGCGCGCCGGCGTCGGGCCGGTATTGAAATGCTGGTGGAACCACGCGTTAGGCGGCACGATCATGGTTCCGACCTGCCAGTCGTAGCGGTGCGGCCGGTCGCCGTCGGGCCACATCAGGGAGTAGCCCTCGCCGCTGAGTACGATGACATGGGCGCCGGGCCCGTGCGCATGCGCCTTCTTGTAGGTGCCCACCGGGAATTGCGAAATATGGCTCGCAATGGTGCCTCTTGCCATATTGAAGCGGATGTGGCCGCCGCCGGCGCCGCGCTCCCTGGCGCTGATCAGCGGCAGATTGACGGCATCCGGAACGAAATTCGTCGTCAGCAGAAACCCCTTCTGCTCGCCCTTGGCGCTGAAATAGTCCGGTTCGCCGGCGAATCTGTTCCTGAAATCGTAGGGCGTGTTGAAGACGAATGCGAGGTCGTCATAGAGGTTGAGCACGGACGGGCAATTGGTGACCGCGACGAAGCGCGCCGGCTGCGTGCCCGAACCGTTGAAGTGCTGATGCCAGCAGTTGAGCGGGATCGCAAACATGGCGCCCGCCTTCCACTCGAAGCTGATGCGGTTGCCGGCGTCGTTCCAGACCGTGGTCGAGCCGCGGCCGTCGAGCGCGAGGATCATCTCTTCGTAAAGCTGGCGCTGCGGGGCCAGCTTTCCGCCCGGCGGAATTTCGCACACATAGCAGTCATTCGACGTGCGCGAGGCTTCGTGGTTGATGAAGACCCCTGCGCCGCCGCGACGCGGCCAGGGCTTCAGCGCCACGGTGCGGAGGTTGGGCACGTAATGCGCGCTGATGATATCCAGGCCTTCGCTCCGCACCCAGCGCAGGTAAGGCGTGTCCTTCTCGGCGGCAAATTTGTTTGCCAGTTCCTCCGAAACGGTGGCGTTTTTCGCCATGCTGTTTCCTCCGTGGGGTGGGTCGAGCGGAAGCGAAACCGGCCTCGCCAGCGTGGAAATGCGAATGGGAGCCCTCAGTCGATCCCGAGCGCGGCCAGCGATACGGCGAACGACGGCACCAGGCCGGACGCCAGCACCGCTCCTGGCGAAATCTTGCGCACGGACTCAGACGGAATGAAGATTCTGTTCATGTGCGCTAAAATATCACTTGGCCACTTTGATGTCCTGCACGGACGTAAGCTCGACCGCGCCTTCAGGCGCAGCGATGGCGCCGTTCCGACAGGAAGGCGGGCGATCTTCAGCAGGCGGACTGCAACGCGCATGTTTAAGATGAGGCGCCGCAATACGGTCGGCAGCGCCGGGCGTTGCGCTTATTGCGCCCCACCGTCTTCAGCCTGCGCCGCGGCGGCGGTTATCCGCCGAATCGATAGTGCAGTCCGACCGTCGAGATGAAGCCGTTCCTCTGTATGTCGACCGGAACGCCGGCGATGTTGTATCGGTCGCTGCCGAGATCGAAGTACAGCATTTCGCTTTTTACGGAGAGGTTCTGCGTCAGGCCGAACTCGGTGCCCCAGCCGACCGTCCAGCCGGCGCGGGTTTTGGAATCGGCCGCCGAAGGGCATCCATCGAGGACGACAAACGCGATCGTCGGCCGCGAGCCGGGGTCACACACTGACTGAGCCTGATCCCGCGCGATCGCCGCTCCGGCCTTCACATAGGTCAGGAGCCGGTCCCAATAGGCGTATCCGATCCGAGCGGTCGCCGTGGACAGCCAATTGGTGCTGATTTCGCAGTTGTAGAAGAAACCGGTCGGGCAAGGCTGAGCGCCGCGAGCATTGGTCCAGCCGGCGTCGCCTTCAAGGCCGAACACCCATTTGCCAGTTTGGTAATTATACCCGATTTCGCCGCCGCCGAGGAAACCGGCAAAGCGCGGGTCATCCGTTTCACCGTCGTCGCCGAAGGTCCAATTCGTGCGTCCCCAATCGGCGCCGAGATAGGCGCCGACGTAGAAGCCGTTCCAGTTGTACGCCTGGGCCGGCGGGGCCTTGTAGGCCGGCGCTTTTGCGATGACAGGCCCTCGCCCGCCGGACGTGGCGTCGGGGGCAAACTGGTAGCGAAGGCCGCCGTTCACGCTCCAGCCCTGGATGTTGTCTCCGGTCCGGTAGTCGCCGCGCAAATAGCCGATCCAACCAGTATCGACGACTCGCGCCGCGACGCCCAAACCAAACTGGCCATACGTTCCGAGGCTGCTTGTCGAGACGTCCGAATGGAGAATGGGGAGCGATGAATAGGGCGGACCAAGCGTGGCGAAATTGGTCGTCAAGCTCCCAACGGCGCCGCCTTCGAAGTCGTGAAAAACGCTGGCGGAGGCGAACGGCTGCCACACCACATTGCCAGACGTAAGGGTCGCGCCGACCCGCACGCTCAGCCGACCGAGGATGCTTTCGATGTCATTGACTGCCAGGAGCCAAGGTGGGATGAGGACCCCGCTGGGCCCCGCCCCGCCGGTGAGCACCATGGTCCCCGGGACATTCAGTTGATCGACGTTCGCTTTTGACCAGATGATCCCCGCTGACGGCTCGACGAACCATCCATTGCCGAGATTTTGATTGTAAGCGACATTGCCGGTCAGACTGATGCCGCGTGCGTTGAAATGCTGATCCGACAGGCCGTGGTTCTCGTCGGAGACGTCGTTTTGAAAGAAATCTCCGCGAATTTGTCCATCGACGAGAAAACCTCCATAGCTTGCGGCGGCATAGACGCCAGCAAAGGGAATCTGGAGGTTATCGCGAAAGGTCGACGGGCCGGGATTGAGACCGGGCGGAGTGCCATCTTGCGTCCTCGCGCCCAAGTAGCCGATCGTCGAACCGACGTGCAAATTCCATCCGTTCAGGTTCAACCTGGCAAAGTCGGCGCCGATCTGCACGCCGGAGAAATCTTCCAGCGTCCGCGTATTGCAAGTGATGCCGCCTGGAACAGGTCCGCCAAAGCTCACAGTGCTGCCGGTTGTCGAGCTTGTGCTGGTGGTGAGATGGCCCCCAACGCCGCGGGCCCACACGCCGCCGCCCTCCTGGTCCGGCTGAGGATTAGCCGGACTCCCGATGAACGCGCTCGATTGCGTCAGGAACGCGGTGTTCACGGTATTGATCGAAGTCACGAGCGTGTTCACGGATGCCGATACGCCCGCAACAGCCATAGCCACCGTTTGGTTCAGCTTAGTGTTCTGGCTAAACGTTTCGTTACCAACGCACTGCGCTTGCGCGACTGACCCTGAAAACAGCGTCAGCACGACTGCGCCGGCCCCCAGAATCGGGCCCTTCGCGTTTGCGCCGCGCGCTGACGCCTTCGACCCAAGACCGAGGACGCACTCCGCCCCTGTTGCGCTGAACATTGCCCCTCCCCAATACACACGCCAATATCACGCCGTGATCAGCACGCAATCACGCCGCGCCAACAACGCACTCAAGGTGCAACGCTGCGGTAAGCCGTATCTGCCCCACGCACCCGACAATGTTCCGCCATGTTAATAACGCAATGCCGTCGGGTCAATAACGCACTGAAGGTGCCATGCCACGCTAAGGTGCGGATCGCGCCCTATTCTGAGAAAGATGTTCTGAGGAAGAATTAAGCGATAACGAAGCGTATCAGGCCCGGCTGGCGGCGAATTCACGTGGGTTTCACCGCCCTCAACCGATCCGTACAGTGAGGGATCGCGTCTGCGGCGGGGTGTATTATATTTGCAACAGGTCTGCCAATTTTGCGCCGCGCGCGACCGATCACAGATTTCCCGCATGTCTGAACATATCGTCCCTTTTGGCGCATTTGATTGACAGCGAGGCCAGAAAATCGCTAATTTTGAACCAACTTGGAGTCGTCCCGGGGGCGACTGAAGCCGCCGGCTGTCACCGCGGCCTCTGATCGAATCGACGGCGGCAATGCCAGGTGGGCGCGGGGGAGGCAACGATGCGTGCGGCGTTCTCCGGCATAGCCTTGAGGCTTGACTGGGCCGCCGTTCGCTGCACCGCCTGCCAGAGCTTCCATTACTTGCCCGTGCTGATGAACTCATGACTTGTCGGGAGATTTGCCCGAGAGCTTAAAGATTATGAAAACTCTTTACGATCTCATCGGCGCCCGCCCGGATGATGATGCCGAGGCGCTCAGAGCAGCATTTCGCAAAGCCGCCAAGGCGCATCACCCTGATCTCCATGCAGGTGATCCGTATGCGGCGATGCGGTTCAGGCAGATTGCGGAAGCCTATGAGATCCTTCGCGATGCAGAGCGGCGCGCAACCTATGACCGCCTGCTGCGGTTCGAACGCGAGCGGCTGCGCTGGAAATTAAAACAGACCGCCTCCTATCTGATGCGCAGCATCGTTTCCGATGCTGTCGCCGCCGTCGGCCTCGCGGTCGTGCTGGCCGGCGGCTACATGATATTCGCGCACATTTCAAAAACACCTGCCGGGCAACTCCTCGGCGCTGCACCGCACGGATCGGCGAGGATCGCCGCCGTCCAGCCGGCGCCAGCCAGGCTTGAGGGCGCGGGCCAGGCTCCGGAGCCCGCAACCGGCGGCGCTCCGAAAGCGGCGGGGGCGAATACCGAGGCGGCGAAAATCACGAGCGCCTTCGCCGTCACCGTGGATCCGGCCAGCGCCAGAACCGCGGCCGAACATCCGGATCAGAGCGTCGGCACCGAGATGCCCGATCGGGACAACAGGCAAGTGATCCAAGTCCTCTCTTCATCGGGCGAACGAGAGAACAGCATCGGAAAACCGGGCTCGCCTGATTTTGGGATGCTCGACGATAAGCACGATATGAAGCGGCGCGACGCCCACGATATAAGCGCAGGCGACGCTAAGCCAACTGATACAAAGATGCACGCAAGAGCGCGGATAGCAGCGAAACGGCAGCCTGCGAGCCGCAGCGCCTTCGAACAGGCCTCGCTGGAAAACAAGAACGCCTGCTCGGGATCATGCTCTCGCGACGTGCCTCCGCTTTTTGGCGTGGGATTCTAGCCCCGTTCCGCATCCCCTTAGCCCGGATTGAGCCGCCGGGTCCGGCCGGAGCTTGCCATCGGGCCGGCCAGAGGCCGGACCCGTTGGGCCGGTCCGATGATGAACTTAAGCGAAATCCCGGGCCGGCCTGCCCCGTGCGGCATTGCCGTTCCCGGGTTTCGCTTGCGCTCAACCCGGGCTACGCGAGATTCCAGCCTGGCGCCGGCGAGAGAACAGTGCAGCGGCGGGCACCTATGCCCCGCGTGGAATACGTCCATGCTATACTCGACTCCGACAAATGAACATCCCAGGGAGAGCCCGCATGACGCGATCGACACTCATCCTTGCCATTCTGGCCGCCGCCTGCGTGGCTCCGGCGATCGCGCAGACATCGAACCCGCCGCGCAATGATCTGCCCCAGCCCTATCGGACCACCCGCGACTGGGGCGAGCTTCCGCCGGGCATGAAATGGGCGGCCGTAACCTCCATCGAGGCCGCGGCCGACGGCGCCATCTTTGTCATCCATCGCTGCTTCGCGAATTCCTGCGCCGGCCGGCCGGAGCCGCCGATCCTCAAATTCGACGCCAACGGCAAACTCCTGAAGACGTTCGGCAACGGCATGTTCATCTTCCCGCACGGCTCGGCGCTCGATCCTGACGGCAATCTCTGGGTCACGGATGCGGGCGGCGGCGACGGCATCGGCCATCAGGCGATCAAGTTCTCGCCGGACGGCGTCGAGCTGATGCGGCTCGGCAAGGCCGGCGTGTCGGGCTCGGGTCCCGGCCTGTTCGATCAGCCAAACGACGTGGTGGTGGCGCCCAACGGCGATATCTTCGTCACCGACAGCCACCGCCGCGGCAAGAACAATCGCGTCGTCAAGTTCGACAAGACCGGCAGGTTCATCAAGGAATGGGGCCACAAGGGCTCCGGCCCCGGCGAACTCTCCGAGCCGCACGCCATCGCGATGGACAGCCAGGGCCGCCTGTTCGTCGGCGACCGCGAGAACAACCGCATCCAGATTTTTGACCAGGACGGCAAAGTGCTCGGCGAATGGCGCCAGTTCGGCCGCCCGAGCGGCATCTACATCACCCGCGATGACACCATCTACGTGGCGGATTCGGAATCTGGTCCCGATACCGGCGCCAACGAGCTGATGGGTATCCGCAAGGGCATCCGCATCGGCAGCGCCCGTGACGGCAGGGTGTTCGCCTTCATCGAGGACATGGAATCCACGACGCCCGATCACTCCGGCGCCGAAGGCGTCGGAGTGGACGCGCAGGGCAACGTCTACGGCGCGGTGGTGCGGCGCCAGATGTTGGAGCGGCATGTGAAGAAGTAAGGCCGCTCCATGCTCAAACTGATCGGGATCATTGTGGCCGCGATGCCGGTCATTGTGTTCCTCCGCGCCATCTTTATGGGTTCGAGGAAGCGATCGCAGGCGCTGTCCAATTTCAAGAAGCAGGTCGACTACGCCGTGTGGGCGATTCTGGTCATGATCGGCTGCGGCGTTGTCTTGTCGCTCGGAAAATTGATTTACGACATGCACCTGTTTGCGCTGCGGCCGTAGGAGTCGTAGGAGGGGTTGAGCGACAGCGAAACCGATCAAAGCGGTGCCAGAGGCGAGGCCTTGATGGGTTTCGCTGTCGCTCAACCCATCCTACAAGAGAGTCAATCCTCGTCGTCGCCAAGCGGCGGGATGGCGGCGCGAAGCTTTGCGACCGTGTAGCGCTTCACTTGGAGCGTCCACGGCGAATCGACCGCAGCCTGCGCACCTGCGTAGGGCAGGAACAGCGTCAGGTTCGACACGTACAGGGTTTTGCCATCGAGGCCGAAGGCGAGGCTCGCCGGGAACAAGAGGCCGCGCACCAGGCCGCGCTCGCTGATGCCGTTGAAATCGCCAAGCTTCGCGATCACCTTGCCGGTCTTGTCGAGCACGATGATGTCGTCCTCCTGATTGGCGCAGACCCAGAGATTGTCATGCTTGTCGATCGCGACCCCGTCGGGAGCATTGATGCCGGTGATGAAGATCGAAGCGGCGCCCGCCGTTCCATCCGCCTTGACGGGGATCTGGATGATCTGGTGGAACGCGGTATTGGCCACGTACAATATGGTGCCAGCGTTGTTGAATTCGACGCCGTTCGCCCCGAACGGCGGCGTCAGGCCGGTTCCTGGCCCGAGCAGCGGGCTGTCGCTCCAGATCGTCGGCGTGCCGCCGTTCGGCCCCGTCTTCCAGACGATCCCGTTGAACGAGTCGGAAATGTAAGCATTGCCGCGCTTGTCAAAGGTGAGCGCATTGAGACCGGCGCCCGCTATGGTCGGCGTCATGAAGACCGAGGAAGCGCCGGTTAACGGATCGACGCGGAGGACCTTGCCGGCCCCGAAGTCGAGGACCAGCAGGGCTCCATTGACCGGATTAAAGCGCAGCCCCAGCATGTGTGGACTTGAATTCGCGATGGTCACTTTGCGCACCAGCGCGCCATCCGGCCTGATCACGAACAGCGCCGCATTGCCGGAAAGCGCGCCGGCCGTATTGAAGCCAAAACTGGGCACGTAGATATTGCCGTCAGGGCCGACGGTCAGTCCTTCGACGCTCGACGGCTGATCCGGCGCCACATCCGGCAAAACCGCCAGAACGCCGACGTCGCCGCGGTCCCACGCGGGAGCAGGCGCCCCCGTCAGCAGCCCGAATGCAATCCCCATAACGGCAGTGACGATCCCACGCTTTGTCATGTCACTCCTCCCCGACTTGGCCGACGCGCCACCGGATTGACCGCGGGCCGGCCGCGAGGCGGACCATCTCATGGGTATCATGAGGCCGCAACCGCGTTTTTGGGCATCAGCCCTATGGGCCGTGGAAACCGAAGGCGAGCCGGAGCCATCGCAAAAAATATTCGCCGGGCGGAGGGCGCCGCCCGGCGAATAGGTGTCCGCGCAGACTTGTCGCAGCTTACTTACTTCTCGCCGCCAAGCTGGAAGTCATGGCTCTGGCCCGGCATCTCATGTGCCGGCTCCGGCGTGTTGGCCCCATACGGCGTCACGACCCGCCCCGCGGCGTATGGCGGCGTCGTGTAAACCTGCCCGTAGACCGGCACGCCTGCCGGCGCAAGGTGATGCGCGCGCACATGCGACTTAGCCATTGCAGGGGAGGCAACCAACGCTGCGACGCCAGCTGCCGACAGGATCACTTTCAGATTCGATGTCATATTCAAACCTCATGTTTTGAATTATTGCCCTGCTCAATAACTAGAGCACAGCCTGCGGCATACAAGATTTCAAATTGTCAATGAATCATGCTGAAAATATATGGTGTTTATGGAGGCTTAATACTGAGTTTCGCCAGATTGTCTCACCTTTCCGGGCCCGCAAAGATTTCTCAGGTTTCTCAAGCTGCACGGCGGCGACGGGAGGCCTGTCAGCGATCCTTGATCCGTTGCGGCGACATAACCTTGCCGCACATATGCAGAAGTCTCCGATAAGCTATGCGCGCAGTGAATGCCCTGCGCCGCGGAGCGAGCAGCGGGACTTGTCGGAGTCCTTATCCGCCGGTGGAACGGCGCGAATCGCTCGATGCCGCCGGCGCCGCAGACAAGATGCGACGTTGCCGCTATCATTTGCCCTGGAGCGGACGGACTGTCGCTGCGGCCCCGAAGCGTCACAGGGTGAGCACTCTTCGAAAGGCTCAGAAGGCGGGCATCCTTCGATAAGCTCACGAGGCGCGTTCGCCCCGCGAAGCAGGATTGGCCGAGGCGCTGGCGCTTTCGGCATTTCGACCGGCGCGGGACCACGAAGGCGAGACCGCGGCAGATGTGGGTTCGCAGGAACGTGACAAGAGGCCTGCTATGACCGAGACCATGCATGTCGAAACCGACGTGCTCGTCATCGGCGCAGGCGCTGCCGGCATGTATGCGGCAATCGAGGCTGCGCAATCCGGGGCGAGCGTGCTCCTCCTTGACCGCAGCCTGATCGGCCGCAGCGGCGCCACTGTGATGGCGCAAATGACGGTGGCGGTCGCGCTCGGCTCATCCACGGGGGATCATTGGACCTGTCATTTGCACGACACGCTTGAGGCAGGCCGCGGGCTATGTGACGAGAGCCTGTCGCGGCTCCTGTGCGAGGAAGCGCCTGACTGCATCCTCCAGATGGACGCATGGGGCGTCGGCTGGGCCCGCAAGGACGGCCGTATCGTCGCCGCCCAGGCCCCTGGCCATGACCGGCCGCGCTGCGTCTATGTGGATTTTCTCAACACCGGACCGGCGGTGTCAAAGACGCTGCGCACGAAAGTCAACAAAACCTCGGGCATCCGCAAGGCCGGCGATCTCATCGTTACCGATCTCGCGCGCCATGACGGCGCGGTCGTCGGCGCGGTCGCATTGCATCTTGCGTCCGGCGCGCCGGTGACGATTGCGGCCAAGGCCACGATCGTCGCCACCGGCGGGCTGACGCGGCTCTATCGGCGTAACAGCGCGTCCGCCAATATGGGCGGCGACGGCTATGCGCTCGCATTGCGCGCAGGAGCGCCGCTCGTCGACATGGAGTTCGTGCAGTTCTTTCCGATCGGCCATCTGGCGCCGCGCCTCATCGGCATGGACCCAATCATGTGGGACCCGTTCCGCTATAAGCTTGGCGGCCGGCTGCTCAATGGTCTCGGTCAGGAGTTCACGTCGCGTTACGGGTCAACCGAGGACGGCGCCTATGTGCTGACCCGCGATCTTGCGACCTACGCCATCATCAAGGAAGTGGAGGCGGGCCGCGGCTCGCCTCACGGCGGTGCTTTTCTGAGCTTCGAGCACTGTGCGCCTGCCGAATTGCGCGCCGCATTCGGCCCGGTGATCGACCGCCTGGCGGCGAATGCGATCGACCTTACGAAAATGCCGGTGGAAGTGGCGCCGATCGCCCACTATCACATGGGCGGCGTTAAGGCCGACGCGCGCATGGAAACCGAAATCCCCGGGCTCCTGGCGGCCGGCGAGGCGGTCGGCGGCGCCAACGGCGCCAACCGGCTATCCGGCAATGCCGTAACGGAAGCGCTCGTGTTCGGCCGCCGGGCCGGCCGCACGGCTGCGGAGCGCATCAGGAGGATGGCCCGGCAGCCGTTCCGGCCGCAGGCGGCCGCCGCGGCGCTCGATCTCATGACCGCGGATGGCGTGACGAAAGGCGTCAATTCGGCGGACATGATCCAGCGCCTGCAATCCGTCATGGCGGACGAGGTTGGGCCGTTGCGCACACGCCGGCGGCTGGAACGCGCCATCGCGCGGATCGACGATATGACCGCCGAACTCGGAGACCGGCCGTTTGGCGACGGAGCGCGTTTCGACATGCGCCGCATCGACTGGCTCGACCTGCGCAACATGCTGCTCGTCGCCCGCGTGGTGGCGCTTTCTGCGCTGCGGCGCGCTGAGAGCCGAGGCGCCCATCAACGCGAGGATTTTCCCGGCATGGCGCCGCAGTGGCGGGTCAACCAGGTGGCGCGCTGGCGGGAGGGGGAAGTCGAATTGGCATCGGCGCCGGCGGCCGAAGCATCGGTGCCTGCTCGCTGGGAGCGCGGGCCTCTCGGCCGCATCGAAGCAACAGCGAGCGGGCGGGACGCAGGCGTCAGGGGGCAGCGGAGGCCGGGCGCGCTGGCGCGATTGCGCGTCTGGCGCTCTCTCGCGCCGCAGGCCGGGCGATTCGAGACCTATGAGGTGCCATTCGAGCCTGGCCAGTCGGTTCTCGACGGCCTGCGCTGGATCCGGGTGAACCGTGATCCGGCATTGGCGATCCGGTTCTCCTGCATCAACGCCAATGCCTGCAAGGAATGCATGATGGAGATCGACGGCGCCATCCGCTACGCCTGCACGGCGCGGCTTGAGCCGCACGAGATGACGGTGCGGCCTTTGCCCAACAAGACGCTCCTGCGCGACCTGGTCACTGAAATCGCGCCGCCGGCAGAGCGCCTGACCGGCTAGGCGCTCTTTCAGCCCAAGCTCAGGGATTGGAGCGTCATGAATGGCGATGGCGTCGGAGACGTGGGCGATCCCCGGGGTGACCCTCGGCCCGCCCGTTAGGGTCGCCCCGCGGCGCTCCTGCTGCGCCGGGTCATGTTGAAGGCCGCCGCGGAAATGGTTCAACATGCGCGGTGTCCGCGTTAGGATCGCCGCACTATGGGCTGCGCCCGCCGGAGGGAATACATCGTGATGAGATGCGCATGGTTGCTCCTCGCCAGTCTTGCGCTTGCGGCGCAGGCGCGCGCTGATGCGGTCGCGGATTTCTATAAAGGACGGACCGTGACGCTGATTGTCGGCTACGGCCCCGGCGGCGGTTACGACCTGTTTGCGCGGCTGATGGCGCGCCATCTTGGCCGGCACATTCCGGGAAATCCGGCCGTCGTGGTGCAGAACATGCCGGGCGCCGGCAGCCTGCGCGCGACGAATTTTCTCTACACCGTCGCGCCGCGGGACGGCGCCACGATCGGCAGCTTTGCTCGCGACATGCCGCTGCTTGCCATCTTGAAGGCCAATACCGCCGCGGTCTTCGACCCGCGCAAATTCACGTGGCTCGGTTCTTCATCGGACTACTCGCGCGATGCCTATCTGCTGATGGTGCGCAAGGACGCGCCCGTGCAGTCGATCGAGGAGGCGCGCCGGCCCAGCGGGCCGCCGATTGTTCTCGGCGGGACTGCGGAAGGCACGACCGGCAGCGATGTCCCGCTCGTGCTGCGGGACGCGCTCGGGCTCAATATGAAGCTCGTGACCGGCTACCCCGACAACGGCGCGATCTTCCTTGCGGTCGATCGCGGCGAGGTGAATGGACGCACGGCCGACCTTTCAACCATGCGGTCGCTGCGCCCCGAGTGGCTTTTGCCGAACGGCGGGATGCGAGCCCTGGTCCAGTTTGCGCGCGCTACGCGCCATCCGGACTTTGCCGACGTGCCTACTGCTCGTGAGCTGGCGCGCGATGACGATGGCCGGGCGTTGATCGAACTGGCCGAGATTTCCTACACGATGTCGCGTCCGTTCGCCGCCCCGCCGGGCGTGCCGGCCGAGCGTGCGGCGGCGCTCCGCCGGGCGTTTGCCGACGTCCACAACGATCCGCAATATCTTGAGGACGCGGCGAAGCTGGGGTTGGAGGTTTCTCCAATCGGAGGCGAGGAGGTCCTCCAGGCAATCAGCCACATCGCGGCCACGCCGCCGGCCATTCTGGATCGCCTGAAACGGCTGATGATGAGGCCGTAGGGCGCAATAGCCGAAGGCGTATTGCGCCATCGCGCATCGGCTGTCGCCAATGTGCGCCCTTAGAAGTCCGATCTCGGGCAAACCCGAGATCGGGCTGGCGGATTACGCTTCGCTAATCCGCCTGCGAGGCTGAAACGGCTGATGACGGCGGGAAAGGATAGCCCATGCATGACACCCCGCATCAACCCCACTGGCATGAGCCAAAAGCCGGCGAAAAGGCAGGTCTGGGCAAGTTCAATCGCGCGCCCATGCCCTACGACCGCTTCATGGAGGCTGAGGGCGTGCCGGTCTATCGCGGCATCGGCGTGCGGCGCGTGCAGGACCTGCCGCTTAAGCCGTGGGCGCGTCTCGGCGGGCGCGGCAGCTATGTTCAGCTCTACGGCACGGAGGGGCTGTGGGGCTGCTACGTGGTGGAGGTGCCAGGCGCGGGCGCGCTCAACGTCGAACGGCACCTCTATGAGAAGGTGGTGCTTGTCGTCGAAGGACGCGGCACCACCGAGGTCTGGCAGGAGGGCCAGACCAGGCGGCATATCTTCGAGTGGCAGGCTGGCTCGCTGTTCGCCGTGCCGCTGAATGCATGGCATCGCATCGTCAACGCCGCAAGCGCTCCGGCCTTGCTGCTGTGCGGCACCACCGCGCCAAATGTCATGAACCTGTTCGACAACCCCGACTTTGTGTTCAACTGCCCGTATACGTTCGGCGAACGCTTTTCCGGCGCCGAAGACTATTTCAAGCCGCGCGACGACATCGAGCCGGATCCGATCCGCGGCCTCGCGATGCGGCGCACCAACCTGATCCCGGATATCGTCAATTGTGAGCTGCCGCTCGACAATCGCCGTTCGCCGGGATATCGGCGGGTCGAGCCGGCCATGGGCGGCAACCGGTTTTATTTATGGATCGGACAACATGAAACAGGGCGCTATTCAAAAGCGCACAAGCACGCCTCGGCGGCGGTGCTGATCTGCATCAAAGGCAAGGGCTATACCTACACATGGCCGGATACGCTGGGCATAACGCCATGGCAGGATGGCAAAGCCGATCAGGTGCTGCGCCAGGATTATGAGCCGGTGGGCCTCGTTTCAGCCGCTCCGATGAGCGGCGACTGGTTCCATCAGCATTTCGGCGTCGGCAAGGAGGGCCTGCGCATCACCGCCTGGCACGGCCCCAACAATCAGCGTTCGCGCAAGCCGGGGCGTCCGGGCGAGCAGTTGCTCGACTATGGCGCCATCGATCTCAAGCAGGGCGGCAGCGCGATTCCGTACTGCGACGAAGACAAATTCATCCGCCGCGAATTTGAGGAGACGCTGAGGCAGGAAGGCGTTGCATCGCGGATGGAGGAGAGGTTCTATCAACCGTCATCCGACCCGGCGAGCGAACCGGCGCAATTGATGTGAGTGATGCGACGCGCAGGGTGGGTTGAGCGAAACCGGAGCCCACCGTCAGGCCCCGCCGCTGGCGGACCCGTGCGGGTTCGCGGAGCCTGTCATCCGCCAAGAGCGGGCTGGCTCAACCCGCCCTGCGATGCCGTGAATCGACGGCGAGGCTCGGCCGGGTGGAGAGGCCGGCGGTGGGTTTCGCTTCCGCTCAGCCCGCCCTACAAGCGCGTCGATGCCAACGACGACAAGACCGCAGATGAGCCGTACAGCCGCGCTGCTTGCCTCCTCGATGCGCCTTCCCCTCCCCGAGGCCAGGTGGCTCGTCATCGGCGCTGCCGTCGCGCTCGCGGCATGGCTGGCGTTGGCGCCGCTCGGCTTCCTGCTCTGGCAAAGCCTTTTCACGCCTGAGACCGCGACGGCGCCGGGAGAGTTCACGTTCGACAATTATCGCACGGCCTATTGGAGCGCAGAGACGCTGCGCCTGCTTGGCAATTCGGCTGCATTCGCCGCTGGATCGGCGAGCCTGGCCTTCGTGGTCGGAACGTTCTTTGCTTGGATCAACGAACGGACCGATACGCCCTTCAAGTCCGCATTTTTTGCGCTTTCCCTCGTCCCCCTGATCATTCCCGCCATTCTCTTTACGGTGTCCTGGATTCTCCTGGCGAGCCCGAAAATCGGCATCGTCAACGTCGCCGTTCAGGCGTTGTTCGCCACGGACTTCGTGGTCGCCGACATCTATTCGATGGGCGGCATGATCTTCGTCGACGGCCTTCATCAATCGCCGCTCGCCTTCCTCATGATGACGGCGGCGTTCCGCTCGATGGACCCGTCGCTGGAAGAAGCCGCCCTGATGTGCGGCGCCGCCGCGTGGCAAATTGCATTGAGGATGACATTGAAGCTCGCCTGGCCCGCGGCGGCTGGGGTCTTTCTCATCCTGTTCCTGCGCGCGATCGAGTCATTTGAAGTCCCTGCCCTGCTTGGACTTCCGGTCGGAATCGAGGTCTACACGTCATCGATCTATCAGGCCGTTCAGACCTATCCGAGCGACATTGGTCTGGCGTCGAGCTACGCCGCGGCGCTGCTCGTGATCGCATCGCTGTGCGTCTATGCGCAGTCGCGCACCGCGGTCGCGGCAGAGAAGTTCTCAACCGTGACCGGCAAGGGATTCCGGCCGCGGACGATGCGCATTGGCCGCTGGCGCTATGTCACGGCTTTGGCCTTCGCGCTTTATCTCGCGATCGTCGTTGTGCTGCCGTTTCTGGTGCTGCTGTGGTGCTCGTTGCAAAGGTTTTACGTCGCCCCTTCGGTCGCAGCATTGAAGGACTTGACCTTCGATGCCTACCGCGCGGTCTTCGCCTACCCGGTCTTCGCGAATGCGGTGTGGAACAGCCTGGTACTGTCGGCGGCAAGCGCAACCATCGTGGCGCTGACGACGGCGGTGCTCGCCTGGATCGTAGTGCGAACCAGGCTGCCCGGCCGGTGGCTCATCGACGATCTCGCAATGCTGCCGCTGATGTTTCCCGGCCTGGTTCTGGGCCTCGCCATCATGGTCTGCTATCTCAACATTGGCATCGGCGTCTACGGCACCCTGTGGATCATGCTTATCGCCTATGTCACCCGGTTCATGCCCTACGGAATGCGCTACAATTCCACCTCGATGCTGGCGCTCCACAAGGAGCTTGAAGAGTCGGCGACCATGAGCGGCGCCTCCTGGAGCATGACGTTCTGGCGCGTCGTGCTGCCTCTGCTTAAGCCCGGCCTGATCGCCTGCTGGCTCTACGTGGTGATCGTCTCCATACGTGAGCTGTCCAGCTCCATCCTTCTCTATAGCCCGGGATCGGAAGTCGTATCGATCATGATCTGGGAGTATTGGCAGAACGGACAGTACGTGGAGCTTTCTGCGCTGGGCGTGATGCTGATCGCGTCGCTCTTGGGTCTCGTCCTGCTCGAGCGATTTGCCAGCCGGCAGTTCGGAGTGGCGAGCCCGGGCGTTTGAGTTGCAACCCCGTTTGAGCGCAGCGAAATCCGGAGCGACGTTGCCCGCGGACACACGCCGACCCCGGGTTTCGCTTGCGCTCAACCCGGGCTACGCTTCCCGGCAATGACGCTGCAGGATCTGACCGGGAAGCGCTCCAAGTCGTGCTGATCGTCAAGTCGCTATGCACAGAATATCCGGGCGACCGCGGCGAGGCCGTCCGGGCGGCCCGCGACGTCTCGTTCGCAGTGCCCGACGGCAAGCTCTTCACGCTGCTTGGTCCGAGCGGCTGCGGCAAGACCACAACGCTGCGCTCCATTGCGGGCCTCGAAGTGCCCAAATCCGGCGAGATCAGCCTGCATGGCAAGGTGGTGTTCTCGTCGGCGGCGGGCGTCTCGGTTGCGCCGAACCGGCGCAATTTCGGCATGGTGTTCCAATCCTATGCGATCTGGCCGCACATGACGGTGTACCAGAATGCAGCATTTCCGCTTCAGGTCCGCCGCGACAGGCCGGATCGCAAGAAAATCGCCGACAGGGTTATGCGCGTCCTCTCTGCCGTCGCGCTCGATGACGTGGCGGAGCGGGCCGCGACCAAACTGTCCGGCGGCCAGCAGCAGCGCCTTGCCCTGGCGCGCGCGCTGGTCATGGAGCCGCAACTCTTGCTGCTGGACGAACCGCTGTCGAACCTCGACGCCAAACTGCGCGAGCGCATGCGGTTTGAACTCAAGCGGATCCAGCGCGAGCTTGCGCTCACGACCGTGTATGTCACGCATGATCAAAACGAGGCGCTCGCCCTGTCGCACGAAATTGCCGTCATGCGCGAAGGACGCATCGTGCAGATCGGCTCGCCGCGCGAGATCTACGAGCGGCCGTGCAGCCGCTTCGTCGCCGATTTCATCGGCACGACGAATTTTATTGATGCACGGGTTATCGAGGAGAACGGGGACGATCGCTGCCGCGTCGCGACGCCTGTGGGCGCGCTCGACGTCCGCTGCCTTGACCGCATGCATCGCAACGAGGCGGCGATCGTGTCCGTCAGGCCGGAAGACGTCGAGCTGTCGGAGCAGGCGCCGGAAGCTGGGGGCGCAGATGCTGTCCGTGCGGGCGTGGTCGATGCCAAGGCGTTTCTCGGCGAGCATCTGGATTTCCAGGTCAGGATCGGCGATCTTGTCTTGCTCGCGCGAGCGCACCCGTCGCTGCGGACCCCGGTGGGCGAGAAGATTTTCGTCAGGCTGCGGGCGGAGAAATGCATCGCGCTGAGGGCTGCCTCGGCAGGACCGTAAGGATGGGTTGAGCGATAGCGAAACCCACCCCTTTCCGGGACCTGAGGGTCTCCCTGCTCCAGCCATCCGAGGTGGACGCCGGCAGCCTTGCGCGCCAATATCCGGCCGAAACCGAGCCAAAGGCAATTCGACGGAGGCGGTCCCTCATGAACATCACGGTCGGCAGGCAAGCGATCGCCGAGGCGTCCGAGAAGCTCAAGAACTGGGGCCGCTGGGGCAAGGATGACCAGATCGGCACTCTCAATCACATACGGCCGGACGACATCGTCAAGGCCGCAGCCCTGATCAAGACCGGCAAGGTCTTTGCGCTCGGCATCCCGCTCGATCGCAAAGGCCCGCAGACCGGCCTGTTCGGCGGCCGCTGGAACCCGATCCACACCATGCTGGCGACCGGCACCGACGCAGTGGCGGGCCGCCAGGACGTGGTGCCGAACATCCGCTACGCCGATGACGCCATCAACATGCCGGTGCAATGCGCGACCCATTGGGATTCGCTTGGCCACATCTTCTACGAAGAGAAGATGTACAATGGCCACGACGCGCGCCTCGTCGACTGCAACGGCCTCGGCAAGCTCGGGATCGAGCATTCGCGCAACAAGATGGTCGGGCGCGGCGTATTGCTCGACGTCGCACGCTTCAAGAAGGTCGACTGCCTGCCGGACGGCTACGGCATATCGAATGCGGAGCTCGACGCGTGTGCGCGCGCCCAGGACGTCGCGGTCGGCCGGGGCGATTTCGTCATCATCCGCACCGGGCAACTGGAGAAGTGCCTCAAGCACGGCTGGGGCGCCTTCGCGGGCGGCGACGCTCCAGGCGTGAAGTTCGAGAATTGCTACTGGTGTCACGAGAAGGAGATCGCCGCCATCTGCTCCGACACCTGGGGAGTCGAGGTGCGTCCCAACGAGACGACCGAAGCAAACCAGCCGTGGCATTGGGTGGTCATCCCCGCCATGGGGCTGACCATGGGGGAGATGTTCTACCTGAAAGAGCTTGCCGAGGACTCCGCTGAGGATGGCGTGTACGAGTTCTTCTTCTGCGGCCCGCCGCTGATCATCACCGGCGCCACCGGTTCGCCGATCAACCCGCAGGCGATCAAGTGATCCAATCCTGCTTCTCCAGGGGCGACCCTCATTGGCGTTATTTTAGGCTTCGTCGAGGATGACCGGCTTGATTTCCATAGCTTGGCAGCAGGCTTTCCCCTCCCCCGCTTGCGGGGGAGGCGGCCATCTCCCGGCGCTGACTCGCCGGCAGGAGCGCCCTCCCCAACCCCCCGCAAGCGACTCCCGCCGCGCCGGAGCGTTCTGCGGGATTTGCCACCGATAGGTCGGCCGCGAGAGGACGACCACGAGGTCGCCCCTGCGCGGCATCGCCGACAACCATCTCGTCAGAACAGAGGTGCGCCGCCGCGAAAACTCGATATGCTGAGCGCGCGTGCATCTCTTCAGGTGCACCAGCCGGTCGAACTATTGTCATCCAAGGGAGGACATCGCATGAAACGGATCACGGCCGCCGCACTTGCGGGCGCCGCGGCGCTGTTTGCTGGCGTTGCCAGCGCACAGCAGGGCGTCGACTTCTCCAAGGTCGAGATCAAGACCACCGACCTCGGCAACAAGACCTATATGCTGGAAGGCCAGGGTGGCAACATCACGGTCGCGGTCGGCACCGATGGCATCATCATGGTGGACAGCCAGTTCGCGCCGCTCCACGACAAGATCAAGGCGGCAATCGCGAAGATTTCGCCCCTGCCGATCAAGTATCTCATCAACACCCATTATCACCTTGATCACGTCGGCGGGAATGCGGCCTTCCAGCGGGATGGCGCTACGATCGTGGCGCACGACAATATCCGCGTGCGCCTCGCCGCCGGTACGATAAATGCCAACACCGGCAACAAGACGCCGCCTATGGAGGCCGATGCGATCCCCACCGACACCTACCTGGTCGGCCCCAAGAAGGTCGAAGTCGGCGGCCGCGTCGCGGAGGTCAATCACGTGATCGACGCCCACACCGACGGCGATAGCTGGGTCTATTTCCCCGACGCCAACGTGCTCGCGCTCGGCGATACCTACAGCAGCAGAACCTATCCCAACCTCGACTGGGGCTCGGGCGGCACCATCGACGGGATGGTCCTTGCCCTTGAACGCTACCTCAAGGCAGCGAATGACACGACAAAGATCGTGCCCGGCCACGGTCCCCTCGCCACCAAGGCCAACCTTCAGGAATGGCACGACATGATGGTCAAGGTGCGCGACCGGGTAAAGAAGCTGTTTGACGAGGGCAAGAGCGAACAGGAGGTGCTCGCGGCCAATCCGCTCGCGGATCTCGACGGCAAATGGGCCGGCCCCCCCGGCGCGATCACTTCCAGCCAGACCTTCCTGCACAACGTCTACAATTCGCTCCGCAATCGCGATTGAAGCAAACGGAAGGGCCCGCAACGGCATCGCCGGCCGCAGGGGCGACCTTGTGGCCGGCCCACACGGGCCGGCGGGTTTCCGTGCCGCGCGTCGGCGGCGGGGCGACCCCGTTGCGACGGACTCCTCCCCTCCCCCTTGTGGGAGGGGTCGGGGGTGGGGGGTCGTGAGATGTGGCGCTTCAGTGCCTCACGGCACGACCCCTGCCCCTCCCTCCCCCACAAGGGGGGAGGGAGTCGCGAGTGGTTCGGCCGCCGCCTAACCTGACGCCTATGACCCTAAGGGGTCTCCCTGGTCTCCCTACGTCATCCTTGAACGTGCGCCGCGAGTTAACCAGCCGCCCGACCGCGGCCGCAGAATTCCTGGACCTCGGGGCATTTTCTGATTATCCCTAGCGGGTGCGGCACGCTCCGGCATGCATAATCGGGCGGCCGCCGGACAGGGATCGGCGATGTTACGTGGCACGTACCGAGGCGGTGCGGCAGGATGCTTTGCCGTGCTCAGAGCAGCGCCATTGGCGTTCGCGATTGCGGGCAGCGGTCTCGTAATGGCGGGGTGCACAACGGACGGACAGCCTGCGCTCGGGGCGATCGGCGGATTTTCACAGCGCACAGTCGCATTCGAGTCGATCGACGGACCGCCCGAAGACCTGTTTCGCAAGCTCGTTGCGCGGCTCGGCGAGGAGGCGAGCGCCCGCCGCGTCGCCATGGTGTCGCGGGAAGCGCCCGCGCAATACCGCATTCGCGGGTATTTAGCCGCCCATGTGCAGGGCAAGAAGACCACCATCACATGGGTGTGGGACGTCTTCGATGCCGAGCACGAGCGCGCGATACGGCTGTTCGGCGAGGTGCCGGGAGCGCCATCTGAGCGCGCCTGGGAGGCCGCCGATGACGCGGTAGTCAGCCGGATAGCGCGCGACGGCATGACCCGGCTGGCGGCATTCTTGGCGAGCCCAGGGTCGGCGCCGCCCGGCGAATTCTCGCCGGCGCGTGAGGCATCGACACCTGTCGCGTCGGCGGACGGCGCCCAAGGATCGCTGGCCTATCTGCCGCCGTCGCCACAGTAACGATGCGCGGCCCCGTGATTCTGGGGCAGGTTCCGGTAACGTTAACCAATTGCGGCTTCGCTTCTCCCGTTGGGAGACGTCGGAATGTCTGCGGTTTGCGCCCACATTCCCGGGCGGCGGGTTGCGGAGCTCTGTTGTCAGGCCGCTCGCCCTCACCGCCTCTCCTACCTCCGGCCAGCAAGCAGGGGAGGACAGGGAGGGGCGCCTCTGCCCCGCGGCGAGAGGTGAAAGGCGCCGCGGCAATGTTCTGTGATTGCACGCCGGCCGGTCGAAAAAGCGCCGGGACAACAGACCAGGGCAACGAGTCGAGGTTAACGCCGCAGCGGGCCCAATATGTCGAGCAGGTATTTGGGGTCCCAAGCGGCGCGCTTGCGGCGGCGCTTGATGGATCGTTTGTCGGCGCATTGGCGCACCAGGTTG
>Ga0209062_1002678_pt1 | contig 22832 bp, 22 predicted proteins | sample Coa_R2_2_FD_187158 | JGI IMG/M metagenome (GOLD analysis project Ga0209062, IMG submission 187158) | Surface soil microbial communities from Centralia Pennsylvania, which are recovering from an underground coalmine fire - Coalmine... | ecosystem: Environmental > Terrestrial > Soil > Unclassified... | reverse complement strand
CCCCAACTCGTTGCCGAAATAGATGTCGATGGTCTGCATCAACTTCTCCAATTGTTCCATCAAGATCGCCCGTAATCGGCTGATTTTCAGGTAATCGACGGCCGACAAAAGATGGCCGCCCGCCCAGTACCTGGGCCAACCGTGGACTCCTTTCGGTTCCCCGCGGCGTGTCAGCTCGTCGAACGATGCGGCCGACTCCATCGCGACGACCGCTTCAATCAACTCGAACGTCAGATCGTAATCGTCCAGCAGTTTCGTCTTTTGAATGGGCACGAGTTTGACGCCGAGTCCGCGCAGGACCCGCAGTTCCTCGCGCTCCTCATCGTTGCGGTTTTCCGGGGAATAGCCGACGCGGATCGTGGCAATGTCGCGCGAGGAGGGCCATACATAGGGGCGATCGACGGAAACCGCGTCGCGCGGATCGGCGCCGTGGATCGCGGCAAAGACCAATCCACAGTCGTCGGCACTGCGGCAGATCGGGCCGACCGTATCGAGCGACCAGCACAGTTGCATGCAGCCGTGCCGGCTCACGCGGCCGTAGGTTGGACGCAGCCCGACGGTGCCGCAGCGCATCGATGGGTGGATAATGCTGCCGCCCGTATCCGTCGCAATCGAGAAGCCGACGAGTCCGGCGGCGATGGCCGAGCCGGGCCCGGATGACGAACCCGCTGCATCCAAGTGCGGGTTCCAGGGACAACGCGTCAGGCCGCGGTACCATTGAACGCCGCCTCCGGCAAAGGGGTTCGACGCGAGCTTGGCGATGAGCACGGCCCCGGCATTTTCCAGCCGCTCGGCGACCGCTGCTTTGACGTTGAGGACGCGGTTGCGATACTGCGGAGCGCACCAGGTCGTCGGATAGCCGGGATAGGCGATGATGTCCTTCATCCCCCACGGAATTCCGTGCAGCGGTCCACGATCCTTCCCCTGGGCTAGCTCACGATCCGCTTCCTTTGCCTGTTCAAGCGCGATCTCGTCCATGAATGTCACGACGCATTTGAGCAACGGGTCGTAGCGGCGCAGACGGGCAAGGTAGAGCCTCGTCAGCTCGACGGAGGAAATCTTTCGGCTGCGTAACAAGGCCCCGAGGTGTCGGATCGAAGCGAACGCCAAGTCCTCGTCGGAGTTGGGGCGTTCCAGCGCGCGCGAAACCGACTTCGGCGATGCCACCGCTTGATAACCGCGTGGGTCGGGTTGGGATGCCGGACTGGTCAACGGCGCAAAGAGAAGCCCAGGGCGTTGCGAATTGTCCAGTTCGATCGCGCGAATGCGTTTCGTCGATTCTCGATACTCATTCAGACGGTTGGCTGCCGCCTCGCGCTGGGCCGGCGTAAGCTTGATCCCTGCAATCCACTCGGCATCGGCAATCATTTGTGGCGAAACAGGTCCTTCGGCCGCCTTGGCCGCCAACGCCCGCCGAAAGATGCCCGTTCCGATCCCGGCCGCTCCGAGAATTCCAAGCGCTCGTCGCCGCGTGAGCATGGTTCGTGTCCCTTGAAAGAGGTGTCGAGGATAGAACACTGGCGGCCGCCGTCACTTCCTGCTACGAGATCCACAAGTCGCTGCAAGCGTGCTCGTAGCTCTGCTCTAGATCGAGAGCAGTAAACAAGTCTTCGCGCAACCACAGGGGCAGCGTCGGCAGCGGCTGGCCGACCACAAGGGTGTGCGACCAGGCCTCGAGCCGCGCCCGCGTCCCCTTCGTCACCCACCGGCATGAGGCCGCATAGATCGGCGGTTCCTCGTTCGACATGGTTCGATCGGGATGGCCAATGAATCCCATTAATTGGGCGTACAAGTTGAAGCGGCGGATGGTGACCAGATCGACGAGGCTCACCGCGATCCCCTTGCGGAGCAAGGCGGCACACTTGGCAACAAAGGCCTGGCGCGACTCCGGTCGGTCCTTGTTGGCTGGGTCGACCAGTTCGATGGCGGCGACCAGCGTTCGTTCCCGCTCCACGTCGAAGATGCGGACTTCGTACTCGTATTCGTCGGGCGGATCGGTCTCGACGGCCACCACCGGGGCCGGGACCGTCCAGGCGGCCGTGGTCGCGCCGCCGTTGCCGTTGGCTGCCCCGGTACGGGCTACCTCGGCCGATTCGAGGGTTCCCACGTCGATTTCCATCAGCGTGCCCAGATGGACGCGCGGCTCGGCAACATACCCGGGCGGGAGCTGTTTCCGCAGTTGCTGAACGATGCTCGCCGGCCACATGCCGTGGAAACCCTCCCACGATGCTTTCTTGCTGACCGGGGGGCGAAAATGATCGCGAAGTGGCATGGCAATCTCCTTCGCCGCAATTGTATCACAAGCGCCGTCACTAACTGCGAGGCCCGCCCCCTTTTCTCGACAGACTGCGCTTTTTCGTGAATGGGAGTTAAGCAAACATGATGCCAGCGTTTCACCGGCGAAATGATGAGAAGAACCGGCGCGGTTCCGAGTGGCCTTCCCGTTCGCGGCAAACGGGGCCATGTTTCTTCTCGAAAGTGAGAAGCCCGCGACCCCGCTCGAGAACGGAAGCAGTAGAGAACAGGAGTTGGGACTTGTTGATCTCGCCGATGTTTCGGCGTCTGGAAACGCCTCTCCCTTTCTGCGAGTCGCGACCCTCTTTCTTCATCACCAGCGTGAAAAGCTCACTGGTGACTTTCAGGCCGGTTCGTCGAGCATTTGCCGAAGCGCTTCTTTCCAGTCCCGATCCGCGTAATCACCCTCGTCGAGAATCTGGAACCGAAAGGTATGCTCGGCAGGAAAATCAAAGGGGAAAATCAAAGGTGCCAGGAACCGTTTTTCGCGCATGCGGAAAAACGCACCGCGATACTTCTCTCCGGATAATCCGATCGGAAAATCAAAGGTGCCAGGAAAATCAAAGGTGCCAGGAACCGTTTTTCGGAAAATCAAAGGTGCCAGGAACCGTTTTTCGCGCATGCGGAAAAACGCACCGCGATACTTCTCTCCGGATAATCCGATCGACACAGCCTTGTCCCGTTACGATCATTGCATGCATGGGCGCAATTCGTTGCAACGATTTACGGATTGACCGGTCCTGGACTTGTGCGGTTTCGTTGCCGTCGTTGCAATGGTGAGCCTGTCGTTGCAAGGGGTGCGGGACAGGGCGATACAACGACACTACCATCGAAGAAAAGGGGGCAGGGATCGAATGCCATTCGGTTAAGCCGCAACTTCTTGTGGTGGAACCGTGTTATGGAGCAGCATCTGCCGTAGTACGGCACGCGGCTTGGTCAGGAGATCGTATTGCTTCGGCCGACGTTTCTTCACACGCGGTTCCACACGTCCACGCCGCGATAAGAAAGTGGGGTCGGGACTCGTGGATCTTGCTGATCTTCCGCTTCTCCCTGCGTCCGCGGCTCAAATCGCGTACCAAACACCGGCGTTTTGACATGGTCTATTATCAAAAACGCTTTGGGCGTGCCTCATAGCCCGGCTCAACGTCGTCCTCGTCGCTGACAGCAATCCCGTTGCTTCGCTCTGGGATACAATGCTCGCTATCGGCTTTTTACCCGCCTCCAGATTCGAGAGGTCCGCATCATGTTTTTCCGCTGCTTCTTCCGGCTGGTCGTTGGCATCGGGGCCTTGCAGGCCAGTCCCTTGCAAGCCCACTTCTTGTTCATCCGCGTTTTGCCCCCGGCCGAGGGAGGTCGCGCGGCGGAGGTGTACTTCAGCGAATTGGCGGAGGCCGGCGATCCGCGCTTCGTCAATAAGATCGCCAAGACGGAGCTTTGGTTGCAGCAGACGCCGGGCCAGTTCGCCAAGCTCAAGGTACACAAAGCGGCTGACCGTTTGCGGGCCTGGGTGCCCGAGGAGGGTGCTGTCGCCGTCGTGGGGCAGTGCGTCTATGGCGTGCTGGCGCGGCCGAAGCAGACACCGTTCTTGCTCCGTCATTTCCCCAAGGCGCTGGCCGGAACGCCTGCCGAATTGAACAAAATGCAGGCATACGGCAAACTGCCGCTGGAAATCGTCGCCGCTTTTGAAGACGGTGGCATTCGCCTGACAGCCCTCAAGGACGGCAAGCTCATACCCAAGGCTCAATTCATTACCATCGATGCTCGCCTGGCCAACGTCGAACTGACGGCGGATGAGACGGGAAAGGCGATGTGGCGGCCGCCTGCCGCCGGCGTTTATTCGGTGTACACGCGCGACACCCGCAAGGAAGCGGGCGAGGTGGGCGGCAAAAAGTACGAGGAAATCCGCGATTTCGCCACGGTCGCCTTCACCTGGCCCCTCCAGCGCAAAGACGCCGACCCGGCCGCCGTCGCCCTCTTCGAGGAAGCGATTGCCGCGCGGGCGCAGTGGCATGACTTCCCCGGCTTCACCGCACGTATCCGTGGCGACCTGGACGGCCGGCCTTTCGGCGGCACCGTGACGATCGACGCCAAGGGAGAGGTTGCATTTTCCGACGACGAGCCCAGCCGGACGGAGGCGGTTTCCGGATGGGTCGAGGCGCAGCTCGATTCCCTCGTTTTGCACCGTCTCGCTCGGCCGTCATCACCCGGCCAATCCAAGCCCGTGTTGCGCTTCGCCGAGGCACGCGACGACCATCCGCTGGGCCGGTTGCTGAGCTTCGACGGCGGCAGATTTGCCTCCAGCTATCGCATCAAAGACAAGCAAATCATGGTGGTCAACCGGCATCTCGGCAAGGAGAACATGACGATCACCGTGCTGGAAAACGAGCGGAACGCGGACGGCCGGTTCCTGCCGCGCGGCTACATCGTGCATTCCTGGGAGTCAGGAACGGGCCGATTGCTGCGAACGGAAACGGTGCGGGATCGCTGGCAGCGGATCGGCTCGTGGGACCTGCCGGCTGGCCACGATCTGACGACGGCGACGGACGCCGGGTTGTCCATGCGGCGTTTCACGCTCTCCAAGCATGAGCTTTTGCGCAATAAACCCAATTGAAGATCGCGTCAACCGACCCCCTAACGGGCGTGTGGCCCGTGGATAACGAAGCCACCCGAACAACGCTGCGGCAGAGAAAATTCGTTGCATCCGCGATCCGGCGATGTAGAATCGGGCCGTGATCGTCGAATCGGACTCGCCCTGGAGGTTCACCCATGACTCGTTCCGCACCAATCGCCATCGGTGTATTCGCGGCCTTGCTAGCTGGGGCCGGCGTAGCCTTGGCCGATCCGCCCGATCTGCGAACGCTGCCGATCGGCGCGGCCGCTCCCGATTTCAACCTGCCTGGCGTGGATGGCCGGACGCACGCCCTAAAGGACTTCGCCGACGCCCGAATCCTCGTGGTCGTGTTCACCTGCAATCACTGCCCCACCGCTCAGGCCTACGAGGACCGCATCATCCGGCTGCACGCCGATTACAAAGACAAGGGCATCGCCCTGGTCGCCATCTCCCCGAATGACCCCAAAGCCGTTCGACTCGATGAATTGGGCTATACCGACCTTAGCGACTCCCTGGAGGAGATGAAGGTGCGTGCCAAGGAGAGGAAATTCCCCTTCCCCTATCTCTACGACGGCGACACCCAAAAGACAGCGTTGGCCTACGGCGTGCTGGCCACGCCCCAGGTGTTCATCTTCGACCGGGAGCGCCGGCTCCGCTACGTCGGCCGCATCGACGATGCCGAGGTCAAAGAGGTCAAGTCGCACGACGCCCGCAATGCCATCGATGCCTTGCTGACGGGTAAACCGATCCCGGTCGAGCGGACGCGCGTCTTCGGCTGCTCGACCAAATGGGCCGACAAGCGGAAGGATGCCGAGAAATCCCTGGAGAAATGGGACCGAGAGCCGGTTGAACTGAAGTCCCTCGACGAGGCCGGCGTCGCCCGGCTGGCCAAGAACGAGGGCGATAAGCTACTGTTGGTCAACGTCTGGGCGTCGTGGTGCGGGCCATGCGTCCAGGAACTTCCGGAATTTGTCACGATGAACCGTATGTATCGTGGCCGCGCTTTCCAACTCGTCACGCTCAGCATGGACGAGCCGGAGAAGAAGGACGAGGCAATGAAGGTACTGCGGGAGAAGCACGTCGCTGCCGCCAACTATATTCTCAAGATCAAGGATCGCGATAAGTTCGCCGACCTCCTGGATAAGGAGTGGTCCGGTCCGCTGCCGCACACAGTGCTAATCGCGCCGGGCGGCCGGATCCTTTACCACAAGACCGGTCCTATCGATCCGCTGGCGGTCAAACGGGCCATCGTCGGCTACCTCGGTCGGACGTACGCCGTGAAAAAGTCTGCCGGGAAATGACGACTGTACTCGATTCTGCGAGGCACTTCATGTTCAAGCGAGTATCTTGGAAATCCGCCGTGCGGTTGGCGCTCGTCACGCTGTTCTACGCGAGTAGCCCCCTCCGCGCGGGGGAGACCGCGCTGGACCGATATATCCGCAAGCCCGATGCGACTTACGCATGGAAGGTCGTTCATACGGTCAAGAGCGATCGGTTCACGCAGTTCATCGTTGATCTGAAGAGCCAGACCTGGCGAACGACTAAGGATGTCGATCGCCCGGTTTGGCAACATTGGCTGGTCATCGTCAAGCCAGATACGCCGGCGTCGAAGACGGCGTTCCTCTTCATCGGCGGAGGCGCCAACGGCGGCGCACCTCCGGGGTCGGCCGAGGAACGCACTCTGCGAATCGCCCAGGCGACGAACACGGTCGCCGTCGAATTGCGGATGGTCCCCAATCAGCCGTTGATCTTCCACAACGACGGCAAACCACGCAAGGAAGACGATCTAATCGGTTACACCTGGGACCAGTTTCTCAAAACCGGCGACGAGACCTGGCCCGCCCGTCTGCCGATGGTCAAAAGCGCCGTGCGGGCGATGGATTGCGTGCAGGAACTCCTGGCCGGCGAACAGGGCGGCAAAGTCGCCATCGATAAGTTCGTTGTGGCCGGCGGCTCGAAGCGCGGCTGGACGACATGGTGTACCGCCGCGGTCGATAAACGGGTCCTGGCAGCGGTCCCGATCGTCATCGACGTGTTGAACGTCAACGCTTCGATGAAGCATCATGCAGCGGTCTATGGCTTCTACACGGAAGCCGTCGGCGATTACATGGAGCATCACATCATGCAGCGCCGCAACCATCCACGCATGAAGGAGCTTCTCGACATTGAAGATCCGTATTCCTATCGCGATCGATTGACGATGCCTAAGTTCATCGTCAATGCGACCGGGGACCAGTTCTTCTGTCCCGATTCCTCGCAGTTCTATTTCGACGGACTGCTGGGCGAGAAGCATTTACGTTACGTGCCCAATGCCGACCATTCCTTGAGAGACAGCGACGCGCTGGAGAGCATCGTTGCGTTCTACCAGATGCTACTGGAAAGCAAAAATCGGCCCAGTTATTCCTGGACGTTTGAGAAGGATGGCTCGATCCGTGTCCAGACGAAAACGGCTCCGAAGCAGGTTCGTCTATGGCAGGCAACCAATGCGAAGGCGCGTGACTTCCGTCTCCTCACGATCGGTAAGGCATTCACGAGCCAGCCGCTCAAAGAGCAGGGAGAAGGGCTGTATATCGGCAACGTCCAGCCGCCAAAGGAGGGGTGGACGGCATTCTTCGTGGAACTTGTCTATGATGTTGGCGGGAGATTTCCGTTCAAGGCGACAACGGCCGTTCGTGTTCTCCCCGACAAATTGCCCCACGAATCGATTGATCCCGCGAAAGCCCCACTCGAGAGAAGACCGTCAAGATAGATGGAACCGCCCTGTTTCACCATCAGCCGAATTACGGGGGAAGACTCAACGTTCGGCAGCCTTGCCGGATAGTGCCGGCGTGGGAGAATGGCTTTTTGGGTAGACGGCAAAACATAGACTTCCCCACGGAAAGTGGACACGGAGTTAAGGGGTAGATGATTGCTCGTACTCCGCCGGGGACACGTATCCCAACGAGGAGTGACGGCGTTGGTTATTGTAGAACACCTCGATGTACTCGAAGATTGCCCCCCGCGCCTCCAAGCGCGTGGCGAAGTCGGCGTCGTGGACCAGTTCCTTCTTGAGCGACGCGAAAAAGCTCTCCATCGGCGCGTTGTCCCAGCGGCCCGCCCGACGATCATACTGCACGTGATGCCTTGCTTGGCCAAGAGACGTTGATAATGCTCACTGGCGTACTGGCTGCCTCGATCCGAGTGCGCCAGCAACCCCTCGCCCGGCAAACGCCGCTGCACGGCCATCGCCAGGGCGTCCACGACAAACCGGCTCTCCCTGTGTTCGTCCATCGCCCAGCCCACCACTCGCCGTGAGTACAGGTCCTCGACGGCGGCCAAGTACAGCCAACCTTCACGAGTCGGGATGTAGGTGATGTCCGCAACCCAGGACTCGTTGGGAGCAGCGGAATCGAACTGGCGGTCCAGGAGGTTCTCGGCCACCGGCAAGTCATGGTCCGAGTCGGTGGTGGTACAGCGGAACTTCCGCGTGGTTTTCGCAGCAATACCGGCCTGCTGCCTCAGTTTGGCAACGGTGTTGACGCAGCAGGCGTGGCTGCGGGCAACCAGCTCGGCGTGGATGCGCGGGCTGCCGTAGCGGACCTTGAACTGGGCATGGATGGGACGGATCTCCACGAGCAGAAGGCGGCGTCGTTGCTCCCCGCGCTGCGGGGCCCTCGCCGCCAAGCGTAGTAGCCGGCAGGGGAAACCTCCAAAGTTTCACAGAGCCAGCGCACGGGCCATTACTCCTTGTGTTGGTCGATGAAGCGGTAGGTCATGTCGCCTCCCTGGCGAAGAACGCCGCCGCTTTTTTTAGGATGTCGCGCTCCCCCAGGAGACGCTTGTTCTCAGCGCGGAGGCGACGGTTCTCCTCCTCGAAGGGGGAGAGCCTGCCTCGGCCGGGGAAGGCGTGTTCGCCTTGGACTTCGAGGGTTTGCTTCCAGTTGCGGATGAGGTTCTCGCAGATGCCGAGCGAGCGTGCGGCCTCGGCGACGGAGTAGCCCTGCTCGGTGACGAGCTTAACAGCCTCCGCCTTGAACTCCGGTGTGTAGGTGCGTCGCGTTTTCGCCATTGCTGGACCTCCCAAGGTGAGTATACACCCTTACCTGGGTGTCCTCCAATCATGGGGAAGTCCACCCCCCCTGTCAGCTGCGGATGAGCTGGACGCAAGCAAGAAGCCGTCAAGTTTCCCCTCGTAGCGTGTCGATGAATCCGTCGTCTGCCCAGCGCATGCAACAACGATGAGGGTACGCGCGATGTGCGACCGCTTCGCTCGAATCGTTTCCGATAGGACTTTGATCCCTTCTTGGGCGAAAGATGCCAAGGTCGGCTCCCGGCTCGCCAATGCCCGCGCCGAAACCGTTGCGGAGAAACCCTCCTTCCGCTCGGCATTCAAGAAGCGCCGCTGCTTGATTCCCGCAAGCGGATTCTATGAATGGCAGAAGCAAGCAACCGGCCCCAAGCAGCCGTTTTATATTCATCCGCGCGATGAGGAGTTGTTCTCGTTCGCTGGCTTGTGGGAAGCATGGCATGATCCGGAGAGCGAAGAAGTCGAAACCTGCGCGATTCTGACGACCACGGCCAACGAGCTGATGCACCCTATTCATGATCACATGCTGGTCATCCTCAGCCCATGCTCAGAGGAGCAATGGCTTGATCCGCGTGCCTCAACCGAGGAGTTGCAATTGCTGCTGGTGCCGTGCGCCAGCGAAGGCATGGAAGCTCGGCGTGTTGGGATGTGGGTAATCATCCGAAGCACGAAGGGCCGAAGTGCATCGAGCCGGTAGTTGCGTAGCTTCGTTGTGGACATCAGGGGCGGGACAAGGGTGATCCCGTCAATTGGTAAAGCAACCGCGATACCAAGGAGAATGGGATGCGTTCCTTTCTTACGTCAGACCAGAGAGGGATTGCCCGGATGGCTTTGTCTTTGTGTCTGTTGTCGCTCCCGCTGACGCATCGGGAGGCGCCGGCCGCGGCCCCCTCCCCCCTCTGTCTGGAGCAGTTGGCCAGCCTGAGCTGGTGCGATCTGGAACAGCTTTACCGTCAGGCGACGCCGGGCACGATCCCAGTCGGCTACCTTCGCGGCCGGGCTATCTACTGCCCCGGTGCCCTGATCAGCCCGGTCCGGTCGAAGCTCAGTCAGTCAGTCTGGCACGGCAAGCACTTCTGCCCATCCGACGGGATACTCATCAACCAATGGGTCCTCCGCACGCAGGCAGTGCGGGCGCGCGTCGGTTACGGCGAAAGTTGGCTCGACGGTCAGCCGTCGATCGTCATGGATTACCGTGGCATGTCGCACGTCTGGGGCAACGTGCGCGACGAGATGCGCGAGGTTGCGTCGGGACTCTACCTAGGCGTGATGTACCGCTCCAAGGGCGGCCAGCCACGGATGAAGCTCTTCTTCGTGCTGGAGGCATGTCCCTGCTCACCGTGATTGTCCGTCCGCAGGCGCAGAATCATTCTGGCGACATGCGCTTCGCGCGGTAGTCCATCTCGGCCACGACGATGCGGGCGAGAACGGAGATGATTTGTCTTTGGCGGTCGGAGAAGTCGATTTGCCCCGCGGCTAGGCGGTTAATCTCTGGACCCAGCGCCCGCAGACTGGCCCATAATTGATCCCGCTCGGAACTCTCCTGCGCCTGTTCAGGGTCCATGACTTGCTCCCTTCGCGCCGCCCTTACTCGTTGCCACCAATCATCCGGAGGTTGCGCCTCCAGCATCCCCACGGCCTGGGCCTGCAACGTCGCTCGATACCACGCCTCAGTTTGTGTCCGTCCTTTTGCGCAGATTATATTCTCTCCATTCGAGCCAAGCACAAGCCAAACATCAGCGCCGCCCGTCTCGCCGATCGACCAGCCGGCAGGGTGGAGGCGAGCAAAGGATTCGTCAACGCTGGGATAAATCATAGTAAACTCGCCATTCAATTCCGCGCAACGCAGACCTCACGATTTGCACAGCAGGAGATCGACTACCCAACATCCACTCACGTGTTCGCCTCTTGACCGGCAGTGTGCGAGGATGTCTTGGTTCGTGCAGCCGGCTTCTTGCAGGGCATCGGCCAGTACCGGCATGTCGGTGAAGTCGCGGCTGCCGTACATCTGCTGGGCCATCGAGACGAGCAGGCCGTCGTGTCAGGTAAGCCAGGTGGGATCGATAGTGATGGAGTGGAAGGGGTTGCCGATTACCTCCTCTATGGCGCGTATAGCGACATCAGGTACAACAGCGAACAGCACGCCCTGGGCTGCCGCCAACGCTGAGGGGCTTGCAACGGATGAAGCACGTCGCACTGCCCCTGCTCCCATTCCGACATTTCTCTGCATCGCCTGTCTTTGGAAATCCTTCGCCATTTTTCGTATAGAGGCCAGATCAGTCCAGTTGGCAACGCCGTCTGCATAGGGTTCGCTTTTTCGGTTGATTTTGACGCATGACAACATTGTCAACCGAGTACCGTTGCACACAAGCCACGGCGAACAGCCGCGGCTTCCGATCGCTGGCCTTGCCTTGTAGGAACTCTAGCATCGGCCGGGGATAGGTAGATTGCAACCATTCCTGCTCGGTCATGACAAGTACCTCACGATTTGCCCAAGCACAAATCCACCGGCCAGCAACCGCGTACATGGGGGCCAGGTCTACGCAGATGGCCGAGAGTGTCAGAGTCCGTACAGCCGGCCTCCTCAAGTGCATCCGCGAGGATGAGTAGCCGCGTGTTGTCGAGAATGCCGGCTGGCATGTGCCGATCATCGTAGGCGGTCTGAGCAAGGCGGACCACCACGCCGTCGTTCCAAGATAGGATGTCGGGGGAGATGGTGAGGGGGCGTAAGGGGTTGGCGAAAATACAGCGGACCAAATCAGCTTGCGCATTGCCCTCTGCGGCCCCGAGTGCCCGCTGGGTTGCCGTGACTACCCGATGGGGACACCCACCGTCCACTTCGCTGCCATAATCCTCGGACCTCTCCGCAGCCCAAGCAGGTGCATCGGCTGCATTCTGGGCATTAGCGTCCAGGTCATAGAAATGTTCGTCACTATGAATGATGTGGTCGCTGAATTCCCAGGCGTTGCTTTTGGCGTCCTCAAGCTCTTGAAACGTCGCCGCACCGTCGGCATACCGCTCGACTACCTTGACTGCATCACGACTCCAATCATGTACCAGCAGATGCCACACCCTGCGACAGCACGCTGCGGAGAATAGCCTCAACTTTCGATCGCTGGCCCTGCTCCGCAAGAACTCCAGCATCTTCTGAGGGTCGGCGCAAGCCAGCCATTCCGCCTCGGTCACGGTCGTCTCTCCACGTGTGCTTTCGGTCGTTCAACTTGTATTGTGGCAATCAGCCTTCAATCGATCATGGTCTGCGGCTACGGTCAAGAAAAACCTGCGCTATTTTTCTGGACGCACCACCACCGGCCGAGTAACATCGGCGGGTGAAGAGCCTTGGCGCTCCATCTTCGTGAGCAGGCTGCTGAGCGGGGGTGTTCGACTTCATGGTCGTTGTTCCATCGGAGATAAGCAATGTGGCAGATGGCGTTCGTCTCGGCGTGGACGGCGGCTCTGGCCGTCGTGGGATACTACATGGGATCAACGGTTCACGGCCCGTTCGTGCAGGCGCTCATTTGTAGCATCGCGGGCGGGGTGGGCGGCTTCGGGATTGGTTGCTCCAGCATCGATGTCCTTCGGCGATGGCGTGCGTCTGCGGCGCGAGTTCGAGGCACGGCAGAGGAGCGGCCCAGCTGATCCATGCTCTGCGGATTTGACGAGCTGGGCCGACTGCTGTGCGCGTCGTTTGACAGCACAGACATCAAGGCAAGACATTTAAGGGGTCTTCTATGGAAAAGTTCTGGTTTGCTGTTGGCCGCGGCTTCATCAAGTTGCTGGTAAGCCTGTTTACTGCATTCGGTGTCGGGTTGTTGGTCTTTGGCATCGCTGCTCAAGACGACCCGCAATTCTGGCAGAGCCGTAATCCACCGGCGGGTCTTTTCTTTGCCATCGGCGCCGGGTTGCTGACGGCGGCGATCCTATTGGTGGTTTTCTTCTTGGTCCCGTGGTGGTGGTCTAAACCGGCATCCACGCCGGAGCCAACGGATGGAAATGATGCGGTTGTGGATATTCGGGACGAACTCAACTCGACAGCGGATAGGCCACACGAATATCGCTTCTCCCGTTACAAGGCTCCTCCTACGTGAGTCGGCTAGGGATTAGTTCAATCGGCGAAGGAGATGGTGGAGGCGAACATGAGCAATTCAACCGACTATCCAAACACGGATGACCCATACCTCTTGAGCCGCTTCGTGCTCGCTCAGCAGGACGACTACAAACAAGCACTGGCGGAAATCCTCAGCGGGAAGAAACGGACGCACTGGATGTGGTATGTCTTCCCGCAGATCGACGGGCTGGCCTTCAGTTCGACATCGAAATACTACGCGATCAAGAGCATCGACGAGGCCAAGGCGTACCTGGAGCACCCCATCCTGGGACCCAGACTGCTGGAGTCCGCGGAGGCGGTCGTCCGAGTCGAGGGCCGATCCGCCAAGGAAATCTTCGGTTCTCCCGATGATTTGAAGCTGCGGTCGTGTGCGACCCTGTTTGCCTGCGTCTCGCCGGCGGGATCAGTGTTTGACCGCTTGCTCGACAAATACTATCGTGGCGAGCGTGACCGAAAAACGCTCCAACTGCTGGGGATTGACCCAGCGGCCGGAGAGGGCGCCGGCGAGGGTGGGAAGGAGTAGCGTAGATTCGTTCACGAGTATGGGGTGACAAGAATCCAGCGAAAGGCCGAGGTCCGATCAATAGCCGGGGGCTGGACCTTGCATAGAATCTCCCGAAGACCATGCCGTTTTTGCGAACGGTTTAGAAAGAAAGCATAGGCCACCCTGGAGGTGTAAATGGCTGTGGGGCAAAGTGGTAATCTGTCGAAAGCCATTGTCCTCGTGGTGGGTATCGTATTGCTTATGAGCATTTGCGGGGTCTTGTATCTTTCTTCCTCTAACCAGCAAGTCCCTGTTCAGGACCAAGCGCCGCCCGATCCGACTTCTGAACTAAAGAGTCTCCAAACTGTGTGCGTAAACCGCGCCCGTAGTCTCAAGGGAGAGGGAATCGACGGCGAGGTCGAGTACGAAAAAGCGCAACGGGCGGCAGATGAATATATCGAATACCTTGACGATGTCCTCTCTAGCGGCCGTGGCGATCAGGAACAAATAAAGAAACGCCTAGAAACAACCTTTGCGGCTTGTAGTTCCTTCGTCACATGGGCGGACAAGAAGCTCACTCCCAAGACAGGAACGGTGGAATCGGCGTCCTTCGACATGCAGTCTTTCGCGTTCGGCATCATGAGGCTGCTGAATAACGAGGAACTAGAGCGTCGTAAAGCCGTCAGGGAGAGCTTCCAGAGTTGCAAGTTTCCAAGCTGGAGAGACATTCCCTCTGGTACAGGTCAGCCAAAGAAATCGAGCGCGAAGAAGTAACCAGATAAGCCAGATGCCCGCAGCCAACATCAACGCCAGGCAAAATGGGGCTAGTGTCGAGTATTATTCATTGCGGCTGAACGCCCGAATGCCTGGGGACAGCCGCCAGCTTGTGAGTGGTGTTGTACGCCGCGCGAAGTGCCTCGGCGTCCTTAACCGTCCCAAGGTCGGAACGGACCCTGATCCGCGTCACCGGCGCGGACTGCTTCCGGTGCGCCGGCGGTACCAGCCATAGGCGAGGGGACCGATCGGCTAGGGCCATCGTGGCGATCTGGGATGGGGGGAAGGTGGGCAGCGCCGAGCCGCCGGGCGGCAGCAGGATGATCGCCGCGAAGAGTCCTCCCGCAATGGTCCCATACAAGTGGCCGCCGACGTGGTCCACGTGAACCGCGGTACTCACCTGAAACCGCGCCCCGAGGTACTGATCGGGGTCCAGTACGGGACCACCGGTCACCTGGCCGGTGGGGCCGAGCGTTGCCGATTCCAGGATAAAATCAGCTCGCCCTCTACCGGGGAGGAGCCCCAACAGCGCCAGTCCCAGGGCAGCCACCTCGAAACGCCGTCGCGTGCGCATCACATCCCCCGCGGTTGCCACGCTGTAGAGTGGTCTTTCCCAGATCGCTAGCCACTATGGCCTCGGCTCCGACGCCAATGCTCATTTGATGATGGTATTTTAGCGCAGATAGTGCGTCAAGCGCCTGCCTGCCCGATCGCTAAGAAGATGGAAACGCTCGGCTGTTGGATCGATGAAGACGTGAATCAAAGGGCGAAGTCGAATCGGAAAGGTGTATCTGGCTCACGGGCAAGTCCGGTTCAGCAGGAGCCAATCCCCCGACTCGCCGCCTTTCTCCGGCATAGTTACTTCGGCCCCTGGAAATCAATTTGTTCAATCCACCGACCCAACGACCTGCTTTCGCCCCAATTTGGTCCACAATCTACGTACTGCTGGTCAGCGTAACCATACCAATCACCGGGAAGTCTTTCGTGCCGACGAGAGCACAAACACGCCTCTATGTCACCCCTCACCAGGGCACGGACTCTGCCCAGACCTCGCCTCGCAGCTTTCAAGAACCGCCACTGGGAAGTTACCCAGTGTCGCTGCCAGCGAAAGGCCGAACGTGCTATCCTGGCTATCGGCGGTCAGTACTTCTCCAGTGAAGAGATTGCGGTAGCTGGGGGCCGCCAGCGATGGAGGCAGCAGCAGTCGGGTTGTTCCCCAGACTGCCGCTCCCATCGGTTGTTGTCGCTCGGTCCAGCCGGTGAGACGCACGACCAGCCGGGGAATCACGACAAGGATGGTCTCATCTTCCATTGATCGAGCGAAGGCGCAAACGTGGTCACGCTTCGACCCGGTCGCTTCCAGCGAGAGATATGTCCCATGAGAGAAAAGCTGCTCGTGGGACTGGCGAAAATGCAGTACACGGCAAATCAGGTATAACTTGATGTGCCCCTCTGCCATATTCGCGAGCAATTCGGCAGCGAGGGGGCACAGGTCTTCCCCCATCTCGCCGATGCGTCTCTGTAAGTCGCTCAGCAGTTCATGGCGACGCCGATAGTTCACCAGCCGGCGGTTGTCAGGGTCCACCAAGGAAAGATCCCATAGTTCCGAGCCTTGATAGAAGTCGGGCACGCCGGGACAGGTGATCTTCAGCAGTACCTGGGCCAGAGAATTGAAATAACCGAAGAATGCCACTTTCCGCTGAAAATTCTGTAGATCCGTAAGGAACGGATCGTTGAAATCATCGGGCAGCACACGGGCAACGAACTGTTGGACGGCGTCATCATATTCCTTGTTCGGGTTCACCCAGCTCGTATGGACCTTGGCCTCTTTGGTCGCCTTCTGCATGTATGCGGCGACGCGTTCGCGGAAGGAGGCGAGGCACTCGGAAGTCAACGGCTCCGCGGGCCAGGCGCCGAGTAAGGTCTGGTAGAGCAGGTACTCGTCGTTGCGGTCAGGGGCTGGCTGGTCCTCGACCACGCTCTTCCTGGGGGAATTCAGCCGGCTCCAGCGGCCGAGTGCAGACTCCCACTCCGACATCATCTCGGACAGGGCGTTGAGCCGCGCCCGCACATCCTCACCGCGTTTGGTGTCGTGCGTCGCCGTGGCAAGCAGCGAGTGCGGCCAGCGCTCGAGGCGTTCGACATTCTGACGATGGAACTCAGTCGTCGACACACCGTATCGGTCGGGCGAACCGCCCACTTCATTAAGCGATACCAGGCGGTTGTAAGTGTAGAAGACCGTGTCCTCCACGCTCTTGGCCATTATTGGGCCGGTGAGCTGCTGGAACTTCATGGCCCACTCGACCAACCGCGGCCGATCGGACTCGGCGAAGTCCCGCACGTTATCGAGCAGTATTGTGTCGCGAACAAAGTCGAAGATGGCATCCGCCGTGCGTGGGTTGCGCCGCTTGGCTTCTTCAACCGCCGCCTCGAGAAACTGCCGGTCGCGCAGGGAGACGGCGTCAGGCCCATTGATATAGCTGCGATACACGCGAAGGCAGGCGATGATCTCGCGCAGAGCGAAGGTCAGGCTATTGAGCGTGAAATCCCGATAACGGCGGTTACGCTCTGCGATGCGGTCTAGCTCATGGCCCAGGGCATTGATTTCGCTCGCCATGCTCACCAGCATGATCATCTTCTTCGTCGAATTGACCAGCTGGCTAAACCCGGCAGGTGCCTTGGTGAACTGGTGGTAAATTCTGTCGAAGTCCTCGCGGCCGTCCGCGTTCACGAACAGACCGTTGACGGCGTTGAGAAAGTCGTACCCAGTGGTACCATCCACTGCCCAATCGAGCGGCAGCGACTCGCCCTCCGACAGGATCTTCTCGGCGACCACGTAGAGGGGCCAGAGCGTGAGGGAGCCCCTCTTCTCAAGGGCGTCCGCGAAACTAGCTGCCACCGTCCGGGCGAGTCCCTCCTCTGGGTAGTCGGCGGGCAATCCGGCGCGGACGTGGGTGAGGACGAAGGAGTCTTGCAATTGGCGGAAATATCCCGCAGGGTCGCGCAATCCGTCGGGATGATCGATGCGCAGGCCAGTCGCCTTGCCCGTGGCCAGCAGGCGGAAAAGGACGCTGTGGGTCAACTCAAAGACCTCCGGCGACTCCATGCGCACAGCCGCCAATTCGTTGATATCGAAGAATCGACGGTAGTTGATTTCCTCGGTTGCCACGCGCCAATAGGCCGGCCGGTAGGCCTGGCGGTCGATCAGTTGGTCCAGCGCATCAAAGCTGCGCGGATCGCCGACTATGCCGTTGAGCAGTTCGACGGAGGCGTCGAGGGCATCACGGACCTCGGGACCGTCTTCATACAAGGCGGACAACCGCCGCTTGATTACTTCCTTCTCGCGATTGCGTTCGATGATCTTGTCTACGGGCAATTCAGTGCGGGGAGGCAAATAGCGGAGGGCCGTCAAGATGCTGCGCAACTCACGCACGTGTACGTGCTCTTCGCCAAGCGCGCGGACGACTCCGGTCAACGTGTGTTCGAGAATGGCAGGGTAGGTACAGGGCGCGACTGGCAGTTTGACCTGGTAATAAAGGAGGAAGAAGGCGCCGCTCTCGAACACAAGGCGGATCTTGCCTGTCTCCAGAACGCGGCCATACTGGTCCTCCAGCAAGGGCAAAAGCACCTTGTTTTCGAGGTCGGGGTTGACGGGGTGCCAGTCGATATCGAAGTAGCGGGCGTAGATCGAGCCGGCTCCGTTCTCCAGCACGTCCATCCACCAACTGTTGCCGGCGTCGGCGATGCCCATGTGGTTGGGAACCATGTCGAGGATCAGCCCCATGCCGTGCTGGCGCAGCGCGTCGCTGAAGGTGTCGAAGTCCCTTTCGCCGCCCAGCTCGCTGTTGAGTCGGCCGTGGTCGCAGATGTCATAGCCGTGGCTGCTGCCGGCGCGAGCCTGCAACACCGGCGAGGCATAACAGTCGCTGATCCCCAAGGCGTGCAGATACGGCACGAGGTCGCGGGCGTCCCGGAAGGTGAAGCCAGCGTTAAACTGGAGGCGATACGTCGCCGAGGGCACGCGTTTTCGGGTGAAACTCTCGGCGACAAGCGTGGGGATGATCTGCTCGCTGTCGGGTTGAGTCGCTTCTTCGTCCCTTCCCAGTAAGGGGATGCCGAGTTGCTCGCCCAGGTTCATGAATCGTTCGAGCCAACCGCGAGCTTCATCCTCGCCGGCTTCGACGCATTTGCCCACCTCCCGGAGGGTCTTCATCAATTCGCGGTAGATCTCCTGAAGTTTGCGGGCGTCAGGGTCGAAGGGGATGGTGTATGCCCGCGCCATGCCCTCGCCGTTGGCTCGATCGATCGGACGGCGTTGCTCAGGGGCACTCACAGGGGCGGTCTGTCGAAGCTTCATGACCGTTTCTCCGTGGCAAGATCGCAAAACCGGCCGCCGCAGCCGGACCGCCCCATTGCAGGACGGCCACGGCGACCGGGTTGATCACGGACGAAAGAATTTATCTACCGAGCGTATCCGTAAATCCGTGAAAGTCTCGAAACACCGCTCGCGCGAGCGGCCCATAAGAAAAAAGGTCGGCCGGAAGGGGATGTCCGTTTCAGGCTGCCCGCGAGGAAAAGGATGGGCGTGTTGCAGAAGCGGAACAGTCACGCGGATTCGGCAAACTCTGCCGAGTCGTGACAAGCAACTGCCCAAGGCGCGGGGGAGAGAAAAGGCAGTTGATATTTCGCTCTGATTGTACCTCCCGCCAAGTCCGGGTTTGCAGAGCCGATGGGGGTAATAGCCAACATGACGCGGAACATCAAGACAAATCCGCATCCGTGACAGGCCAAACTGCCCTTGCTGGGGGCTAAGCGATCTTGTAATGTGCCGCCTCAAAATTGGACCTGTCTCCCAGGACAGGCTTAGACCTGATGCTGCGCTGCACCTGTATCATCGGATTCCTATCGCCTGAATGACGCCGAAGGCCGGGGGGCGGGATAACGCCGCCCCCATTTTCCCAGGCACCTCGCTTGATTTGACTCCTCTGAGCGTCCTGGCTTCTCCGCGCCGCCATCGCACGCCGGCGCACAAAGTTCTCATCCACGCTGGGAAGTACGTAGGCGCATCGTCCGGCGCAACCTTTAACCGCTCGAAAATCGAGGAGGCAAAGCCATGCTCATTTCGTTGTGGCGCAGGCTGCAGAAATGCGACCGCACCTCATTCCGGGGAAAAGCTCTCCCGAAGAGTCGCCGTCCCACCATTCGGCCGAAACTCGAATCTCTGGAGGACCGCACGCTGCCGGCGCCGTTGGTCTATGGGATGCTTCCGCTCGCTCCGGGAGGAACAACTTCCGCTTTCTTCGCGTCGCCTCCACTCCAGCCGGTCGCGATTCTGGCATCCGGTGCGCTGAGCGATCTGCAACCGATCAGCAGCAAGCCCGCCAGCACAGCGGCCAACCAAATGAATGTGACAGTCGGTGAGAACGCTAATAAGAGCGTCATCGATCTTGGCCCTCTCTTCGCCAACACGAACGGTATTCACGCTGAGGATGGGCTTCAGCTATCGCTGCTGGGCAATACGAACCCTGGGTTGGTGAAGCCCCAACTCTCCGAAGGTGAGTTGACCCTCACCTACACTCCGTCGAAGAGCGGCACCGCGACCATCACGGTGGGCGCTACCGATGCCGATGGCTCGTGCGTGCAGATGAACATCCTCGTCACGGTGATCCCTCCGCGTCCCGCGAACTTTGGTGCTTCATGGACGAGCCCCACGGGCCAGCCGATGTCGATAACACCCAACCCCTCTGGTCTGGTGTAATTACTGAGTCCAGCAAACGAAAAATACCGGTTGTGGGTTAGCGACGCTTCGCAGAAGCGTTGCATGGCATAGACGCTTCAGCGAAGCGTCGCTAACCAACGTCTTTTCGAATGCGGGACTCCGTAAAGCGCGGTTACTCCCCTTCTTGCGAAATTCTTCGCGCAGGCGCTTGACCCTCAGCTTCGGTTGAGTGAAAATATTTGCTTATAACGGTCGCCATGCCGCCCTGTTCGAATTCTCTCGTGTGCGTCACTTCTTCAACGTCGAGGGAGACAACCGCTGTTCCTTGCTCCTGTATCGCAGGCGATCGCACGTAGTTTTTGAACCAGCGTCCCAAAAAGACTTGCAGCCGTGTCCGTTCTTCGGGATTGATCGATGAAGGAAGCTCAGCTCGCGAATGCTTTGCTGGAGCAGGCCCGGCGAGGCGATCGAGAAGCGTTGGGCCGACTGCTCGAGGCGCAGCGGCGAGCCCTGTACCGTCTGGCCGAACGACAACTCGATGGTCGGATCGCCGTGCGCATCGATGCCTCCGACATCATCCAGCAGACCTTTCTGGAAGCCCATCGCAGTTTTCAGCAGTTTGCCGGCCAAGACGCGCGGCAACTGACCGCCTGGCTTGAGGGCATCCTGGATCACAAAGTCGCCGGCGCGATTCGCGATCACGCTCTCCTCCAGAAGCGCAACGTGCGGCGGGACCGATCAATGGACGACTCCCACGGGGGTATGGCGCCACTGAAACAAGAACTGGATGGCGGCCTTTCGACCCCCAGTCAGAAGGCCATCCGGGGAGAACAAGAACAACTGCTGATGCAGGCTCTGAACGTTCTACCCAATGACCAACGTGAGGCGGTCCGACTACGCCACTTGGAAGGCTGGGCGCTGTCCGACATCGCACGGCATCTGGGCCGAAGCCCCAGCGCCACGGCTGGACTGATCAAGCGCGGCATGCAGGCCCTGCGTCGCCAACTGTGCCGAGACGGTTGAGAAGACGGCCTTTCTCCGGAGCTGACACCCCCGGCTCGCCTGATGGTAGACACCGATGAGACATCCGATATGACCCCATCTTACTCGACGGACTCCTTGCGACAGGGCTTGCTGGAAGAGGTGCTAGAAGAGTACATGCTGCGCCTCGATCGCGGAGAGGCGGTCGATCGCGATGAATTCCTCGCTCAGCATCCCGAGTTAGCTGATCAACTTCGGTCCTACTTCGCCGGGACCGACGAGGTGGAACGGCTCCACCGACAGCCCGGGAGAGAGACGCCGATGTTATCGCCCCCGCGTGGCTTGCCCGAGCTGCGCGAGCCTCGGCCGGCAAACAGCGAATCCCGCCGCATCGGCGAGTATGAGCTGTTGGAACAGATCGGCTGCGGGGGGATGGGAGTGATCTACAAGGCCCGGCAGCTCCGCCTTGAGCGCCTTGTCGCTCTCAAGATGATCCGTTCCGACCGACTGGCGTCGCCTTTGGACGTCCTGCGTTTCCGGAGTGAGGCCGAAGCTGTCGCCAGTCTGGATCACCCGAATATCGCGCCGATCTATGAGATTGGCGAACACGAAGGTGAGCACTACTTCAGCATGAAGCTGATCGAGGGCGGCAGTCTCGCTCAGAACCTGCCCCGTTTGGCCGCGGATGTGCCGTCTGGGGTGAATCTGCTGATTATTGTAGCCCGCGCCGTCCACTATGCCCATCAGCGAGGGCTGCTGCACCGCGACCTGAAGCCGGCCAACATTCTGCTCGATGCGGAGAACCGGCCGTACATCACCGACTTTGGCCTGGCCAAGCGCCTTAGTACGCAGCCGGGAGAAGCGAGCCTGACGCAGCAGGGGATGATCGTGGGCACTCCCAGCTACATGGCTCCGGAACAGGCTTCCAACCAGGCCGCAGTGAGCACGGCGGTCGATGTGTACAGCCTGGGTGCCATACTCTACGAGCTGCTGACCGGGAGACCGCCTTTCCGTGGCTCGACCCCTCTGGACACGCTTGTGCAACTTAGGGAGCAGGAGCCGATAACTCCGCGCCGCTTCAACAAGCGGGTGGACCGCGACCTGGAGACGATTTGCCTGACGTGCCTGCACAAGCAGATGCACCAGCGCTACCCTTCGGCCGCTGCCTTGGCTGATGATCTGGAGCACTGGCTGCGAGGCGAACCGCTTCAGGCACGGCCGATCGGCAGCTGCCGCCGCGCCCTCAAGTGGGTTCGGCGGCAGCCCGTCCTGGCTGCGGTCTTTGCCTTATTGGTGATCGTCTTCTGGCTGGGATTCGCAGGTGTGATCTGGCAATGGCGGCATGCCGTGGACTCCACGAAGGCGGAGCAGCGGACAGCATACACGCGCGCCATTGGGCAGGCTTACGCCGAATGGCGCGACGGCAACACCAGCTCCGCCGAGCGGGTGCTGAGCGAGTGCCGCGCGGAATTGCGCGGCTGGGAGTGGAACTACCTGCGACGGCTCTTCTGCGTCCGCCAGCTGGCCACGCTCAGAGGCCATGAGAAGGCCGTGCTGGCGGTAGTCTTCAGCCCCGACGGCTCGCGCATGGTCTCAGCCGGTGCCGACGGGCTGATTAATATCTGGGACCGGCAGACCGTGCGAGTAATTCTCACCTTGCACGGCCAAGACAGTGTGATTACAGCGGTGACCTTCAGCCCCGATGGCCGGCGCCTGGCCAGCGGCAGCGCCGACGGCTGGGTGCGGATCTGGGATAGCGCTAGCGGAGAGATGATGGCCACCTGGCGGTGCCAT
>Ga0209062_1002674_pt1 | contig 22878 bp, 21 predicted proteins | sample Coa_R2_2_FD_187158 | JGI IMG/M metagenome (GOLD analysis project Ga0209062, IMG submission 187158) | Surface soil microbial communities from Centralia Pennsylvania, which are recovering from an underground coalmine fire - Coalmine... | ecosystem: Environmental > Terrestrial > Soil > Unclassified... | reverse complement strand
ACGGCCTGCGCCGCCGCCCGCGCATCCCTTCCCTCTCCACCATCTCAATCAACATACCCCCCGAAGACCCATGCCCCCGGAAGGGCCGCGCTTATAACCCTCCCCACAAACCCACGTCAACCGGTTTCATGCCCGGCCGCGCGCAGCGGGGCGGCTGCCTCCCATGACCGGGAAGCATGTCCGAAATAGGCGGCGAAGGGCCGCCCGACAACCGTCAGATCCGGATATTTTCCCGCCGCGCCAGATACTTTGAGGCGCGCGCCGGCCTATACGGCCTCGGCGCCATAATAGAGGGTGACCGTGTGTCGCGCCTCGGCGAAGAACAGCCAGCGCTCGACGACAAGGCCAAGACCGGCGCTGATCACGGCGATCGCGGCGGCGGCCATACCCGCCGCCCCGCCGGCGAGCAGGGCGAGCAGCGTCAATACCGCCGGCACCGCGAAGGCCGCAGAGCGCGCGATCCGACGCAGCCGCCGCGCATGCCGGCGCGCCACCTGGAAGCCCATCTCTTGCAGCAGGTAGTTCTCTTCGGTATGGGGCGCCTCGAGCAGGCGCACGCGGCCGCGCCGGCCGAGCGCGGTCGCGCTCGCCACCGTGCTCGGCGCCGAGGTCGTATCGATAAAGCGCCAATAGGCCTCCTTGAGCTGCCATGCGGCAAGCACGGCGAGGAGCGTCCAGAAGGCGGTGGCGCCGGCCTGCCGCTCCCAGAAGCGGACGAGGAAATCGAGGATCAGCCAGCCGCTCATCAGGGCGAGCATCAGGTAGTTCGGAACCGTCCAGCGATTGTGCCACTGATGGATCGGCTTCAGCGTCGCATAGAGCATGCCAGTCGAAAAGACCGTGGCGGCGGCGAGGGCCGCCGTAAAGAAGCCGCACAGCCCGATCACCCCGCCCCTCGCCCCGAAAAACACCCATCCGATGCCGAAGATCGCCGCCGGCACGAAGGTCAGCACCGCCAGCACCCCCTCGCGCGACAACCAGGAGGAGCGCCATTGCGAAAAGGCGCGCCAGGCGCGCTCCGGCCGGCCGAGATGAAAGGTCGAGGAGAAAAGCCCGCCCGCCGCCAGCAATACGGCGACGGCCAGCGCGGTCAGAGCGAACCAGGAGCTGGTCGGGACGAGGGCGAGCGGCGCCCCCACGCCGAGCAGCGCGAGCAGCGCGAACCCGGCCCCCGATGCGGTCGTGAAAAAGATGATCGACAGCCCGGGATGCAACTGCCCTCCTCCTCCGCTGCAAGAGACGTCAACGCGACAGCAGCCGGTCGACCCAGCGCAGCAGGCGCTCGCCGGGGGCGGGCGTCTCGGCCGCGGCCGGCGGCGGTGGCGGCGGGCCGCCGGGGCGCATGCGTTCCGGCCGCGGCGGCAGGTATTTGTTGACCGGCTTATAGCCGAGTTCGGGCAGCAGATCGGCGCCGCGACGGCTTGCCACCAGCTGCGAGACCGCCGAATCGGGATCGCCGAGATCGCCGAAATGGCGGGCGTTGACCGGACAGACCATGACGCAGGCCGGCTGGCGCTCGGCCTCGGGCAGGTTCTCGTTGTAGATGCGGTCGATGCACAGCGTGCATTTCTTCATAACGCCGGCATCGGCGTCGAATTCGCGCGCCCCGTAGGGGCAGGCCCACGAGCACAGTTTGCAGCCGATGCAGATCGCCTCGTTGACGAGAACGATCCCGTCCTCGGCGCGCTTGTAGGAGGCGCCGGTCGGGCAGACGGTGACGCAGGCCGGCTCCTCGCAATGCAGGCAGGATTTCGGGAAATGGACGGTGCGCGCCCCCTCGCCCTCGCCCTCCTCGAAGGAATGGATGCGGTTGAACCACACCCCCCAGGCGCCTTCGCCATAGGCGTTGAAATCGGGCAACGGCGCCATATGGCCGCTGGTATTCCATTCCTTGCAGGCGGTGGCGCAGGCATGGCAGCCGACGCAGATGTCAAGGTCGATGACGAGACCGAGCCGCTTTTGGCCCGGGCGCGGTTCGGGAAGGGAGGTCATCGGGAACCCTCCGCCGGCGCAGCGCCGGCGCGATAGCGCAGGATCGTCGGCGGCCGCACCAGCGAGGCCGGGCGCCCGGATGCGGCAAAGGCCGGGGAGGCCAGCCCGGCCTCCTCTGGCGCCGCCTTGTCGATCCGCACCCGCAGATCGTACCAGGCCGCCTGGCCGGTGACCGGGTCGGCGTTGGCATGGGTATAGGCGCCCTCCGGCGGCAGCCGTTCCGAAATCAGGTGATTGAGCAGAAACCCCTTCTTGAACTCGGGCGAGTCCGGATCAAGACCCCAGGCGCCGGCGCGCTTGCCGATCGCGTTCCAGCTCCATACCGTGTCCGGATTGACCCCGTCCAGCAGCTTGACCTGGACGCGGATGCGGCCGTTATGGCTCGACACCCACACCCACTCGTCGTCGGCCAGCCCCAAAGCCTGCCCGGTCGCGCGTTGCACAAACAGGCGGTTGTGGCCGAGGATCTGGCGCAGCCAGGCGTTCTGCGAATGCCAGGAATGGTACATCGGCATCGGCCGCTGGGTGATCGCGTGCAGCGGGAAACCCGCCCGGTCGATCCGTTCCTCCTCGAGCGGCGGGTACCAGAACGGCAGCGGATCGAAATAAGTCTCGATGCGCTGGCGATGCGTCGGCGGCGGCTGCACCCTGCCGTGGCCGAGGGCGGCGAGGCGGAAGCGCTGCAGCGGCTCGACATAAAGCTGCAGCACGATCGGCTCCGCCCGGTCGATAAACCCCATCGCCACGGCCCCTTCGAGATAGGCTTTGTTGGCGTGCTTGTAATAGCGCTGCTCGGGCGGCAGCTCGTATTTCCAGAAGCACCCGTGCTCGATATAGCGTTCGAGCTGGTGCGGGTTCGGCGCGCCGCGTCCGCACAGCGTGCCGTCGGCGCCGCGCCAGCCGGCCAGGGGTCCCACCCCGGGACGGCGTTCGTGATTGACGATGTAGTCGGGATAGCCGCCCGGATAGCGCGGCCTTCCCTCGGCCGTGACAAAGCCGGGCAGCGCGAGCCGGGCGCCGAGATCGATCAGCACGTCCTGAAACGGCCGCACGTCGCGGTCGGGGACGAGGATCGGCTGGCGGATCGAATCGGCCGGACCATCGGCGCTGCCGATCGGCCGATCCAGCAAGGAAATACAGTCCCAGCGCTCGAGATAGGTCGTATCAGGCAATATCAGATCGGCATAGGCCACCATCTCAGAATAATACGCATCGGAATAGATGATATGTGGGATGCGGTATTCTCCGGTGGCCGGGTCCTTGTCGGTCAGCATGCGCATCGTCTCGGCCGTGTTCATTGCCGAGTTCCATGCCATGTTGGCCATGTACAGAAACAATGTATCGATCGGATAGGGATCGCCTTTCCAGGCATTGGCGATCACCATGTGCATCATGCCGTGCGCGGCGAGCGGCGCATCCCATGAAAACGCCTTATCGATCCGCCCGGGCCGCCCGTCGGCATCGACGATCAGATCCTCGGGCGACAGCGGATAGCCGAGCGGGATGCCCGGCAGGGGCTGCCCGGCCGCGACCTGCTCGGGCTTGCCGGCCGGCTTGGGGCCGGGCGGGCAGGGCTTGGGATGCGGCGATTTGTAGCGCCAGCCGCCGGGCACGTCGACCGTGCCGATCAGCATCTGCAGCAGGTGCAGCGCGCGGCAGGTCTGGAAGCCGTTGGAGTGGGCCGAGATGCCGCGCATGGCGTGCAGCGATACCGGGCGGCCGCGCATCGTCTCGTGCGATCGCCCGGCCCAGTCGGTCCAGGGCTGCGCCAGCACGATCTCCTCGTCGAAGGCGGCGTGCGCGATCTCGGCGGCGAGGCGGCGGATCGTCGCCGCCGGCACGCCGCAGGTTGCGGCCACCGCCTCGGGGGCGTAGCGGGGATCGAGATAGCGCTCGGCCACGAGCTGGAAGACGGGGACGGCGCGCCGCCCGTCCGGCAGCACGGCCTCGCCGACAAGGCGCACCGCCGTCCCGGCCGCCATCGCATCGACCGGCCCCTGTGCGCCGAGCGCCAGCGGCCCGCCCGCCGCATTGCGTGCGAACAGCCCGTCATCGGCGCTGCCTGGGGCCTGGATGACCAGCCACGGCGCGTTCGTATAGCGGGCGAGATAATCGAGATCGACCCGCTCCGCCTTCAACAGTTCGTGGATCAGCGACAGCACGAAGAGACCGTCGGTGCCGGGCCGGATGCCGATCCATTCATCGGCGATCGCCGAATAACCGGTGCGCACCGGATTGACCGAGACGAATTTGGCGCCGCGCCGGCGCAGCCCTGACAGCGCGATCTTGATCGGGTTCGAATCGTGATCCTCAGCCACCCCGAACATGATGAACAGGCGCGTGCGCTCCCAGTCGGGCTCGCCGAATTCCCAGAAGCTGCCGCCCAGCGTGTACATGCCGGCGGCCGCCATGTTGACCGAGCAGAAGCCGCCATGAGCGGCGAAGTTGGGCGTGCCGAACTGGGCCGCCCAGTAGCCGGTCAACGCCTGGCTCTGATCGCGGCCGGTGAAAAAGGCGAGCTTTTTCGGATCCTCGCGGCGGATCGCCGCAAGCCAGGCGACCGCGGTCGCGATCGCTTCGTCCCACGTGATCTCGCGAAACGCTCCCGACCCGCGCTCGCCAACCCGCAGCAGCGGTTTGGTGAGCTTTGCCGGGGAATTCTGCTGCATGATCCCCGAGGCGCCCTTGCCGCAGATGACGCCGCGATTGACCGGATGGTCGGGATTGCCCTCGATGTAGCGGATCGCGCCGTCCTTCAAGTGGACTTTGATGCCGCAGCGGCAGGCACACATGTAGCAGGTCGTATATTTGACCGCGTCCGCCACGGCGGGCGAGGTCGCGATCGCCTCGCGCGGCGCGAAATAGTCGCGCACCCGATCAAGCAAGCTCATCTTGCGCCTGTTTGTTGCCGGCATCGCCGCCGCACGGCCGCCACCTAATCAGACGAGCGCGCCGCTGTCAAAGCGTCTCGCGGCCGGCGCCGCCCTCCCGCCGCGAGGGCTTGCGGGCAGGCACGGCCGTCACGACATGGCCGGCGCCGGCGCTTCGGGGAGATCGGCGGCGCCGGCGCCGAAGGTGCGCGCGAGCTGCAGCGCGGCCTCGCGCAGGCGGGGCAGATGCCGCTTGGCCGCCGCCGCCGTCATGCGCGCCTCGGGCGCCTGCAGCGCAAGGCCGGCGCGAATCTCGCCGCGCCGGTTCAGGATCGGCACGGCCACGGCGACGGCCCCGGCCAGGAATTCCTGGTCGTCGACCGCGAAGCCCTGGGCGCGGACACGCTCCAGCTCCTGCTCGAGGCGACTCCTGTCGGTGATCGTCGCCGGCGTCAGCGGGACGAGCTCGACCGCCGCAAGCAATGCGCGGCGCTGGCGCGGCGGCGACAGCGCCAGAAACAGCTTGCCGATCGCCGTGGCGTGCAGCGGCACCCGCGAGCCGACCGTCAGCTGCAGGCGCAGCGGCCAGGCGGCGCTCTCGACCCGGTCGAGATAGACGATGCGATTGCCGTCGATCGTCCCGATATGACAGGTCTCCCCGGTCTCGCGCGCCAGCGCCTCGAGCAGGGTGCGGCGCGGCGCGGTCGCCACCGCCGCGCGCAATATGTCGCAGGCAAGCTCGCTGAGGCGATTGCCGATGACGAGCCGCTTGCGCGCCGGCTCGCGCGCGAGCAACCCCTCGCTCAGCAACCAGTCGACCAGCCGATACACGCTCGCGCGCGGCAGATCGAGCCTTTCGATCAGATCGCCGACCGCGGGCGGCGCGGGCGCGGCGGCGATCGCCTCGAGCAGGGCGAAGGAGCGTTCGAGGATGCCGGTCTTCCGATTGCGGGCCTCGACCGCGTTCGGGGAGGCGGCCGGCGGCGGGCCAAGCGTCGGTTGGCTGAGCATCTTCCCATCTTTCAAGACGCTTCTTCCTAAAAGAAGATAAATGGAACCTCGCCGCCTTGTCAAAACCCGCAGGGTTCCGGCCCAAGGCGCGGCGTGCCGGGAAACCTGTCCCGGCGCCTCCCATTTTACATCGTCGCCTATGCGCGCGGTGCGGGACGGCGTTGCGCCGGCGCCGTTGCGCTCGGCCCCGGCGACGACAAAGTTTTCGGTCAGCAATTGAGCAGTTTGCTGTCCTTATGGTTGAGAAAGGCCGGCCCCCTGCGGAACCGCGATCTTAGGGCGGGCGTTATCGCATTGCGTCATTCGGGAATATTGCGGATCACTCTGCAAGCGAGGTGGCCGTGAGTGCTGACCGACCGACGTTCCAGCCGACAAGGCGCCTGCCCGCGGGCGCGATGGCGCTTGCGCTCGGCATGGTCGTCCTCGTCTCCGCGCCGCTGTTCGCGGCGGCCGCGGCTTCGGTGCCGATCGGGGCGGCCGCTCCGCTGCCGCCCGACATCGCCGCGCCGCAGCCGCTGGCGCCGCCGCCCGGCCCGCCGCAAAACCCGGGCGATCCCGAGTTGCAGGCGCTGCTCTATGATGCCGACGTGCCGGTCATCGCCGGCGAGCGGCTGCGGCATCCGGGCCTCGTGCGCCAGTTTTACGCCGAGCACGGCAACGAGCCGTTCTGGAGCAGCCATCCGCGTCAGGCGACGGCGCTGATCGGCGCGGTTCTGCGCGCCGAAGATCAGGGCCTCGACCCGAGGCTGTTCCATGCCGGGGCGCTGTTTGGGCGCGGCATTCCCCTGTCTGCGGTCGCCCGCGACGTGTTGACCACGGACGCCATCCTGTCCTACGCCGATGCCCTTGCCGAAGGCGCCGTCCCGCGCCGGCAGCGCCCCCCGAACGAGGCGTTGCATCCCGTGCCGATCGACGTCGTCGCCGCGGTCGACCGCGCGATCGCCGCCCCCGACCCCGCCCGGGTCATCACGGCGCTCGCCCCTTCCTCGCCCGAATACCAGGCGATGCGCCGGGCCTACCTCCGCTACCGGGCGCTCGCCGCCGGGGCCGAGCGCGCGCCCGACATGTCCGGTGCGCGCTATGACCGCTACGGCGACGCGCTCTATCCGCCCTACTATGCCCGCTACCGGCGCGAGGAGGGATACGGGCCCGTCGACCCGTGGCTGGCGCAGCGCCGCGCCCGCCAGCTTGCGGTCGCTCTCGAGCGGCTGCGCTGGCTGCCGCGCCATATGCCGCCCGATCGCATCATCGTCAACGTGGCAACCCAGCGGCTGCACCTGTTCGAGGACGACCGGCCGGTATTCACGACCAAGGTGGTCGTCGGCGAGCCGACATGGCAGACGCCGGAATTTCACGCGACGATCGACGACGTGCTGTTCAATCCGCCATGGAACATCCCGCCCGACATCCTGCGCAAGGAGATCCTGCCGAAGCTCGCCCGGGATCCCGGTTATCTCGCCCGCCACCACATGCGCTGGATCGGACCGCAGCTGGTGCAGCAGCAGGCCGGGCCGTACAGCGCGCTCGGCCGGCTCAAATTCGAGATGTCCGACCCTTATGAGGTGTACCTCCACGACACCCCGGAAAAATACCTGTTCCGCCTCGCGAATCGGATGAAGAGCCACGGCTGCGTCCGGGTCGAATATCCGCAGGAGCTGGCCGCGCTGATCCTGCACGAGAGCCCCTACGCGATCGCGCGCAACATCGCCGAGAGGCGCACCCATGCGCAGGCCCTACCGCAGCCGCTCGACGTCTACATCGTCTATCAGACCGTCTCGCTCAGCCCCTCCGGCGCACTCGAATTCCACGCCGATCCTTATCATCGCGACGACGAGATCTGGCAGCTTCTCAACCCTGCGGAAGCGCTGTCGGCGGACCGGGACAACGGGTTGTACGCGCAAAGGGTAATGCAGTAGGAAAATAATTCTACCTTTCTTGTATAAAGAACGGCCGGCACCGGCAAATCGTTGGATTGCGCGCGACAGGACTTGTTCAATCAGCCGGCGGGTGATATGGGCATTCCCGGGGGAAGTTGGGGGGAGTGCCGATGCCCGTTTCGTCTCTGTTGAGCCGCCGTCACCTGCTCGGCGGCGCCGCCGCCATTGCCGCCGCCGCCATCGCCGGGCCGCTGCAGGCGGCTTCCTTGGCGCCGCGCTCGGTATCGCTTTACAATATTCACACCGGGGAATGGCTGCGCACGGTGTACTGGGCCGACGGCCACTACATCAGCGAAGCCGTGCGCGACATCAACTGGATCCTTCGCGACCACTGGTCCGGGGAGGTGCGGCCGATCAATGCCGGCGTGCTCGACCTGCTCGGCGGGCTGCATCGGCGGCTCGACATGCATCACCACTTCCTGGTGGTATGCGGCTATCGTTCGCCGACGACCAATGCGTGGCTCGCGCGGCATGACCGCGGCGTTGCCAAGCACAGCTATCACATCAAGGGGATGGCGATCGATTTGCGATGCGAGCACCGCGATCTGTCGCAGCTGCGCGAAGCCGCGCTGAGCCTGCGCGCCGGCGGCGTCGGCTATTATCCGCGCTCGAACTTCGTTCATGTCGATGTCGGGCCGGTGCGGTACTGGCATTACCGGTAATGCCTGCCGCCCGGCACCGCCGCGGCCGATCGCGGTCGAGGCGGACGCCGGGCGGCCTTCTTTGCGCCCGCGATGACCCCGCCCGGGACTTTCAGCCGCCCCGCAAGGTTTCAAGGCGCAGCGGCAGCGGCGTGCCGAGCCATGCCGCGAAGCGGGTATGGTCGGCAAGGCTGTCCCCGGTCAGCGGATGGACAAGGATGTCGAGGCCGGCGCGGTTCAGCATCAGCCACGGCAGCAGGTGCGGCAATTCCTCGGCGGCGAAGGCGATCTGATACATCGCCCGCGGATGCGGGCCGACCGGCTCGTCGTGCCAAGCGCCGATCCGGGCCTGGAAGCGCTCGCCGATCGCGGTGCGCAGCCGCGCCGCAAGCGGGCGGGTGTGGGGGTCATAATAGACATGCGCGTGATAGCCGGTGATGCGGGCGGGATCGATGAACGCGGCCATTATGCCTTCTCTTCGGCCCCTTTCGCTCAGCCCGGCGGGGTCGCCGCCCCGGGTCCGAGCGCGCGCTGCATCAGCACGACGTCGACCCAATCGCCGAACTTGAAGCCGACCGCCGGCAACAGGCCGACGCGGACGAAGCCGAGCGCCTCGTGCAGCCGGATCGACGGCCATTGCTCGCGCCCGCCGATCACCGCCACCATCTGCCGATAGCCGAGCCCGCTGCAGCGCCTGACCAGATCGGTCAACAAGGCCCGACCGATGCCGCGGCGGATCTCGTCCGCCGCGACATAGATCGAATCCTCGAGCGTGAAACGGTAGGCCGAGCGCGTGCGGTACGGCCCAGCATAGCAATAGCCGACGACCCGGCCGTCGCGCTCGGCGACCAGATAAGGCAGACCGCGGGCGAGGATCTCATGCCGGCGGCGCCCGATCTCTTCCGGTCGCGGCGGCACCTCTTCGAACGAGGCAACCCCGTGCAGGACGTGATGGCGGTAGATCGCGGCGATCGCCGCAACATCGCTGTCCTGCGAGGGGCGGATCACAAGCTCGCTACCGCTCATCGGCGCAGGTCTCAGAGGACGCGGATTGGCTTGCCGTCGAGAAAGGCCATGATGTTCTCGACGATCTGCGGGTACCAGCCGCGATAGCTCTCCTGCGTGACATAACCGATATGGGGCGTCAGCAGGACGTTGGGGGCGCGGCGCAGCGGGTCGTCCGGCGGCAGCGGCTCACGATCGTAAACGTCGAAGGCGGCGTAGCCGAGCCGGCCGGCGGCGAGCGCCTCGATGACCGCCGCGGTATCGACGATCGGCCCGCGCGAGGTGTTGACGAGGATCGCCTCCTTTTTCATCAGCGCGATCTCGCGCCGGCCGACAAGGCCGCGGGTGCGCGGGCTCAGCACGACATGCACCGAAAGCACGTCGGAGCGGCGGAACAGCTCGTCCTTGTCGACGCGCTCGACCCCTTCCTCGGCGGCGCGCTCGGCCGTCAGGTTCTGGCTCCAGGCGATCACGTCCATCGCGAAGGCGCGCCCGACCCGGGCGACGGCGCTGCCGAGCCGGCCGAGGCCGAGCACGCCCAAGGTCTTGCCGGCCAAGCGGTAGCCGATGCGGGTCTGCCACAGGCCCTCGCGCATGGCGCGGTGGTCTTCGGCGATCCGGCGGGCGGCGCCGAGGATCAAGCCCCAGGCGAGCTCGGCGGTATCGGTTCCGGAGCCTTCGGTGCCGCACACGACGATCCCGCGCTCGCGCGCCGCCGCGATATCGATCGCGGCATTGCGCATGCCGGTGGTAACGAGCAGCCGCAGAGCGGGCAGCCGCTCGATCAGGCTCCGCGGAAAAGGCGTGCGCTCGCGCATCGCGACGACGATCTGCGAGCCCGCCAGCGCCCGTGCGGCGGCGTCCTCATCGGCGAAGGGCCGGCGCTCGACCGCGATCTCGGCGCGCGCCCGGACCGGCGACCAATCCGCCATTTCCAGTGCGACACCCTGGTAATCGTCGAGAATGCTGACCCGCACCATCGCCTCCGATCGCCTCCGAGCCGCCGAAATTTGTAGCGTTTCGCCGCTCGCCCGTCCATGCGATCGCGGCTATTGTGGCGGCCGGTGCGGTGAAAGCGGGAGCAGAACATGGATGTAAGGCATGGTTTGGCCGCGGCGGCGGCAATCGTCCTCGCCGTCGCGGGCGCGCCGGCCGGTGCCGACGAGGTCACCGACCAGATCAACCGGGCGCTTGCCGCCTATAGCAATAAGAATTTGAACAGCGCGGCCACCGCGCTCGATACCGCGGCGAGCCTGATCCGGCAGCAAGAGGCGAAGCTGTGGAAAACCGTATTGCCGCAGGCGCTGCCCGGATGGACGGCGCAGAAGCCGGAAGGCAGCGCGATGGCGCCGGCCCTGCTCGGCGGCGCCGTGACGGTCAGCCGCAAATACCATAAGAACGGAGCGATCGTCACCGTGACGATCATCGCCCATTCGCCGATGGTGCAGGCGCTGGCGGGCTTCATGACGAGCGGTCTCGGCGCGATGCTGGGCGGCGCCGAGTTCGTCGTCATCGACGGTCGCCGGCTGCTTTATTCGAAAAGCGAGAACTCCTATCAGACGCTGGTCGGCAACGCCGTGCTGGTCAAGGTCGAGGGCAATCCCGCCACCGACGACGCGGCCCTGCGCCAATACCTGCACGCGGTCGATTTCGCCGCGGTCAAGCGCCTTGCTTCCTAGCCCGCCGGCATACCGCGCCGATCACCCGAAGCGGCGCGCGATCTCGGAATAGAGCGCGCGCAGCCCCTGCGCCTCGGCGCCTTCGGGTCGGCCCGGCCGGCTCTGCTGATTCCACGCCATCACGTCGAGATGCGCCCAGGGGATGCCGGGTTCGACGAATTCCTGCAGATAGAGCGCCGCGACGATGGCGCCGGCATAGGGCGATTCGGAGACGTTGTTGAGATCGGCGATCTTGCTGTCGATCATCCTGCGATAGGGGCGCCACAGCGGCAGCCGCCATAGCGGATCGTCCTCGGCCGCGCCGGCCTCGACGAGGGCCGCGGCGAGCCCGTCGTCGTTGCAGAACAGGGCGCCCAGTTCGGGCCCGACCGCGACCCGGGCGGCGCCGGTCAGGGTCGCCACATCGACGATCAGCGCCGGCTTCTCGCTCGCCGCCTCGGCCAGCGCATCGCACAGGATGAGCCGGCCTTCGGCGTCGGTGTTGCCGATCTCGACGGTCAGCCCCTTGCGGGTGCGGACGATGTCGAGCGGCCGCATGGCATTGCCGGAGACCGCGTTTTCGACGAGCGGCAGCAGCACGCGCAGGCGCAGGGCGAGCTTTGTCTCGATGATCGCCTGGGCGAGGCCAAGGACGATCGCGGCGCCGGCCATATCCTTTTTCATCAGCCGCATGCCGGCGGCGGTCTTGAGGTCGAGCCCGCCGCTGTCGAAACACACCCCCTTGCCGACCAGGCTCACATGCGGCGCCGCCGGGTCGCCCCATGCGATGTCGACAAGACGCGGCGCGCGCGTGCTGGCACGGCCGACGGCGTGGATTGTCGGGTAGTTCTCGGCGAGCAATTCGTCGCCGACGATGACCCGGCAGCGCGCGCCGACGCGCTCGGCCAGCGCGACCGCCGCATCGGCAAGCTCGGCCGGTCCCATATCGCCGGCCGGCGTGTTGACAAGATCGCGCGCCAGAAACACCGCCCGCGCGAGGGCGAGGACGCGGTCGCGATCCGCCGCCGCCGGCCAGACCAGCGCCGTCTGCCCGCGCTTTTTCGCGTGATAGCGGTCAAAAGCGTAGGTTCCCAGCGCCCAGCCAAGGGCGAGGCGGGTCGGATCGAGGCCGGCCGGCACGGCTTCCAGGCGATAGCGCCCTTCCGGCAGCGCGTCGGGCAGGCCGGCAAGCGCCCACAGCGCCGTGCCGGGCTCCCCGCCAGCGCCGAGTCCGACCACGACCCGGCCGACCCGCCCGGCTTCCCCCGGCACCGGCGCGCAGGCTCCGGCCTCGGCCGTGAAGCCGGTCGCCGAAAGCCAGTTGCGCTCGCCCTCCTCCGCCTCGGCGAGCCAAGCGGGCAACCGCTCCTTGGCGATCAGCGTGATCGGCACCGCGCCGGCACCGTCGTCGATCAGGGAAAAAGTCATCGCTCCGCATCCTTGCATCGTCCTTCCGCGGCAGAATGCCGGGCGTCCGCCCGCTTGCAAAGAGGGGCGGGCGCGGCGCCGTTGCCCTCACGCGTGCCGGTTTGCCGCCGCTCTCCGCCCCGCTCTAGATCCCGAGCAGCTCATCGAGCGTCCTGGCGAGGCGGGCGAGATCCGGCCCGCTCGACAGCCGGTGGTCGCCGCCCTTGACGAGGATCACCGCGACATCGCGGCTCCTGAGCCGCTCGGCCAGCCGCAGGCTCGTCTGCCACGGCACCGAGGCATCGCTCAGGCCGTGCAGCAGCCGCACCGGGCAGTCGAGCGCGATCTCCGCGCGCAGGACGAGGTGCTGCCGCGCCTCTTCGAACAGGCTCATGCGATAGGTATAACCGGCCGGATCGTATTCCGAAGGCAGCGTGATGACGCCCCTGTCGCGAAATTCCTGCTGTTGCTGCGGATCGAGCCGGGTCCAGAACAGATCCTCGGTGAAATCGGGGGCGGCGGCGATGCCGACGAGCGCATGAATGCGTTGCGGCCGGGCGCGCGCGGCCAGCAGCATGATCCAGCCGCCCATGCTCGATCCGACCAGGATCTGCGGTCCTTCGGTCAGCAGATCGAGGACGGCGAGCGCATCCGCGGTCCAGCGCCCGATCGAGCCCCGGGTGACGTCGCCGCTCGAGGCGCCGTGTCCGAAATAGTCGAAGCGGACATAGGCGCACCCCCGCCGCCGGCAGTAATCTTCAAGGAACACCGCCTTGGTCCCGGTCATGTCGGAGCGGAAACCGCCGAGAAAGACGACCCCCGGCTGCCGGCCGGCGAGGCGGTGGTAGGCGATCGTTGCGCCGTCCGGGCGTGCTAGGAGGGCGGGAGCCGGCGCGGGCGGGGGCATCGGTGCGGCTGCGATAAAGGCATGAGCGAGGACAATAACACCTCGCCCGCGGCGTCGACAGGGCGCCCGCCGGCGGTTTTGCAGATCGTGCCGAGCCTCGTCGCCGGCGGCGCCGAGCGCGGCACCGTCGAGCTGGCGGCGGCGCTCGCCGCCGCCGGCTGGACCTCCTATGTCGCCTCCTCCGGCGGGCCGCTCGCGGCCGAGGTCGCGCGCGCCGGCGCCATCCATCTGACCCTGCCGCTCGCTTCCAAGAACCCGCTTGTGATCCGCCGCAACGCCGGCCGGCTAGCGCGCCTGATCCGCCACCTCGACATCGACATCGTGCATGCGCGCAGCCGCGCGCCGGCGTGGAGCGCGCGGGCCGCCGCGCGCGCCACCGGCCGCCATTTCGTGACGACCTTTCACAACGCCTACGACACCGCCCTGCCGTTCAAGCGCTGGTACAATTCGGTGATGGCCGCGGGCGAGCGGGTCATCGCGATCTCGGAGTTTGTCGCCGCCTACGCCGCCCGCGTCTACGGCGTCGGCCCCGAGCGGCTGCGCACGATCCCGCGCGGCGTCGATGTCGCTGTGTTCGATCCGCACCGCGTCGCGCCCGAGCGCGTGCGCGCGCTCGCCGGCGCCTGGCATCTGCCCGCGGGCGTGCCGGTTATCATGCTGCCCGGGCGGCTGACGCGGTGGAAGGGCGGGCTCGACTTCATCGCGGCGATCGCCGCGATGAACAGCGAGGTCGTCGGCATCCTGCTCGGCACCGCGCAGCGCCCCGGCTTTCGCAGGGAACTCGAGGCGGCGATTGCGCGCCTCGGGCTTGGCGCCCGCTTTCGCATCGTCGAGGACTGCCGCGACATGCCGGCGGCCTATCTTGCGGCCGATGTCGTCGTCTCGCCGTCGCGCGATCCCGAAGGGTTCGGGCGCGTCATTGTCGAGGCGCAGGCAATGGGCCGGCCGGTCATCGCGACCGACCACGGCGGCGCGCGCGAGACGATCCTGCCGGGGCGGACCGGCTGGCTCGTGCCGGTCGGCGATCCGCCGGCGCTGGCCGCGGCGATCGCGGCGGCGCTGGCGCTGTCGCCGGCGGCGCGCACAAGCCTGGGCGCCTGCGCGCGCGCCCATGTCGCCCGGCATTTCACGCGGGAGAGGATGTGCGCGCGCACGATCGGCGTCTATCGGGAATTGCTGTCCGGATAGCGGGGGCGGGCCGCCGTCGCGGGCGCTCGCCCCTCCCATGGAAATGCCTTAAGATCGTCTGATGGATCTTCTCCGGGAGGTTTCGATGCCCGTGATCAAAGCCTACGATCTCGCCTACGGGCGGATCAGCGCCCCCGATCTCGATCGGGAGGAAGAGTTCCTGACCGATTTCGGCCTGATCCGCTCGGCGCGGACCCCGAACGCGCTCTACATGCGCGGCACCGATCCGCCGCATCACATCCATGTCACCGAACTGGGCGAGCCGCGCTATATCGGCATCGCCTTCCACGCCGCCAGCTATGACGATCTGGAGAAGATCTCGCGGGTCCCCGGCGCCTCGCCGATCGAGGACATCGACGAGCCCGGCGGCGGCAAGCGCGTGCGCCTGACCGATCCCGACGGTTATCAGGTGGAAGTCGTCTATGGCATGGAGATGCTCGCCCCGATCCCGATCGTGCGGCCGCCGGTCAACTCCGCCACCGAAAAGCGCCGCCGCGGCGCGCTTTTCCGCGTCCCGCGCGGCCCCGCTCAGATCAAGCGCTTCGGCCATTTCGTCGTGATGAGCAGGAATTTCGAGAAAACGCTCGCCTGGTATCGCGAGATGTTCGGCCTGCGCTGCTCCGACGAATTCTATGCCGGCGACAAGAGCAATATCGTCGGCTCGTTCAACCGCCTCGACCGCGGCGAGGAGTATGTCGACCACCACGCCTTCTTCTGCATCCGCGGCGACAAGAGCGGATTGAACCATCTTTCCTTCGAAGCCCGTGACATCGACGACATCATGATCGGTCACGAGCATATGAAATCGAAAAACTATACGCATATGTGGGGGATCGGCCGGCATCTGCTCGGCAGCCAGGTGTTCGACTACTGGGCCGATCCGTGGGGCCGCGTGCACGAGCACTGGGCCGACACCGACGTGCTCAACGCCCATGCCCCGCCCAATCTGATCGAGCGCGGCGCCGGCGCGAACGGACCGTGGGGCGAGCCGATCCCGGCCCGCTTCATGGGCCACGCCTCGCCCTGAGGATCGCCGCCTCCGCCGCCCCTTGCCCCTCCGCCGGCCGCGGACTGTCCCCTCCGCCGCCGCGCCGCGGAAAGAGCGGGGGGCGAGTCCCACCCATCTGCCCGCTCCTTAAGGGGAATGCTGATGGCCCACTATGCGATCGGCGAGCCGGTCCGGCGCGAGGAGGATCGGCGGCTGGTGACCGGCCGCGGCCGCTATGTCGACGATGTGCACGTGGCGCACGAGGCGCACGGCTACGTCCTGCGCTCGCCGCACGCGCATGCCCGCATCCGCCGCATCGATGTCAGCCGGGCGCTGTCCGTCCCCGGCGTGCTCGCGGTGCTGACCGGGGAGGATCTGCGCCGGCGCGGGCTTGGCACGCTGCGGCCCCTCGTCCCGCGCCGGCGCCGCGACGGCTCGCCCGCCTTTGTCTGCCCGCAGCCGCTCTTGGCGCGGGATACCGTGCGCTATGTCGGCGATCCGGTCGCCTTCATCATCGCCGAAACCCTGAACCAGGCGAAGGACGCCGCCGAGCGCATCGCGATCGATTACGAAGTCCTGCCGGCCGTCGTCACCGCCGAGGCGGCGCTCGCCCTGGGCGCGCCGGCGGTATGGGACGAGAACCCCGGCAACGAGGCCTTCTTTCACGAAGTCGGCGACCAGGCGGCGGTCGATGCGGCCTTTGCCAAGGCCGCCCATATCGTTCGCCACCGCGCCGCGCTGAACCGGGTTACGGCAAACCCGATGGAACCGCGCGGCTGTCTTGCCCAGTACGACCCCGGCGAGGGGCGTTATACGATCCGCTGCACCGTGCAGTCGGTGCACGCGACGCGCGCCGCGCTTGCCGGACAGATCTTTCGGCTGCCGCATCATCAATTCCGCGTCGTCTGCGACACGATGGGCGGCGGCTTTGGCATGAAGGGCGGCTGCTACCCGGAATACGCGCTTGCGCTGTGGGCTGCCGAAGTGATCGGCCGGCCGGTGCGCTGGATCGCCGAGCGCAGCGAAGGTTTCCTGTCCGACGAACAAGGGCGCGGCAGCATTGTCGACAGCGAACTGGCGCTCGATGAAGACGGCAAATTCCTCGCCTTGCGCGTGCGCTGGCTGGCGGCGATCGGCGCCTATTTTTCGAGCGATCGCCCGACCATCCCGCTGACGATCGGATTGCCTTGCCTCGTCAATACCTACACCGTGCCGGCGGTGCATGCCGAGGTCGTGGCCGCATTGACCAATACGATGACGATCGCGCCCTATCGCGGCGGCAGCCGGCCCGAGCCGCTTTATGTGACCGAGACGCTGATCGATGCGGCGGCCCGCGCGCTCGGCATCGACCCCGCCGAGCTCAGGCGCCGCAATACGATCCCGGCCGCCGCGATGCCCTATCGGACGCCGCTCGGGCAGGTCTATGACAGCGGCGATTTTCCCGGGAACCTCGAAAAGTGCCTGCAGCTTGCCGGTTATGACGGCATCGCGAAGCGCCGCCGCGCGGCGCGCCAGCGCGGCAGGGTTCTCGGGGCCGGCATCGCGACGAGCGTCGCCTCGAGCGGCGGGCGCGAATACGAGCATGCCGAGATCCGCTTCGATCCTGCCGGCGGCGTCGTCCTGATGACCGGCAGCATGGATCACGGCCAGGGGCACGGCACGACGTTCAAGCAGGTCCTCTCGGACAAGCTTGGCATCGACGCCGATCTGATCCGCTACCGCTACGGCGACAGCGACCTGGTGACGATGGGGATCGGCACCTTCGGCTCGCGTTCGGCGCAGATGGCCGGTTCGGCGATCGTCGTCGCCGCCGACCGGCTGATCGAGAAGGGCCGCCGGATCGCCGCTCACCTGCTCGAAGCCGCGGTCGACGACGTCGTCTTCGAACGCGGCCGCTTTATCATTGCCGGCACCGACCGTGCGATCGATCTCGCCGCGGTCGCCAGGGCGTCGTTTCATGCCGCCGATCTGCCCGGCGGCCTCGAGGCCGGTTTCACCGAACGCGCCAATTTCGGTCCGCGGGGCTCGGCGACCTTTCCTTCCGGCGCGCATTATTGCGAGGTCGAGATCGACGAGGAGACGGGCGCGGTTGCGGTCACGCGCTACTGTACCGTCGACGATGTCGGGCGCGTATTGAACCCGCTTCTGTGCGAGGGCCAGATCATGGGCGGCATCGTCCAGGGGCTGGGACAGGCGCTGCTCGAGGACATCGTCTACGATCCCGCGACCGGCCAGCTTTTGACCGGATCGTTCCAGGATTACGGCATGCCCCGCGCCGACGATTTCCCGCGCTTTGATCTTGCCGGCAATCATCATCCGAGCGACCGCAACCCGCTCGGCGTCAAAGGCGTCGCCGAGAACGGCACGCTGGGCGCATTACCGGCGGCGATCAACGCCGTCAATGATGCGCTGGCGCAACTGGGCGCTCCCGAAGTGACGATGCCGGCGACCAGCGAGAAGGTGTGGCGGGCCTTGCGCGCGGCGCGCGCCGGCGGCTGATCGGACAGGCGGGGCGCGGCTCCCGCCGCACTTGCGACACTATCCGGACAGCACCGGCAGTTCGACAAACGAGGGCGTTTGTTCGGCGTGGTGGACCGTGTTGGTCGCGATCCGGATATCGGCGTCGGTATCGCGCGCCAGCACCGGGTGGGCGCTGTTGGTGTTGCGGGCGCGGCGCGGGAAGTTTCTGTTGGTAATGTCGATTTCGATGCGGCTGCCGGCGCGGAAGGTATGGCAGATGTCGCCCAGAGCGATCGTCACCGCGTAGATGCGAGCGGGGGCAAGCGGCCGGGGTAGGCGCGGTGAATCCCGGTACATTGCGCGCATGACGCCGTCCACTTGTCGCGCGCGTCGGCCGCCGTGATGCCGTAGGGCGTGCGCTGCATAATGACCGGCCAGCGCGGCCCGCCCTCGCGCGGCAGGAACACGAAGGTGTTGAGCCGCACCCCGTCGCGCATCGCGACCATCGTCTGCAAACAGGGGGCGCCGTCGCAGGCCAATTCCTCAGCCGGCATGCTCGCCCCCTCCTGCCTGCAGGGTCGGACAAGCCCCGGGCGCCGTCATCGGCGCGCCCGCCGGTCGAGCGGTGATGCGGCGGGGGCGGGCGGCGCCGTACAGGCCGGAAGCCGGCGATCTTTTCTGCCCATTCTGCCTCTCGTCGCGCCCTCGTCATTCCCGCAGGGGCATGAAGAAACGGCCGGTCCGCCGCGCTTACGCCATTGTCAACAGGCGCCCGTAGCCGGCGATCGGCTCCCGCACGCCGGCTTCGCGCAAGGCGTGCCACATCATCGCCGAGGCGCTGGAAATGACGGGCTTGTCGAGGTCGCGCTCGAGCGCCGCCAATACCGATACGGTTGGCATCCCGGTGCCGGAGAGGAACACCGCCTCGGCTTCCTCGGCATCGACCGCACGCGCCAGGCGGTAGGCCCGCTCGGCGGTCTCGTCGTAGATATTCGTGACGCCTTTCAGATTGTCGCAGCGGACGACGCGGAAGCCGTGCGCTTCGAGATGCCTTTTGCCGGCAAGGGTGGTCTCCATCGCATAAGGCGCGCCGAGCGCCACCCGCTCGACCCTGAGCCGCTGCAACGCCCGCACGACCGCGCCGAAAGCGGTGATGACGCGGATCCCGGTCGCGTTCCGCAAACGGGCGAGCAGATCGGCCTCGCCTTGCCGGCCGAGATAATAGCTCGTTGCCGTATGCGCCACCACGATGATGTCGGGCTTGACCAGGGCCAGCATTGCAAGGCTGGCCTCGATATTGTCGACCATCGCGCGGGTGCGCTCGTTCTGCCCGTCGAGCGCGCCGGGCACGCCGTGCGCGACCATGCGGTTGAAATGCAAAGAGACGCCGGGCGGCGCCAGCGCCGTCATTTCCGGCTCCACGGTCGGGTTGCCGGGCGGCAGCAGAAAGCCCAGCCTTGCTCGCCATCCGATCATCGCCTGTCACCTGTCATGCGGTTGCCGCGCTCTCACGTCTTCAGCGTCGTGCGGAAATAGATGTCTTCGAGCCGGAGCGGCCGGGTCAAGAGGCCCTGCTCGAGCGAGCCTGCGATCGCCCGCTCGATATTTTTTCCCATTGCCGCCAGCCCGAGCGGGTACGGGTCTTCACCGAAGACCGCGCGCTGCTCCTCGGCGTCCCCTCCCGGGTAGTAGAGATAGGCCGATTGGTAGCGCCGCGCCCGCTCATAGGCCATTTCCTTCGACCGCCGGAAGGCGTCATACAATTCCAGAGCCACCCAAGGGTGCTCGCGCAGGATGCGATTCTGCACGATGACATGGTGGTTGGGCTGATAAAAGCCGGTCCTTTTGTAATACTCGAAGACGACGGCCTTGCCGTCGTCTTCGAGAAGCTTTTTCAGGCGCAGGTTGCCATAGATCTGCGTTCCGCCCCAGCGGTCGATCACCGTCGGATCGCCGGCGGTGATGCGGGCCTGCGGGCGGATCGCCGTGCAGGCATCGATCTCGCCGCGATCCAGCATCTGATCCAGCGTCTGGTCCGCGCCGAGCCAGTGATGCGCGATCCCGACGGGTCCGGCCCTGTCGAGACCCAGAGCGCCGCCGTGGCTCAGCTCTTTCGTGCGCCCGTTGAACCAGACGTTGTCCTTGGCCGCGATGCCGTACAGATCCTTCAGGACGATCCGGAACCACAGCGCCGCGGTCATGTCGTAATCGGGGACGCCGATCCGCTTGCCTTTTAGATCGGCGAGCGTGGCGATCCCGGAGGCGGTATTGACGTAGAGAGTGGGCCAGACATGTCCCCGGCTCAGGAACACCGGCAGCGCCGACCAGTCCCATTTCGTGCCGTCGCCGCGCTCGCGCGCCAGCAAGGTTTCCGAGATCGACATCTCGGCGACGTCGAATTCGTCATAGAGCAGGTTGCGCAGAAACAGCGTGCTCGGATCGAGCGTGATGCAATTCAGCGCGATGCCTTGCGGCCTTACGGCGCCTTCTTTCAGCGGTTCGACGCGGGGATTGTCGGAAAAGGCCATTGTCAGTCGCAATGCCATGCCCGCCTCGCTTGCTCGGTTGCGGCATGCGGTTGCAAATCTGGAAGATCAACGGCGCGGCCGGATGAGGGCGGCAGTCCGCCGGCCGCCGCTCGCCGCTCCCGTCCCCTCTCGGGCCGGGGCGGGGCGGGAGCCGGGCGGTCTCGGCGGGTTCCGGCTGCGCGCAACGGGCTTGCACTGCACCAGAGCCGACATGCGGGCGACCAGCCCGCCCGGGTCTTCGCTGCGGAAGCTTGCCGCCTGCCGCGCCAGAGGCCCGATCCCGCCGCGGGACAGAAAGCCGTTGATCTCCGAGGCCGTAATGATGACGCCCAGATCGGCGTGATCGGCCAGCCGCCCGATGACCATGCCGATCAGGGAGCCGGAGCGGTCGGTCACCGGGGCGCCGCTGTCGCCGGGACGCAGATGGGCCCGGATGATCAGAACGCGGTATCCCGGGGACATGACGCCGCGCCCGACAAAGATCCCCTGCGTGAACACCGCCGCTCTCGGATTGGTCGCGATGACCCCGAACCCGACCGTTATGACCTTCTCGCCGGCTTGCAGATCGTCGCGATACCGGGAGGCGGCGTATCCCCGGGTTCGCCCCTTGACCGACAGCAGGGCAAGGTCGAGCCGCGCATTGGCGGCGACGAGGCTGGCATCATGGAGCCCGCCCTCATCCGTCCATACCGACAGGCCCGGGCATCCGGTCACGACATGGCGGCTGGTGACCAGGAAGCCTGCCGGCGAGACGAAAAAGCCTGTGCCGCTCTTCACCCGTCCCGCGGCGGAGCCGAGCCCGGCGACATCGTTCGCCGGATTTCCGGCCGCGGAGCCCGCCACCACTATCATGCCGGCGGCCAGGATCCTTGCGATCCCGCGCGCCGGCCCGCCTCCGGGGATCCCGGCGCGCCGCCCGGCCGCAAGGTTCAGCCGCGCCAAATTCCATCCGCCCCCTTGCAGGCCTTGCCGGAGCCGCTGATCCGCGGCTTCCCGTCGCTGGCGAATGTGAATTCCTCATATGTGTTGCAGGTCTGCTTGGTGACCGGATCCGTGTAATTCTTCAAGGCCACAACCCTGTGCCGCTTGTGATTCGACGGGGTGACATAGTCGACCGGCTGATACGCCGCCGGCTGTGGCGGCGGCGGCTGGTTTTGCGCCATTGCCCGCTGTTCGGCGGCGCGCGCCGCCGCCGCTTGCCGTGCGGCCAGTTCCATGGCCTGTTGCAGCGCGATCTGGCGGCAGCGTTCGTCGAGCTGAGCCCCGGTCGCCGCGCCGACGGTGCCGCCGATGGCGGCGCCGACGAGGCTCCTCAGGCCGCCGCCGCCCAGTGCCGCCCCCGCCCCCGCCCCGACCAGGGCGCCGGTGGCCGTGTTATTGTACACGCAATATTGCGGCATCGGTCCCGCCGCAGTCTGCACGGTCTGCTCGCCGCCGGCACAGCCGCCGAGAAAGGCGGCAAGCATGATGATCGCAAAGGATGGGACAAACCGCTTCGCCTGCATGTGCCGACTCCTTCTCTGAAACATGACCGCCCGCGGCGTTACGGCTGTTTTCGGCGCGGTGCGCGCCGCAGCGCCGCCTCGCGATATTCGCTTGGCGCATCACGGGCGGGCCGGGCGATGCCGTCGCGCAGCGCCAGCAGGGCGAGATCGCGCCCTTCGGAATAGCATTGGTATTTTCCGGCGGCCTTGCGATAGCAGGCAACCCGGCCATGGGCCGGCGCGAGATATCCGGCCACGGCCGCGATATGCTGCCGGGATTTGCGGGTGGGATCATCGATCCCGTAAAGCTCGATCCAGCGGTTGCCGATCTTGATCGTGCTGGCGCTCATCGCCCCCTTGACGACCCCTTCGAGATCGGGTTTGGCCTGCGGAGGAGACGGGGCCGGCAGGGCGGCCAGCGCGATGCTGACCGGCGGGTTCTGGCCGGGCTGCAATGCGACCGACAGGGTCTTCGCCTGATAGCCGGGTAGGCTCGCCGCAATCACATGCTGGCCGGGCGCCAGCTTCTGCGACAGCGGCGCCGCCCCGGCGGCACGGCCGTCGATGCGCAGCATCGCCCCGGCCGGCGTCGTGCGAACCTCCAGGGCCGCCGCCAGCGGCGTCAGCGCGATGCTGACCGGCGGGTTCTGGCCGGGCTGCAATGCGACCGACAGAGTCTTCGCCTGATAGCCGGGTAGGCTCGCCGCAATCACATGCTGGCCGGGCGCCAGCTTCTGCGACAGCGGCGCCGCCCCGGCGGCACGGCCGTCGATGCGCAGCATCGCCCCGGCCGGCGTCGTGC
>Ga0209062_1002672_pt1 | contig 22888 bp, 23 predicted proteins | sample Coa_R2_2_FD_187158 | JGI IMG/M metagenome (GOLD analysis project Ga0209062, IMG submission 187158) | Surface soil microbial communities from Centralia Pennsylvania, which are recovering from an underground coalmine fire - Coalmine... | ecosystem: Environmental > Terrestrial > Soil > Unclassified... | reverse complement strand
CGCCAGCTTTGCCTCGCCCGCGGCTCGTCCGATCCCTATCGGCTTGCCGTCGTCTCGCCCACCGGCGGTGCCGTCGCCACCTCATCCGGCCTGCCGATCCTGACCGAGCCGTTGCGCGCCTTCAAAGGCAAGGCGATCGACACCATCATCGTCGCGGGCGGCCCCGGCGCACGCCTCGGTGACGGCGATCCCCGCCTCATCCGCTGGCTTGCCGCCCGAGCGCCCCGAGCCCGGCGGATCTGCTCGGTCTGCACCGGCGCGTTCCTTCTCGCTGGTGCCGGGCTGCTCGATGGCCGCCGCGCGGTGACGCATTGGCGCTCCTGCGCGCTGTTGCAGCAGCGCTATCCGAAGCTGCGGGTCGAAGCCGATCCCATCTTCATCCGCGACGGCAAGATCTGGACCTCGGCCGGGGTCACGGCCGGCATCGATCTCGCGCTCGCGCTCGTCGAGGAGGATCTCGGGCGCCCGCTCGCCTTGGCGACGGCCCGCCAGCTTGTCGTCTTTCTGAAGCGTCCCGGCGGACAGTCGCAATTCAGCACCATGCTCGAAGCCCAATCGGCGGATGATGACGGCTTTGCGGCGCTCCATGAATGGATGGCGCGCCATCTCGGCGAGGATCTTCGTGTCGAGCGGCTGGCCGAGCAGATGGGCATGAGCCCGCGCAACTTCGCGCGCGTCTATGCGCAGCGCATGGGCGCGACGCCGGCCAAGGCGGTCGAGCGCTTGCGGATCGAGGCGGCGCGGCGCGCGCTGGAAGATCAGCCGGCGCCGATCGAGGCGATCGCGCGCAATTGCGGCTTCGGTGATGAGGAGCGGATGCGGCGCAGCTTTCTCCGGCAACTTGGCGTTGCTCCACGCCAATACCGCCAGCGCTTCGCGCGAAGCGATCGTTACACGTCGATGTGAGCGCTCGCCGCTGTCGCTTTGTCGAACGGCACACGCTACGATGGGGTGAGCCTCCGATGCGCATCGTCCTCGTCACCGATAGTCATCTCGCGCCGAACGCCGCCGCGCATGACGCCAATTGGCGTGCCGTGCGGGTTTTCGCCGGCGGCGCCAATGCCGAGCTCACCCTCCATCTCGGCGACATCACCGGCGACGGCGTCAACGACGAGGATCACTATCGCCACGCCCTGATGATGACGCGGAACTGGCCGACGCCGATCCGCTTCCTCCCGGGCAATCACGATATCGGCGACAACCCGCCCGGCCCCGAACTTCCCGCGGAGCCGCCGCTCGATCCCGGCACCATGGCGCTTTATCACGACAGCTTCGGCGCCGATCACTGGGCGCTCGATGCGGCGGGCTGGCGCCTGATCGGCCTCAACGCCCAGCTTCTCGGCAGCGATACGCGCGAGGAAGAGGAGCAGTGGCTATGGCTTCAGGCGTCGCTCGATGGCGCCCTGGGCCGCCCGGTGATGCTGCTGTCGCACAAGCCGCTCTTCCACGACGATCCCGCCGATCCCCAGCCGCATGGCCGCTATGTGCCGCTCTCGCCAAGGCGGCGGCTTCTCGCCCTGCTGGCGGGGGCCGACTGGCGCATCGTCGTCAGCGGCCATGCGCATCAGTATCTCGATCGCATGATCGGCGGCACGCGCCACATCTGGCTTCCCTCATCGGCCTATGTCTTCACCGACAGCAGCCAGGAAAGGATCGGCGAGAAGATCGTCGGGCTCGGCCTCATCGAGCTGACGCCGGCGGATCATCGGTTTGAGATCGAGACGCCCCAGGGCTTGCGGCGTCACGAGATCTCGCTCGATAAACCCTAGCCGGCCATTTGACCCCCGTTCGGCCCGTCTTTACGATCGCGAAAACGGGCGGCGCATCGCCGCCGCGATAAAGCCGGGGAGCAGGGCCGACGTGACCGAGACCTTCCGCTTCGATCCCTTGGAGCTGCCGCCGGTCTGCGAGACCTTGCGCGGCGAAGTGCGCGCCTTCATCGCCGAGGAGAAAGCCGCCGGGCGCTGGCGCGCGGGCGGCGACTTCACCTCGGGCCATTCGCCCGAGTTCAGCCGCCGGCTGGGCGCGCGCGGCTGGATCGGCATGACCTGGCCCAAGCAGTATGGCGGGCAGGAGCGCAGCTTTCTCGAGCGCTATGTCGTCACCGAGGAGCTCTTGGCGGCGGGCGCGCCCGTCGGCGCGCATTGGGTCGCGGACCGGCAGAGCGGGCCGCTCCTGCTGCGCTTCGGCACGGAGAAGCAGCGCCAGGAGATCCTGCCGCGCATCACCAGGGGCGAATGCTTCTTCTGCATCGGCATGAGCGAGCCCGACAGCGGCTCCGACCTCGCCTCGATCCGCAGCAAGGCGGCGCCGGTCGAGGGCGGCTGGGTGATGAACGGCCGCAAGATCTGGACCTCGAACGCGCACAAGGCGCATTTCATGATCGCGCTGTGCCGCACCGGCCCGATCGACGAGAAGGACCGCCACAAGGGGCTGAGCCAGCTCGTCGTCGATCTCAAATCGCCGGGCATCTCGATCCGGCCGATCAAGAACCTCGCCGGTGCCGAGCATTTCAACGAGGTGCTGTTCGAGGATGTCTTCATCCCCGCCGACCGCATGATCGGCGCCCCCGGCGATGGCTGGAAGCAGGTGACGAGCGAGCTGGGATATGAGCGCAGCGGGCCCGAGCGCTTTCTCAGCAGCTTCCGCCTCCTCGTCGAGTTCGTGCGCCGCGCCGGCCCCGCCCCCGATGAGCGCGCCGCCGAGACGATCGGCCGCATCATCGCCCATCTCGCCACGCTCCGGCGCATGTCGCTCTCGGTCGCGGGGATGCTGCAGAAGGGCGAGACGGTCAATCTCGAAGCGGCGGTCGTCAAGGATCTCGGCACCAATCTCGAAAAGGAGATCCCCGAGCTCGTGCGCCTCGTGGCGCGCCGCGGCAAGTCGCCGAACCATGCCGATCTCATGGAGGAGGCGCTCGCCTATGGCGTTCTGAACGCGCCTTCCTTCACCTTGCGCGGCGGCACGCGCGAGATCTTGCGCGGCATCGTCGCGCGCGGGCTCGGCCTCAGATGAGCGACACCATCCTGCAAGACAGCGCGAACCGTCTCTTCGGTGATCTCGCGACACCGGCCGTCGTCAACGCATCGGAGGAGGGCGTCTGGCCCGCGGCGCTGTGGCAGGCGGTCGAGCAAGCCGGCTTCGCCGATGCGCTCGCGGCGGCGAGCGAAGCGCCGGGCGATCTCTCGGGCATCATCGACGCCGGTGCGATCCTGCGCGCGATGGGGCGCCACGCGGCGCCCGTGCCGCTCTCCGAGACGATGCTGGCGCGCTGGCTGCTGGCCGGGGCAGGGCTCGCCGCGCCCGAGGGGCCCCTGAGCATCGCGCCGCTCGATCGCGAGAGCGTCTTCACCTTGCGCCGCGAGGCCAAGGGCTGGCGTCTTTCGGGGAGGGCCGCCGGCATCCCCTGGGCAAGGCAGGCCAGCGCCATCGTCGTCATCGCCGACGGCAAGGTCGCGCGCTTCACGCCCGCCGAGGCCGATATCCGCCCAGGCAAGAGCCTCGCGGGCGAGCCGCGGGACGACGTCTCGGTCGATGCGGTGCTGGCGGATGAGGCGGCGCCGCCGCCCGCGGGTGTCGATGCGATGCTGCTCTATCGCCTGGGCGCGCTCTCGCGCTGTCATTTGATGGCCGGCGCGCTCGACGGCGCCTTGGCGCTTGCCGTGCAATATGCCAATGACCGCATCCAGTTCGGCCGGCCCATCGGCAAGTTCCAGGCGATCCAGCAGCAGCTCGCCGTGCTCGCCGAAAATGTCGCGGCGGCGGGCGTGGCAGCGGCCACGGCCGCCCATGTCGCGGCGAAGCGCGGCGACCTCGCCTTTGCCGTCGCCGTCGCCAAGAGCCGCGTCGGCGAGGCTGCCGGACGGGTCGCCGAGATCGCGCATCAGGTCCATGGCGCCATCGGCTTCACGCATGAGCATCGGCTCCATCACCTGACGCGCCGGCTCTGGGCGTGGCGCGACGAGTTCGGCGTCGAGAGCGAATGGTCGATCGAGCTCGGCCGGATCGCCGCCCAGCGCGGTGCCGATGGACTTTGGGGGCTGCTGACGGAGTAACCCCGCTTCGTGGAAGGTGCCATGGACAGGAAAATTGCCACGGCGCGAAGCGAGCCCGATCTCAAATCACGCGGCCGCGAGATTCTCCTGGCGGTGCTGATTCTCGTCATCGGCCTGCCGGTCGCGGTCTGGCTCGATCTCGAGAACATCTCGGCCCAGTTCCTGCGCAGCCAGGCGAGCGAGATCAACCAGATCATCAGCAGCATCCGCGGCTATTACGGCACCAATGTCGTGGCCCGCGTGCTGAGCGCGCCGGGCAAGAGCGAGGTCATCCACAATTATCACGACGTGCCCGGCGCCATTCCCATCCCGGCGACGCTCTCCATCGAATTGGGCCAGGTGATCGGCGCGCAGCAGGGCAATGTGAAATACCGCTTCGTCTCGGACTATCCCTTCATCAACCGCGCGCCGCATCCGCTCGATGATTTCGAGCGCCGGTCGCTCGCCGCTCTGCGCCGGGATCCGACGGGGCCGCCGATCATCGACATCTCCGGCTCGCTCTTCTCGCGCCAGGTGCGGCTGGTGGCGCCCATCATCATGGGGCAGGTCTGCGTCGACTGCCACAACACGCATCCCGAAAGCCCGAAGCACGATTGGAAGGTCGGCGATGTCCGCGGCATCCAGGAGGTGACCATCGACCGGCCCATCGCGACCAACATCTTCGCCTTCAAATATCTGCTGATCTATTTCGCCTTCACGGTGCTCGTGGGCGTCTCCTTCATAGCGTTGCAGCGGCGCCAGGCGGCGGTCATCCGCGGCATCAACCGCGATCTCGAACACGCCAACGAGTTCCTCGCCTCGGTCTCGATGAAGATCGCCAAATACCTCTCGCCCCAGGTCTATAAGGGGATCTTCAGCGGCGAGAAGGATGCGGCGATCTCGACCGAGCGCAAGAAGCTCACGATCTTCTTCTCCGACATCAAGGACTTCACCGTGACCGCCGAGCGGCTTCAGCCGGAAGAGCTCACGGCGCTCCTCAACGAGTACCTGACGGAGATGTCGGGGATCGCGCTCCAGCACGGCGCCACGCTCGACAAATTCATCGGCGACGCCATCCTCGCCTTCTTCGGCGACCCCGAGACCAAGGGCGTCGCGGAAGATGCGCGCGCCTGCGTGCGCATGGCCATCGACATGCAGCGCCGGCTCGCCGAGCTCAATGCGAAATGGCGCGCCCGCGGCATCGAGCAGCCCTTCCGCGTGCGCATGGGCATCAATACCGGCTTCTGCAATGTCGGCAATTTCGGCAGCAGCGACCGCATGGACTACACCATCATCGGTGCCGAAGCGAACCTCGCGGCGCGGCTTCAGCAAATCGCCGAGCCCGGCGCGATCGTGATGAGCTACGAGACCTTCGCGCTGGTGCGCGACATCATTCACGCCCGCGCCTTGGCGCCGATTTCCGTGAAGGGGATCAGCCGCGAGGTCGTGCCCTTCGCGATCGAGGGCTTCGTCAGCGCGGGCGAGGGGCAGCCGACCGTGTTCAGCGAGCACACCGCCGGCCTCGATTTCTTCATGGATGTCGAGGCTGTCGACGAGGCGGTGGCGGCGCGCGCCCGCGCCGTACTCGAAGGCGCGATCGCCGCGCTCGATGCGCGCCGGCGCCCCGCGTGACGGTGCAAGGCGTTACAGCAGCGCGATCTTGTCGTTGATCGCCATCCAGCCCGCGGGCTCCTTGATGATGGCGTCGGTCTCGTGATTGCCGAGGAGGCGGGTCTGCGTCCGCTTGGTGAAGAGCTCGGTCAGGATTGCCGAGGCGGGACCGACCGGACCGCTCTTGCGCGCCAGCACCTGCTCGCGATAGGCCCGCCAATGGAGCTCGATCGCAACGCGCGTCACCAGCGCGCCGTCGGCAAGCGCCACGCCGACGGATTCGGCGACGCCCGCCGCCGAGGGCAGCTTCGCCAGCATTTCGAGCGCCGTCGAGGTGCCGGGCGGCAGATAGGGGATCGAGGCCGAGATCACCGCGAGCGATTTCTTGCCGAGCTTTGCCGCCTTGAGCTTCATCAGGCAATCGATCCAGCCGGTGATCGTCGTGCTGTTCTGCCATTTCTGGGCGATGGCGGAGAGCGCCACCATATGCGCGATCGTGCTGCCGATCGAGACGCCGGCCATCGCCATGCTGGCGGGATCGACCACGGTGAAGGTCTTGAGCGCGCCGGTGGCGAAGCCTTGCGCCGTGCTCGCCAAGGATTTGCCGAGTCGGCCGCGCAGATAGCTGGCCGTGACCGGGCTGTTATCGTCATCGGCGTCGCAAATGCCATTGAGCACGAAGAATGGATTGGGCACGAGGTCGAGGCCGAGTTTGCGCTTGGCGAGCGTCTTGGCGCGGGCATAGAGCGCCTTGAGCATCCCGTCCGGCTTCTTGCCGCCGAAGGTGATCTCGGCATCGACCGTGGCGAAAACGAAGCCCCAGATCTCGTTTTCCCACTGGCTCTGGCTATGGGCTTGCGTCCCGGTGGCTGCGCCGACCATGAAGGTGCTCCTCTATCGGGTGGCCAAGCGTCTCCATGGTACCACGACGTATCAGGCTCTCTCATCCGAAGCGTTATTTCAACCCGAAATAGGCCCTGCGCAGCGCGTCGTTCTCATGCATTGCCGCGACTGTGCCGGTGAAGCCGATGCGGCCGCCATCGAGCGTGTAGACGCGGTCGGCGAGTTCGAGAAATTTGACGTTCTGCTCGGCGATGAGGAGCGAGAGGCCGTGGCCGCGGAATTCGGCCAGGACGCGCAGCACCTCCTTGACGAAGAGCGGGGAGAGGCCGGCCGAGGGCTCGTCCATGACGAGGAGCCGGGGATCGCCGGCAAGCGCCTTGGCGACGCCCAGCATCTTGCGCTGGCCGCCCGAGAGGCTCGAGGCCAGGGCGCCGCGCCGCTCGGCGAGCGCGGGGAAGATGGCGTAAAGCTCCTGCGCCCGCCGGCGCAGCGCGCGCCGCGGCAGGAATTGGCCGCCGATGCGGATATTCTCCTCGATGGTGAGGCCGGGAAAGACCGCCGTCTCCGACATATAGACGATGCCGCGCCGCACGCGATGATCGGTCCTGAGCCGCGTCACGTCCTCGCCGAGGAAGGCGATCGAGCCGCGCCAGGCGGGAATGAGCCCGAGCAGGGTCTTGAGCAGCGTCGTCTTCCCCGCGCCATTGGCGCCGAGCAGCACCACCGTCTCGCGGTCGAGGACGGCGAGATCGACGCCCCACAGCACCTGGACGCGGCCATAGCCCGCCTCGATGCCGCGTGCTTCGAGGAGCGTGTCAGCCCGCATCCTCGGCTCCCAGGAAGACCTCGACGACGCGGCCATCATGCACCGCATCGGCCATGACGCCCTCGAAGATCTCCTTCCCCGCATTCATCACGACGATGCGGTCGGTGATCTGGTCGATGAAGCCCATCAGATGCTCGACGACGAGAAGTGCGATGCCCGACCGCGCCAGCTCCTTGAGGCGGCCGGCGACGCGCTCCAATTCGGCCGGGTTCAAGCCCGCCGCGAGCTCGTCGACGAGGAGGAGCCGCGGCCCCGTGGCGAGCGCGCGGGCGAGATCCAGCATCTTCTGCTGCGCGCTGTTGAGCTCGTCGGCGCGGCGCTCGGCGAGCCCGTCGAGATCGAGCGAGGCGAGAAGCGCACGCGCATCGATCCGCCCTTGGGGATTGCGGCCATAGGCGTTCGCCACCTCGACATTCTCGCGCACGGTCAGCGTGAGGAATGGCTTCGGCACCTGGAAGGTACGGTTGATGCCAAGATGGACGACACGGTGCGAGGGGAGGCCGCCGATCTCGCGCCCTTCGAAGCGCACCCTTCCGCCATCGGGCGCATAAAGGCCGGAGATGACATTGATGCAGGTCGTCTTGCCGGAGCCGTTGGGGCCGACGAGGCCGAGGATCTCGCCTGGCTTCAGATGGAAGGTCAGCCCGTCCAGCGCGCGGAAGCCGCCGAAGCGCTTGACGAGCCCCTCGACCTCGAGCAGCGGCGTCACCTCAGGGGACATCGATCCCCCGGCGGCGGAGCAGCGAGACGAGCCCGGTCGGCAGGAACAGCACCAGCCCCATGATGAGGAGGCCGTAGATGAGCTGGAAATATTGCGGCGTCGAGATGCCGATGGCGTTGTAGATGCCATAGAGGATGACGACGCCGAGAATGGGTCCGACGATCGTCGCGGTGCCGCCGAACAGCGCGAAGACGATGGCGAAGATGCTGATCTCGCCGCTGAAGGCGGTCTCGGGATAGAAGACCGAGATGTACCAGGCGAAGACGCTGCCGGTGAAACCGGCGATGAGCGCTGAGAGGAGCCAGGCGATGATCCGCTCGCGCACCACATTGATCCCCGCCATCCCGGCGCTGATCGGATCCTCGCGGATCGCCTGCAGGGCCATGCCGAAGCGAGAGTTGCGGAGATAGATCACGAGGAACAAGGTCGCGGCGAGGATCGCCAGCGCGACGGCATAGGCGAGCGTCGGATTGAAGACGCCGCTCAGGCTCACGCCATAGGGACCCTTGGTGATGTCCTCGAGCGCGGGGTTCGAGACGATCTGGAGCACGGCGAGAGCGGCGGCGAGATTGGCGATCGAGAAATAGGCGCCCGAGAGCCGCAAGAGCGGCGTCAGCAAGAGCCCCAGCAGCACCGCGGCGCCGGCCCCGGCGAAGAGGGCGGCGACGGGCGGCCAATGCAGATGCATCACCACGAGCGAGAAGCCATAGGCGCCGGCGCCGAAGAAGCCGACATAGCCGAAGGGAAGATATCCGGTGAAGCCGTAGATGACATTGACGCCCTGCGCCAAGATCATGAACACGATGAAATTGAAGAGCAGGAGATGATTGCTGTAGAGCGAGGGCAGCACCGCCATCACCGCCACGACGGGGACGAGAATGAGAAGCGTGTGGCGCAGGAGCCTAGGCACGGCGCACCCGGCGTCCCAACAATCCGCTCGGCCGCACCAGCAATATGCCGATCAGCAGGAGATAGGGCAGGAGATTGGCCCAGGAGCTGTAATAGCTCTGCATGAACATGTAGGAGATGCCGTAGAGGATGCCGCCCAGCACCGTGCCGAGCGGATTGCCGAGCGAGCCGATGACGATCACGGCAAAGGAGGTGATGGTGACATCGACGCCCATCGCCGGCGTGATGCTGCCGAGCATGAAGGGCGCGAAGATCCCGGAAAGCGCCGCCAGGCCGATGCCGATGCCGAAGGCGATCGCCGAGACGCGATGCACATTGATGCCGGTGCTGATCGCCTCCTCGCGATGGACCATCACGGCGCGCGTCAGATATCCCAATCGCGTGCGGTAGAGATAGAGATAGAGTGCGACAACGACGATCGCGCTGGCGATGCCGCTCGCAACCCAGGCCGCGGGAAAGCTCTGGCCGAAAATCTCGATCGGTCCGTTCTCGACGGTCTCGCCGGTAAGCGCGCTCGCCGCGGCGGCGAGCGCTTGGCCAAGCTGTCCCCCGGCGATCGAGCGCTCGCTGGTGCCGAAGGCGATGGTCGCGATCGCCTCGATCACTTGCGAGAAGCCGAAGAACAGGATGATCGACAGCATCTCGGGATCGCGCGCCGCCAGGAGACGCGGCACGAGGAGGTAGTAGAGCGGCAATCCCGCGATCAGGAAAACCAGAAAGGCGATCGGCACCGTCACGACCGGATTGATCGTGAAGAGATTGAAGAGCCAGAATGCCAGGAACGCGCCCAGCATGAGAAAATCGCCATGCGCCAGATTGACGATGCGCATCACGCCGAACACGAGATTGAGCCCGATGCCGACAAGGCTGAAATAAAGCCCGAAGAGCAATCCGGCGAAGAGGGTGTAGGTCAGCATCGGCGGTAGTCACCCCCCCACCCCGGCCCTCCCCCTCAAGGGGAGAGGGGGCGCATCGAGGCTGGATCTCATTCCCTCCCCCCTTGAGGGGGAGGGTAGGGAGGGGGGAGCACTAAACCACATCAAGGCGCGGGATAGATCGGTTTGCCGTTGGCGACGTCGGGCGGGTAGACGGTCACGAAGTGAAGATGCCCGTCCTTGGCGATGAGCTGTCCCAAGGGCGTGATCTCGCCGATCTGCGCGCCGGTCTCGTCGAGCTCGAAGGTGCCGTCCAAGGTGCGCAGCTTGCCGGAGAGGCTGAAGATCGCCTTGCGCAGCTCCAACTGGTCGAGGCTGGTGGCGACGGAGAGCGCTTTCTCCAGGATGAGGCCGGTCGTATAGCCCGCGACCGAATTGAAGCCGAACTCGACCTTGCCGCCGCTATAGGCCTTGTCCCACGCGGCTTTGAATTCGGGAAGCGGCATGCCGAACTCGGATTTGTAGGCGATCTCGGAGGAGGGGACGTAGGTGAAGACGCCGTTCAATCCCTTGGCGCCGACATTCTTCTCCAGGAGCTCGGTCTCGAGCCCGGGATAGATGCAAAACAGCATTTTGAATTTGACGCCGCTATCCGCGAGGTTGCGCAAGAAGGCGATGTCGTTGGGCGCGTAGCCCAGATGAATCACCGCGTCGGGGTTGTGGGCGCGGATATTGTTGATGAGCACCGTGTAGTTCGAGGTCTCCGTCGGCACGCCCTGATCGTAGACGAGTTCGACGCCGCTCTTCGAGTCCTTGATGAATTTGCGCACCGCATTCGCCTGCGTGCCGGTGAAGTCGTTGGTGGCATAGATCATCGCCACCTTCTTGATGCCGAGCTTCACGCCGTCATGGGTGATGAAATCGGCGAGCGGCTTGGGCCAGATGCTCGAAACGGGATCGTCGAGCAGCACGATGTAAGGATTGTCGGCGGTGAAGAAGGTGGCGCCCGTCCCGGTCTGGTCGATGAGCAGCATCTTGTTGTCGCGCGCGATCGGCACTGCGACCGAGGTCAAGACCGAGCCCGAATCGGAGACGAGGAGATCGACCTTGTCCTGGGTGATGAGCTGATTGTAGAGCGTCGCCGCCGTGCCGGTGTTGCTCTGGTCGTCATAGGCAATGAGCTTGATCGGGATCTTCTTGTCGAAGGCTTTGACGTAGACGCCGCCCTCGGCGTTCTTCTGGTCGATCCACAGCTTGAGCCCGTCATGGACCGGCATCGAGATGCTGGCGTAGCGCCCGGAGGAGGCATAGAGCGTGCCCAGCTTTATTTCGGCAGGCGCCTGAGCGGCCCATGCCGGCGAAGTAATGGACGCCAGGATCCCAAGTAAAACGAGGGATATTTTTCTGTTCATCGGGCATTTCCTCTGAAAAGTATTTCAGTGACTTTGCGGGGACGTTAGTCGCGACCTTCCCAGGTGTCAACGTCGCCTCCACGGTGGGAGCCGGGTTTCGCCCCGTGGCGCGCTTCGCTATCATCGCGTGAGCCACGCTCTCCCGCCTTCGCCTGGTGCCGCACCCGCGACCATGCCGCCACGACACCCGCCGCTCACCCTCACCCGCGAGACGATCCTCGACGATTCCATTCGCGCCCTTATCCAGGCCGCCGATCCCGACATTCGCCTCCTCACGCTCGAGGAGCAGCGCGCCTCGATCGAGGCTCTGCTTGGCGAACGCACGGGCGCGGGCGATGTCTGGCTCTTCGCCTATGGATCGCTCATCTGGAACCCGCTCATCCATTTCGAGGAAAAGCGCATCGGCATCGTCCGCGGCTATCATCGCTGCTTCTGTCTCTGGACGCATATCGGCCGCGGCACGCCGGCGCGGCCCGGCCTGATGCTTGGTCTGGAGCGGGGCGGTTCCTGCGGCGGCGTCGTCTATCGGCTGGCGGCGGCGCAGGCCGTGCAGGAATTGGAGATCGTGTGGCGGCGCGAGATGCTGACCGGCGCCTATGCGCCGCGCTGGGTCAAGGTGACGACGCCCGAGGGGCCGGTGCGCGCCTTGGCCTTCCACATCAACCGCCGCCACACCCGCTATGCCGGCCGGCTTGCCGAGGACGAGATCGTCGCTACCATTGCTCGTGCTCATGGACCGCTCGGCGCTTGTGCCACATATCTCTTCAAGACCGTGGCCCATCTCGAGGAATTGGGGCTCTCCGATCGCCGCATGGCGCGCCTGCGCGATCGCGTCCAGGCGGCCATGGCGCGGGAAGCCGCGGCCGAGGAGACGCCGCCATGAGGCTTTTTTCGCCGTTTACGCTGGCATAGGGTCGGCTTTATCACTAGGACGGGCGCTCGGGGGAGCATCTTCGCCCGGTGATGAGGAGAGGTGACTCGATGGGAGAAGGTCGGGAGAAACCGCGTCGTGTCGCCATCCTCGGATCGACGGGATCGGTCGGCTGCAACACGGTCGAACTCATCGCCGCCGCGCCCGATCTCTATGAGGTCGAAGCGCTGGTGGCGCAACGGAGCGTGGACCGCCTCGCTGCGCAGGCGCGACAATTGCGCGCGAAGCTCGCCGTCGTCGCCGATGACGGCCATTACCGTGATTTGAAGGCGGCGCTGAGCGGCACCGGCATCGAGGCCGCCGCGGGGGCCGCGGCCGTGATCGAAGCGGCGTCGCGGCCGTCGGATTGGGTGATGGCGGCGATCGTCGGCGCCGCGGGCCTGGCGCCGACGCTGGCAGCCGTGCGCCGCGGCGCGCTCGTGGCGCTCGCCAACAAGGAGGTGTTGGTCTGCGCCGGGGCGCTCGTCACCGAGGAGGCGCGGCGGCGCGGCGCGCGCCTGCTGCCGGTCGATAGCGAGCACAATGCGATCTTCCAGGTCTTCGATGCCGCGCGTTCCGCCGCGATCGAGCGCATCGTGCTGACAGCGAGCGGCGGGCCGTTCCGCGAACGCTCGCGCGCTGCGATGGCGTCGGTGACGCCGGCTGAGGCGGTGGCGCATCCCAATTGGCGGATGGGCGCCAAGATCTCGGTCGATTCCGCGACGATGATGAACAAGGGCCTCGAAGTGATCGAGGCGCATCATCTCTTCGCGCTCGAAAGCGAGCGCATCGAGATCGTCGTTCACCCGCAATCGGTGGTGCATGGCCTCGTCTATTACAGCGACGGCTCGGTGCTGGCGCAGTTGGGATCGCCGGACATGCGCACGCCCATCGCCAATGCGCTGGGCTGGCCCGACCGCATCCACGCGCCGAGCCCGCGCCTCGCTCTGGCCGAGCTCGGCCGGCTCACTTTCGAGGCGGCCGATCCCGAACGCTTTCCGGCCTTGCGCCTGACGCGCGCGGCGCTCGCGAGCGGCGGCGGCGCTCCCACCGTCCTCAACGCCGCCAACGAGATTGCGGTTGCCGCCTTCCTCGACGGCCGCGCCGGCTTCCTCGATATTGCCGCGATCGTCGAGAGCACGCTCGACGCCTTGCCCGATCGCCGCATCGACAACCTCGACGATGTCTACGACACCGATCGTGAGGCGCGCGCCATCGCCACGCGCCTCGTCGGCAATGGCGCGCGGCGTGCGGCGGGGTGAGCCGCTCGCGCGCGAATGATCGCCGCCGATAAACCCGCGTTCGTCACCGGCGCCTCGGGCTTCGTCGGCTCGGCGGTGACGCGCGCGCTGCTGGCGGCGGGGCGCAAGGTGCGCGTCCTGCTGCGTCCCGCGAGCGACCGCCGCAATATCGGCGATCTCGACGTCGATATTCGCTTAGGTGCGCTCGAAGATGCCGCATCGCTCAAGGCGGCGCTCGAAGGCTGCGGCGCGCTCTTCCATGTTGCGGCCGATTATCGCCTTTGGGTGCGCGATCCCGAGGCGATGTACCGCGCCAATGTCGAGGGGACCAAGGCGCTGATGATTGCGGCGCTCGACGCCGGCGTCGCGCGCATCGTCCATACCAGCAGCGTCGCGACCCTCGGCCTCAAAGCGGACGGCAGCGCCGCCGACGAGACGACGCCCAGCACGCTCGAGGACATGGTCGGCCCCTATAAGCGCTCCAAGTTTCTTGCCGAGGAGGCGGTGCGCGCGCTGGTGCGCGAGCGCGGCTTGCCGGCAGTCATCGTCAACCCTTCGACGCCGATCGGCCCGCGCGACGTGAAGCCGACGCCGACCGGCCGCATGATCGTCGAGGCCGCATCGGGCCGCATGCCCGCTTTCGTCGATACCGGGCTCAACCTCGTCCATGTCGATGATGTCGCGGCGGGACATCTTCTGGCGGAGGAGAAGGGGCGGGCGGGCGAGCGCTATATTCTCGGCGGCGAGGACATGACGCTCGCCGAGATCCTGCGCCGCATCGCCGCGCTCACCGGCCGCGGCCCGCCGACGTTGAGGCTCCCCATTCCGGCGATCTGGCCGATCGCGCTCGCGGCCGAGGCGTGGGGACGAGCGACCGGGCGCGAGCCTTTCGTGACGCTCGACGGTCTGCGCATGGCGCGGAAGAAGATGTTCTTCTCTTCCGAGAAGGCGAAGCGCGCGCTCGGCTATCGACCGCGCCCGGCCGAAGCGGGGCTCACCGACGCCATTCAGTGGTTCCGCCAGGCGGGCATGTGCCCGTGAGCGCGGCGCTCGCTCTCGCGGCGCTCTCGCTCGCGATCTGGCTCTATCTGCTGCTGGGCCGCGGGTTCTTCTGGCTGCCGCGGGTGGCGCCGCCCGCGCCGCTCCCCGAATGCTGGCCCGCCGTCGTCGCCATCGTGCCGGCGCGCAACGAGGCGGCGGTGATCGGCGAGACGCTCGCCTCGCTCCTCCAGCAGGATTATCCCGGCCACTTCTCGGTCGTGCTCGTCGATGACCACAGCGATGACGGCACCGCCGAGATGGCGCGCCGCGCCGCCGAGACACTCGGCAAGGCCGACCGCTTCACCGTGCTCGGCGCGCGGGCCTTGCCGCCGCGCTGGACCGGCAAGCTCTGGGCGCTCGCCGAGGGCGTGCGGCAAGTCGAGGAACGCGGCGAGGCGCCGGAGCTGCTGCTCTTCACCGATGCCGACATCGCGCATCATCGCAGCAACCTTAGGGAGCTCGTGGCGCGGCTCGAAGGCGGGCGGCGGGATCTCGTCTCGCTGATGGTGCTGCTGCGCTGTCAAAGTCGGGCCGAGCGGTTCCTCATCCCGGCCTTCGTCTTCTTCTTCGCCATGCTCTATCCCTTCGCCTGGTCGAACGATCCGCGCCGCGCCACTGCGGCGGCGGCGGGCGGCTGCGTGCTCTTGCGGCGCAGCGCCTATCTCGGGATCGGCGGTTTCGCGGCGATCAAGGACGCGCTCATCGATGATTGCGCGCTCGCCCGCGCGGTGAAGAGCCAGGGCGGCGGCATCTGGCTCGGCCTCACGCGGCAGGTGCGGAGTCTCCGGCCTTATCCCGCCATCGCCGATATCTGGCGGATGGTGGCGCGCACCGCTTACGCGCAGCTCGGCTACTCCCCCGTCCTCCTCGCCGGCACCGTGCTCGGCCTCGCCGCAACATATCTGGCACCGGTTGGCCTCCTCTTTGCCGGCGGGCGGGCCGCCTGGCTCGCCGGCGCCGCCTGGGCGGCGATGACGCTCGCCTATCTGCCGATGGTGCGCTTCTACGGCATTTCGCCGCTCTGGGCCCCCTTGCTGCCAGGGACCGCCTTGGTCTATCTCGCGGCGACGATCGACTCGGCGCGCCGCCACTGGCGCGGCGTGGGCGGGGAATGGAAGGGGCGGGCGCAGTGGCGCAGTCAGAGCTAGGCCAGATCATCGAGACGCCCTCGGGCAAGGGTGCGGGAGATGAGAATTTCCCGGTGGGCTCCTGGCTCATCCGCCGCGATCTGCGGCCTCATGTCCATGCCTTCTACCGCTTCGCGCGGCAAGCCGATGACATCGCCGACAACCGCGCGCTCGCGCCCGAGGACAAGCTCCGCCGGCTCGACCGCATGGAGGCCGTGCTCGACGGCGCGCCCGGAGAGGATGCGCCGGCGGCCATCGCAATGCGGCGGAGCCTCGCCGAGACCGGCGTCACGCCGCAGCATTGCCGCGACGTGCTGCGCGCCTTCCGCTTGGATGCGACGAAGCTGCGCTATGCCGATTGGGACGATCTCATGGAGTATTGCCGCTATTCCGCCTCGCCCGTGGGCCGGCAGGTGCTCGATCTCCATGGCGAAACACGCGCGACCTGGGGTCCCTCCGACGCGCTCTGCAGCGCGCTTCAGGTGCTGAACCATCTCCAGGATTGCGCTGCCGATTATCGCGTGCTCGACCGCGTCTATTTGCCGCTCGCCGATCTCGCCGCCTGCGGCAGCGGCGTCGAGGATCTGACGGCGCCGCGAGCGAGCCCCGGCTTGCGCCGCGTCATCGACCGCCTGCTCGACGGCACCGACGCGCTCATCGCGACGGGGCGCGCGCTGCCCGCCCTGGTGCAGAGCCTCGGTCTCCGGCGCGAATGCGGCGCGATCGTGAGCCTCGCCGAACGGCTCGCCGCGAGGCTGCGGCGCGGCGATCCGCTGGCGATGCGGGTGAAGCTCACCCGCGGCGACTTCGCGCTGGCGCTGCTCGACGGGTTGTGGCGCGGGCGCCGCTGGGGACAGGCATGAGCGCCGCCTTGCAGCACGATGTGCCGGACGATCCGCGCGCCGCCATTCGGGCGCGGGTCGCCGCGGCGGGCACCTCCTTCTATTGGGCGATGCGCCTTTTGCCGCAGGCGCGGCGCGAGGCGATGTTCGCGGTCTACGCCTTCTGCCGCGAGGTCGACGACATCGCCGACAGCGATGATCCTCCCGCTGTGAAGCGCGCGGCGCTGGCGCGCTGGCGCGAGGAGGTCGAGGCGATCTATGCCGGCCAGGCGGACACGCCGCTCCCGATCATCCTCGCCGAGATCGCCATCACCTATCGGCTGCGCCGCGAGGATTTTCTCGCGGTCATCGACGGCATGGAGATGGATGCGGCGGCCGATATCCGGGCGCCCGCGCTCGCCGAGCTCGATCTCTATTGCGATCGCGTGGCAAGCGCGGTGGGGCGGCTCTCCGTGCGCATCTTCGGCGCCGACCTTCCCGAGGCCGATCACGTCGCCGCGGCGCTCGGCCGCGCCTTGCAACTCACCAATATCCTGCGCGATCTCGACGAGGATGCGCAGCGCGGCCGCCTTTATCTGCCGCGCGAATTCCTGGAGGCGCAGGGGATCACGGCGACCGAGCCGGCCGTCGTTCTCCGCCATCCCAAGATCGGCCGCGTCTGCGAGCAGCTCGCCGCGCTTGCCGAGCAGCGCTTTGAGGAGGCGCGCGACGCGATGCGCGCGTGCCCGCGCCGCGCGATGCGGCCGGCCGCGGTGATGGGCGCGGTCTATCATGCAATCCTCGTCCGGCTGCGCGAGCGCGGCTGGCAAGATCTTGCGGGCGAGGCGAAGCTGCCGAAACCGCTCAAGCTCTGGCTCGCGCTGCGCCACGGGCTGCTGTGAGCGGCCGCCGCGTCCATGTCGTGGGCGCCGGTCTCGCCGGGCTGGCTGCGGCGCTGCGCCTCGCCGAGGCCGGCATCGCCGTGGCGCTTCATGAGGCCGCGCCGCAAGCGGGCGGGCGCTGCCGCTCCTATCGGGACGCGACGCTCGGCTGCCGCATCGACAATGGCAATCATTTGCTGATCCGCGGCAATCACGCGGCGATGCGGTATCTCGGCATGAGCGGCGCGGAGAACACGCTCACGGGGCCGGAGGACGCGGCCTACCCCTTTCTCGATCTTGCGACCGGCGAGCGCTGGGTGGTGCGGCCCAATCGAGGGCGGATCCCGTGGTGGCTCTTCGATGAGCGCCGCCGCGTGCCGGGTACCGGGCCGCTCGACTATCTGAAGGCGCTGCGCCTCGCCTTGGCCGGGCCGGGCGACAGCGTCGCCGATGTGCTCGACCGCCACTCGGTCGCCTTTCGCCGCTTGTGGCAGCCTCTCGCCGTTGCGGCGCTCAACACCGAGGCGGAAGCGGGCGCCGCCGCCCTGCTGGCGCGCGTGCTGCGCGAGAGCTTCGGCGCGGGCGGCAGCGCGTGCCGGCCGCTCGTCCCGCGCGAGGGCCTGTCGGAGAGCCTCGTCGAGCCGGCGCTCGCGCGGCTCGCCGCGGCCGGCGCCGAGATCCGCTTCGGCGCGCGCCTGCGCAGCATCGCCTTCGACGGCGGCCGGGCAACCGCGCTTGCCTTCGAGGAAGGAGACGTATCGCTTGCTTCGGGGGATGCGGTGGTGCTCGCCGTCACCGCGCCGGTCGCGTCGCGGCTCGTGCCGGATCTCGCCGCTCCCGACGCTTTCCGCGCCATCCTCAACGCGCATTTCCGCATCGACGCGCCGCCGGACTCGCCGCTCTTCATCGGCCTGATCGGCGGCACGGCGGAATGGGTCTTCCGCAAGGGCCAAGTGCTCTCGGTGACGATCAGCGCCGCCGACCGCCTCATCGACATGCCGGCCGAGGATCTCGCGGCCTTGCTATGGCCCGAGGTGCGCCGCGCCTATGATCTCGCCCAGGCGCCGCCGCCGGCGTGGCAGATCGTCAAGGAGCGGCGCGCGACCTTCGCGGCGCTGCCGGCACAATTGGCGCGCCGGCCGAAGACCGCGACGCGATGGCGGAATCTGATGCTTGCCGGAGACTGGACGGCGACCGGTCTGCCGGCGACGATCGAAGGCGCCATCCGCTCGGGCTTCGCCGCGGCCGAGGCGCTTCTGTCCGCGACGCCTTGAGAGGAGGGAAGAGTGCAGCCCTTTATCCAGTCCGAGCTCGACAAGGCCCTCGACCTGCTGCGCGCGCTGCGCGCCGACGAGGCGTTGATGAAAGCGCTGGAGCAGGTCGCCGATGCCTGCATCCGCGCGCTCAACGCCGGCGGCAAGGTGATGTTCTGCGGCAATGGCGGAAGCGCCGCCGATGCCCAGCATCTCGCCGCGGAGCTGGTGGGGAAGCTCGGCTACGACCGGCCGGGCCTGGCGGCGCTCTCGCTCACCACCGACACCTCGATCCTCACCGCCATCGGCAATGATTATGGCTATGACGACGTCTTCCACCGCCAGATCGAGGCGATCGGGCGCGAAGGCGATGTGCTCGTCGGCCTCTCGACCTCCGGGCGCTCACGCAATGTCGTGAAGGCGTTCGCGACGGCGCGGCGGAAGCGGATCGTCACCGTGGCGATGACCGGCGCTTCGGGTGGCGACATGCTGGCACTCGCCGATCATTGCCTGCGCATGCCGTCGGAGGAGACGCAGAAGATCCAGGAGGGCCATATCGTCGTCGGCCATATCCTCTGCGGCCTGATCGAGCGTCTGATGTTTCCCCGGAACGCGTGAGCGTCCGGCGGCGATCGATCGATGCGGCCCCGCGCCGCTCGTTCAGTGAAGCTTCCAGGCGAGCGCCACGGTGACGCACCCCGCCAGCGCGATCCACATTTCGAGATCGCTCATCACCAGGCCGTCGAGAGCGTTCATCGCCTTCTCCTCCGCCGCGTCTCAGCGTTCGGTCCGGCGCAGCAATGCCGCGAAACGGCTTTGCAAATCCTTGCTCCAGGACTCCTCCCGCGGCCGCCGTCCGGTCCCGTCGCAGACCTGACAGAGCGCCATGCGCACGGTGGTCATCAGCGTCGTCCCGACGCCCGGCTTGCGGCGGAGCTGATAGGTGATGCCATGGCCGCGGCAGAGCGGGCAGGGCTCTTTGATGGGGCCGGTTTGCCGTGCGTGATCGCTGCTCATTCGAAACTCACCCCTTCCAACAGCGGTTGATCCGCCGGTTCGTGCCGGCCGGCGCAGCAGGGAGCGACTGCGCCGGCCTGGCTGTCCGTCGCGCGGGCCGGTTGGGGCGCCGGTCCGCGCGTCGGGTGGCTTGCCTCCCTGGCGGCAACTCAGTGCAAAGCGCCGGTGCGCGCGGCGAAGTGCATGTGCACGGCAAGGCAGCGCTGGAACGTCGTGGGCTCGCCGCGGCCCAAAAGGCTGCGCAAAGCGCCGCCAAAGCTCGCGAGTGTCGAGGACATCGATTTCCTGAGAAGGCCGAGCATGATTAACGTCCTTACAAGTTTTTGTTAAGGACTTGATAAGCAAGCCTCGTGCCGCCCGGCGAAATCTTCGCCGGAATAAGCATTTAGCGAAAATGATGGAATGAAGAACGGACGAGTCTATGTAAGCAAATCCGACGGCAAAACGCCGCGAATTTTACACCCTTGCTCGGAAAGGACGCGCGAATTCTCAAGGCCAAGTGAAATCTCCTTGGCCTTGTTAACCACGATATTGCAGGTGGTCCAGCGAGTTAGTTGGCGGTAGCGCCCGGCTTGGCGGCCGGCGTCTCCGGCGGATCGGCGAACCACGGGTCGTGCGTTTTCGCGGCGACGAAGCCGGCGACGGCGAGGAACAGGCTCGCGATCAACAATAGCGATATCAAATTGGCATTCCGCCGGGCACGCCGGCGCGCGCCGGCGGATTTGCGGGGCGCGGCGGGCGAGGCTTTTGCGTTCTGCATCGGAAAGGGCGCTCGACAATGCGTTTCGAGAAATGCCTCAGCGTAGCAGCCGCAGGTAAACGAAAAATTGGCTGGTGCGGCGTAGGATCGCGACGACAACGCCCGGGAAGGACCGATAATGGCCAGCGAGCTCCGACGCATCATCTTCACTCACACCGAGCTTCGCTCCGCGCTCGACGATTATTTCGCCGGGCGACAGACGCCGCTTCCCCTCGGCGTGATCATGAATGTGCAGATGGAGGGTGCGGGACAAGGCGTCGTTCTCGTCTCGATGGCCGGCGCCACCGACAATGATCAGTCCATGATCACGCTGGCGCCGGAGCAGGTCGCCGCCGCTTTGCTGAAATTCTGCCGCACGAGCCGGATTCCGGTGCCGAAAAACGCCAGCAAATCGCTGAGCATCAGCGGCGACACGCTCGCCCTCGACATCCGCTCGGGCGAGCCCTTGCCGATGAAATAGCCCCACAATCCGGGCTGATCGCATTGGGGCGCGGCCTGGTTTTGACTCCCTCTCCCCTCGGGGAGAGGGCGGGGTGAGGGGGGGAAGCGCACGACCTCGCCCGTCAGGCACGGGCGGTTGGACCGCCCCCTCAGCTAGCCTCTCCCCGAGGGGAGAGGGATTTTCTTAGGCGATCGCCCTGGCGGAACCCCCTTGAGCCGCGGCAACTCACGCGCCATGGTTAAAGCGGGGCATACAACCGGCGTGGCAGGTCGTGGAAGGCAAGGCGGATCTCGGCTCTCTCGAATTTCCAGCGACGATGGCTGCATCGGCAAGCGACGCGCTCGACCGCGCGGTCGAGCGGGCGGCGGCGGCGCTTCTCGCCAAGCAGCGGCCGGACGGGCATTGGGTCTTCGAGCTCGAGGCCGATGCGACGATCCCCGCCGAGTATATTCTGCTCCAGCATTATCTCGACGAGATCGATGATGGCGTGCAAGCGGCGCTCGCGCGTTATCTGCGCTCGATCCAGGGCGAGCATGGCGGCTGGCCGCTCTTTCACGGCGGCGCCTTCGATCTGAGCGCCAGCGTCAAGGCCTATTTCGCCTTGAAGGCCGTGGGCGATGCCGCCGACGCGCCGCACATGGCACGGGCGCGCGCCGCGATCCTCGCGCGCGGCGGTGCCGCGCATTGCAACGTCTTCACCCGCATCCAGCTCGCGCTTTTCGGCGAGCTCTCCTGGCGCGCCGTGCCGATGATGCCGGTCGAGATCATGCATCTGCCGCGCTGGTTCCCCTTCCATCTGAGCAAGGTGTCCTATTGGTCGCGGACCGTCATCGCGCCGCTCCTCGTGCTCATGGCGAAGCGGCCCCGCGCCAAGAATCCGCGCGGCATCACCGTGCGGGAACTCTTCGCGCCGGGCACCCAAGCCGATCCGCCGCGTGCCAAGGGCTCGATCTGGGCCACGCTCTTCAACCGGCTCGATGATGTGCTGCGTCTCGCCGATCCCTGGTTCCCGAAGCGGCTCCGCGCCCGCGCCATCGACAAGGCCGTCGCCTTCGTCACCGAGCGGCTCAATGGCGAGGACGGCCTGGGTGCGATCTATCCGGCGATGGCGAATGCCGTGATGATGTTCGAGTGCCTGGGCTATCCCAAGGACGAGCCGCGCCTCGTCACGGCGAAGGCGGCGTTGCGCAAATTGCTCGTCCTCGATCCCGCGCGCTCCTATTGCCAGCCTTGCGTCTCGCCGATCTGGGACACCGGGCTTGCCTGTCATGCGCTGATGGAGGCGGGAGGCGAGGCGGCGGCGCGCGCGGTGCGGCGCGGCCTCGATTGGCTGGCACCGCTCCAGGTGCTCGATGTCGCGGGCGACTGGGCCACCTGGCGCCCGGACCTCAGACCGGGCGGCTGGGCCTTCCAATACGCCAATCCGCATTATCCAGATGTCGACGACACCGCCGTCGTGGCAATGGCGCTCCATCGCTTCGATGCCGAACGCTATCGCCAAGCGATCGATCGCGCGGCGGAGTGGATCGTGGGCATGCAGAGCCGCAATGGCGGCTGGGGCGCCTTCGATGCCGACAACACCTACTATTATCTCAACTACATCCCCTTCGCCGATCACGGCGCGCTGCTCGATCCGCCGACGGCCGATGTCTCCGCCCGTTGCGCAAGCTTCCTCGCGCAGCGCGGGCGCCATGGCGAAGAGGCGAAATGCCTGAAGGCGGGCATCGACTACCTCCTGCGCGAGCAGGAGAAGGACGGCTCCTGGTTCGGCCGCTGGGGCACGAATTACATCTACGGCACCTGGTCGGTGCTCTCAGCCCTGAACCTCATGCCGATGGAGGGTCACGCGCCGGCGGTCCGCCGCGCCGTCGAATGGCTCGTCTCGAAGCAGCGGCCCGATGGCGGATGGGGCGAGGATGGCGCCTCCTATTTTCCGGGCGAGGCGCATGGCGAGGGCAAGGAAAGCACCGCCTCGCAAACCGCCTGGGCCGTGCTCGGCCTGATGGCGGCCGGCGAGACCGACCACCCTGCGGTCGCGCGCGGCATCGCCTATCTCCTGGCGACGCAGAAAGAGCACGGGCTCTGGGACGAGGAATGGTACACCGCGGTCGGCTTTCCGCGCGTCTTCTATCTGCGCTACCACGGCTACCGCGCCTTCTTCCCG